>Ga0228639_1000356_pt1 | contig 20855 bp, 15 predicted proteins | sample 50DmetaG_FD_190532 | JGI IMG/M metagenome (GOLD analysis project Ga0228639, IMG submission 190532) | Seawater microbial communities from Monterey Bay, California, United States - 50D | ecosystem: Environmental > Aquatic > Marine > Coastal | place: USA: California | collected 2016-10-18
CCAGTTTACAAAGTTTTTTAGAGATTCAATTTGATTTATTGATTTGTTATTATCCAAAAAAAAATATTTTTTTAGAATATGCAGAGGCTTCCTCTGAGGCTACTTTCAAAGTTGGATTTTCTGATGCAAACACAGGTTTTTTTAATTTGGATATAGCTTGTGATGAGGATCAAGTTGATTTATTTTTTGATGAAATGAAGAAATATTTAAAAATACTTCACAAATTTTAATCGTTTGAAATTTAACAAAGTTTAAAAATTAGTAAAATTTAGACTTATTCTTTAATAACCACCCCGAAAATCTTCTTAATAGTGTACTTTTACGCAAAATTAATCTGATTTACATGCAAAAATTTATAGGAACAGGAGTTGCACTAATAACTCCTTTTAAGAAAGATTTGTCAGTTGATTTTTTGGCATTAGAAAAACTCGTAGAATTTAATATTATTAATGGTGTTAACTATTTAGTTATCAATGGAACTACAGGAGAAAGTGCTAGCATTTCAAAAAAAGAAAGACGAAAAATTATTGAGGTCATAGCCTCAACAAATAAAGGAAGACTTCCTCTAGTTTTAGGCATTGGAGGAAATAATACTACTTCAGTAATTGATGAAATCTTATCTGAAGATTTATCTCATATCGATGCTATTTTATCTGTTGCTCCCTACTATAATAAACCAACCCAAGAGGGGTTTTATAGACATTTTGAAGCCATTGCTTTAGCAAGCCCTAAACCCATAATCCTATATAACGTTCCGGGACGTACTTCAAAAAATATGGAACCATCAACTACCCTGCGTTTAGCTAATAACTTTGCTAATATTGTAGCTGTGAAGGAAGCAGGAAACAATGTTCAACAATACCTTGAATTAATTAAAAACAAGCCTAAAGATTTTTTAATTATTTCTGGAGATGATGATTTAGCATTAAATGTTGTTTTAGCTGGTGCTTCAGGAGTTATATCTGTCATAGGTCAAGCTTTTCCTAAAGAATTTTCATCACTTATACGTCTAGGATTACTGGGAAAAAATAAAGAAGCCTATAATCTCTATTATAAATTAATGGATGTTATTAGTATGATATTTTTAGAAAATAATCCTGCTGGTATTAAGGCAGTTCTTCAATGCTTAGGTATTACGTCAAATGAAGTTAGATTACCTTTGGTAAAAGCCTCTGAGGAACTTCAAAAAGAAATTGTTAATTTTGTAGAGAATTTAGAATAGAAATTATGTTATCAAAAATTATTGAAGATGCTTTAAATAAGCAAGTTACTGTTGAAGCAGCATCATCTCAAGTATATCTAGCTATGGCCTCATGGGCAGAGACTCTTGGTTTTGAAGGGGTGGCAACTTTTATGTATGCGCACTCAGATGAGGAAAGAGAACACATGTTAAAACTTATTAAATTTATTAATGAACGCGGTGGACATGCAAAAGTATCTGTATTAGATGCACCACCAGCTGAATTTGGTTCTTTCAAAGAAATGTTTGAAAATTTATTTGAGCACGAAGTAAAAGTTTCTAAATCTATTAATGATTTGGTAGACATTACGCTTAAACAAAAAGATTATGCAACACATAATTTTCTGCAATGGTATGTTTCTGAGCAAATTGAAGAAGAAGCACTTGCTAGAAATATTTTAGATAAGATTAATCTAATTGGAGATGATAAAGGAGGTTTATACTTGTTTGACAATGATGTAAAAAGACTTATAGGACCCCAGGCTGAGCCAGATTCAAATTAACAAATCTTTAATAATTCATTATTAAAGAATCGAAATTTTTGCACGTAATTGCAGCTGTTTCATTCATGTAAACGTTTTATCGATCACAAACTTTATCTGTCTTAAATTATTAAATAATAAGTAAGCAGAAGTATTCTCATAATTTGAGGATTTAAATAAAAAAAAGCGTTTTAGTAATCCATTTAAAAACCTTATTTTTGCCAAATGCAAAAAATCAAAATTTTAGCACTAATTTTTTCTTTATCTCTACTTTTAAATTCATGTGGAGAGTACCAGCGCGTTGCCGGAAAAGGTACAACGTTGGAAAGGTATAAGCTTGCCGTAAAAAAGTATGAAGCTAAAGAATTTAGTAAAGCTTTAAGATTGTTTGAATTAGTAATTCCCTCCTACAGAGGTAAACCTCAGATGGAAAGAATTCAATTTATGGTAGCACAATCAAATTTTAATGAAAAAAATTACTCAACAGCTGCATATTATTTTGATAGATTTACAAAAAACCATCCTAATAGCTCAAAAAAAGAAGAAGCAGCTTTTTTATCTGCATACAGTTATAAGTTAGCTTCCCCTTTATACAGTTTAGATCAAATGGATACGAATAAAGCTTTAGTAGCTTTTCAAATGTTTATTGATGAATATCCAGATTCTGAAAGAATAGCAGAAGCAAATCTTCACTACAAAGAGCTAAAATTTAAGTTGGAGAAGAAAGCTTTTGAAATCGGGAAAACATATTATAAAACAGCCCAAACAGATTTTAGAAATTACAAATCTGCTATTGTAGCTTTTGATAACCTTATAAATGATTTCTTGGGTACTAAATTAAAAGAAGAAGCCTTATATTTTAGATTTAAAGCTTATCATGATTTGGCTGTAGTTAGTACCGAAAGAAAAAAATTAAACAGAATTAAGGATGCAATAGCAGCCTATGAAAAATTAGTTAGAAACTTTCCAGAGTCTAAATTTTTAAAAGATTCAGATAAGTTACTTTTAGAGATAAAAAACGAACAAAAACAGTTATTAAAGAGTTAATTATGAATTATAAAGAAACAAAAGCTCCAGTAACTACGGTAACCTATGATAAGGATGTTGTAGAATCCAAAACAGAGAATATCTATGAGGCAATCTCAATTATCTCAAAAAGAGCAGTTCAAATCAATACTGATTTAAAAACAGAATTAGTTGAAAAATTGGAAGAGTTTGCTACTTTTAACGATAGTTTAGAAGAAGTTTTCGAAAACAAAGAACAAATTGAAGTTTCTAAGTTTTATGAAAAATTACCCAAACCTACAGCAATTGCTGTTGAGGAATGGTTAAATGATAAAGTATATCATAGAACTCCAGAGACTGAATAAATGTCTATTCTAAGCGGCAAAAAAATTCTTTTAGGCATAAGTGCCGGTATTGCCGCATACAAAACAGCCACTTTGGTTCGTTTATTAATAAAATCTGGGGCAGAAGTTCAAGTCATCATGACGCCTGCCTCTAAAGATTTTATCACACCACTTACACTATCTACACTTTCTAAAAATCCAGTTCATTCAACATTTTATGATAAGGATGAAGAAAACGAGTTATGGAATAATCACGTAGACTTAGGACTTTGGGCTGATTATATGCTTATAGCCCCTGCAACTGCAAATACATTGTCTAAGATGACAAATGGTATTTGTGATAATTTATTAATAGCTACCTATTTATCCGCAAAATGTCCGGTTTATTTTGCACCAGCAATGGATTTAGACATGTACATTCATCCTTCAACTGTAACCAGTTTAGAAAAGCTTCAAGCTTTTGGAAATACATTAATTCCTGCAACAAAAGGTGAATTGGCAAGTGGATTAGTTGGAGAGGGAAGATTAGCAGAACCTAAAGATATTGTATCCTTTATGGAAAACGATATTCTGTCAAGCATGCCCTTATACGGAAAAAAAGTTTTGATTACAGCTGGACCTACTTATGAATCTATAGATCCCGTTCGTTTTATAGGTAATCATTCTTCCGGAAAAATGGGATTTGAAATTGCTAAAGCAGCTGCAAATTTAGGAGCTGAAGTATATCTTGTGTCAGGTCCAAGTAACGAAACTGTTAATAATGCCTCTATTCATAGAATTGATGTTGTTAATGCTCAGGAAATGTATACCGCTTGTCATCAACATTTTTCTGAAGTAAGCATTGCTATTTTATCTGCAGCTGTTGCAGATTATAGACCAAAAAATGTAGCTACTGAGAAAATAAAAAAGAAAGAGAATGCGTTATCTATTGAATTAGAGCCTACAAAAGATATTTTAGCTTCTTTAGGAGTTATAAAAAAAGAACAATTTTTAGTGGGCTTTGCTTTAGAAACAACTAATGAGTTTGAAAATGCATTAGCTAAATTAAAACAAAAGAATTTAGATGCCATTGTTTTAAATTCATTAAACGATAAAGGAGCAGGTTTTTCTGGAAGCACTAATAAAGTTACATTTATAGATAAAGAGGAACATCATGTTCCTTTTGCGATGAAATCTAAATCAGATGTTGCCCTAGATATAATGAACGAAATATTAAAAAAAATAGATGCGTAGTACTCTCATATTTTTTATTTTTTTATTTTCAATAACAATTTATTCTCAAGAGTTAAATTGTAAGGTTTCCATAAATTTTGATCAAATACCTGGTTCTAATAGACAGGTATTTTCAACTTTAGAAACCTCTATTTCAGAATTTGTAAATCAAAAAAAATGGACAAATAAAACAGTAAAAGCTCAAGAAAGAATCAATTGTGCTATGAATATAATTATTACAAAAAGAGATAATAATATATTTGAGGGCTCTATACAGATTCAGTCTACAAGACCAGTATATGGAACATCCTATGAAACTCCTATTTTGAATATTAGAGATAATGACTTTAATTTTAAGTACAATGAATTTGATCAATTCATATACAATCCAACTAGATTTGATTCTAACTTGATTTCAACGATTACATTTTACGTATACTTAATTTTAGGAGTAGACGCAGATACCTTTTCAATGAATGGGGGAGACCCTTATTTGAAGGAAGCAGAAAATGTAACACTTCAAGCCCAGCAAAGTGGCCTATCGGCATGGTCTAATCAAGTTGGTGTTCAGAACAGGTTTCAAATTATTGATAATTTATTGTCTCCAGGTTTAAAACTATTTAGAACTACAATGTATAATTATCATAGAAAAGGGTTTGATGAATTGGCAGAAGATAAAATTAAAGGTAAAGGAACTATTGAGAATTCAATTATTTCCTTAGATAGATTGTTCAATAAAGTTATTGGAAATCCCTTATTAAGACTGTTTTTTGATGCTAAATCTGATGAAATTGTAAACCTTTATTCAGACGGTCCTAATACTAGAAGCAAACAACGTCTTCTGGTAGTTCTTCAGAAAATATCACCAAACAATAGTTCTAAATGGCGAAAAATTAATTAAGAATTATCTGTACTAACTTCTTTTTTAAAACACTTCTCAATTCTAATATCTAAATTTACTTAGGTCTTATTTTAAAAGTACCTTCAAAGGTATTATTTACTATATTTATGTTTCTTTGTTTCAAATTATAAAAGCTCATGAAATATAAAAAGTATTTTCATTTTCCATTTTTTTTAGATCCTTATAGCATTACTAAAATTAGATTAAAATCACTAGTTCTTATTTTGATTTTCATCTTTTCTTGTACCTCAAGAAAACAACTTCAGTTAAATGATAAAGTTGAGGTCTTGAGAGATAAATACGGTATCAACCATATTTACGCTAAAAATCAGCAAGATCTTTTTTTTATGCAAGGGTATTTAGCAGCCAAAGACAGACTTTTTCAATTTGAAGTTTGGAGAAGACAGGCCACAGGAACTGTTGCAGAGATATTCGGTGAAAATGAATTGAAAAGAGATATTGGTACAAGACTTTTTAAGTTTAGAGGAGATATAAAAGATGAATTAAACCATTATCATGAGGATGGATATGAAATTATTTCGGCGTATACAGAAGGAGTCAATGCCTACATACAAGAAATGAAAAACGACCCGGAAAAGCTTCCGATAGAATTTAAATTGTTAGATATACAGCCAGAATTTTGGACACCTGAAGTTGTGATATCAAGACATCAAGGACTATTGGGTAACATTGGTCAGGAATTAAACATTGGAAGAGCAGTTTCTAGAATTGGTGAAGACAAGGTAAAAGAATTGCTGTGGCTTCATCCTAAAAACCCTTCTTTAAAACTTGATAAAAAAATTAAAAAAGAGGATTTAGACCAAGATATTTTAGGGCTGTATAATGCTTTTAGAACACCCGTAAAATTTAAAAAAGAATATATTCAAGAGCAATATCAGAAAAAAGGTGCTCTTGCTTCCTCATTTTCAAAGAAGGTTGAAGATCTTGAAGATGTATTTAGTATAGGAAGTAATAATTGGGCAATATCAGGTAATAAATCATTCAATGGGTCACCTATTTTAGCAAATGATCCACATAGAAGTATTGTAGCCCCTTCACTTAGATATATTACACATTTGGTTGCGCCAGGTTGGAATGTAATAGGGGGAGGAGAGCCAGAAATTCCAGGAATTTCAATTGGTCATAATGGTTATGGAGCCTGGGGGTTAACCGTTTTTAGAACAGATGCCGAAGATCTATATGTGTATGAGTTAAATCCTGAAAACCCGAAACAATATTGGCACAAAGGAGAATGGTTAACATTTAAAGAAATTAATGAATCAATTCCTGTAAAAGGAGAAAAAAATCATGAAATTATTTTACAATACTCTATTCATGGCCCAGTCTCATTTGTAGACAAAAAGAGAAATAGAGCCTATGCTGTAAAATGTGGTTGGTTAGAAATAGGAGGGTCTCCCTATTTGGCTTCTTTGCGCATGAATCAGTCTCAATCTTGGGAAGAATTCAGAGAAGCTTGTAGTTACAGTCATATCCCAGGAGAGAATATGGTTTGGGCAGATAAAGATGGTACTATTGGATGGCAGGCAGTTGGAATAGCTCCAATTCGAAATACTCACAGTGGGCTAGTTCCTGTTTTAGGTGATGGAAATTATGAATGGGATGGATATCTTCCTATTAAAGAAAAGCCTCATGTTGTAAATCCATCTGAAGGCTTCTTTGCTTCTGCCAATCAAAATGTTACACCAGCCTCATATGAACATTGGAATGCCATTGGTTTTTCATGGTCAGATCCTTACAGAGGAGATAGAGTAAATAGTGTGCTTTCAAAAAATTCAAGTCATAAATTTACAATGCAAGAAATGATGGATTTACAAGTAGATTATCATTCATTACCCTCAGAGCAGTTGATTAAAATGATAGATTATCCTCAATTAGATTCAACATATAAAAATTATTTTGATAAGCTTTTAACTTGGGACCATAAACTTGTAACAACTTCAGTAGAAGCTACGATATACGTTAATTGGGAACGAACTATAATTAGAGCTTTTCATAAGAAATATATACCAGACAATGTAAAAGGCTTATTAAATATTCAACTATTTAAAATCCTGGAGAGAATCAATACGTTTCCCAAAAAAGAACGTGATGAGTTTCTTATAAATACATTTAAAACTTCTATAAATGAGCTAAAGTCTAAGTTTGGAACTGAGACCAGTAATTGGGTTTATGGGCAAGAAGACTACAAACACATTAAGATAAAACATCCTCTTCAAGATATTGTTAACGATTCACTTTACAATATGGTAAGTTTTAACGCTTATCCAAGAGGAGGTAATGCTTATACACCTGGTTCTGCAGGTTCAAATTTAAGTCAGTCTTCTGGGGCAAGTTTTAGAGTAGTGATAGATACAAAAGATTGGGACAACTCTAAAGCTACTAATTCTCCGGGGCAATCTGGAAATCCAAATAGTATCTTTTATAGAAATTTATATGAAGATTGGGCGAATGATTCATTTTTTGAATTGCATTATAGTAAACAAAAAATTAATGCGAATCTTCACAGCAAAGAGGTTTATTATCCGAAAAATTAATTACATTTAATACTTAAAACTTAAGGTATTTGTTAGCATCAATCACCATAAAAAATTACGCATTAATCAATGAGCTACACATTGATTTTTCTTCAGGACTTTCTATCATTACTGGAGAAACAGGAGCTGGTAAATCAATTTTATTAGGTGCACTTGGTTTAGTTTTAGGAAACAGAGCAGATTCCTCTACCTTAAAAAATACCAATAAAAAGTGTGTAGTTGAAGTTGTTTTATCTATTGATAAATACAATTTGAAAGATTTTTTTGAAAGAGAAGATATAGATTATGAACCTAATACAATTTTAAGAAGAGAAATTCTTCCTTCAGGAAAATCAAGAGCTTTTGTAAATGACACTCCTGTAACGCTGTTGGTTTTAACTGCCCTCAGGGGAAGACTCATAGACATTCATTCACAACATCAAACACTTCAAGTTTCTGATCAAAAGTTTCAATTTCAGTTAATGGACGCTGTAGCGAATAATCAAAGTAAGTTAAGCTCTTATAAGAGTAGATTAGCGACTTACACCAAAGAGAAAAAGAGATTAGAGGAAATTCAACACGCTCAAAGAGAGGCTACTCTTCAATACGATTATAATGCTCATTTATATAATGAACTTTTAGAAGCCAAACTGGTTGAGGATGAACAAGAGTTATTGGAGGAAAAGCTAGATAAAATAAATAACGTAGAAGAGATTAAACAAAATTTATCTGAAGCACTTCAACTTACTACTGATGAAAATGTTGGAATTCAAAACCTATTGTATTCATTAGAGCAAAAACTAGCCAAAATAGCATCCTATTCAGGACAATATCAACAACTTTTAGACAGAATTTCGAGTGTAAAAATTGAATCAGATGATATTATTGGAGAAATAGAATCGGCCTACGAATCTGTAGATTTTAATCCATCTGAAGCAGAGCAATTAAATGATCGCTTGCAATTAATCTATAACCTCCAAAAAAAACATTATGTCAATTCAATCCAAGAGTTATTGTCTATTCAGTCAACTTTACTTGAAAAAGTAAGTACAGTAGAACATGCTGATCAAACTTTGCTGGAGCAAAAAACGATTGTAAAAGAAATAGCAAATAAATTAGATCTAGTTGCTTCAGAAATCTCAGAAGCAAGAACTAAGGTTATACTAAAATTGTCGAAACAGTTAGAGTATACCTTAGCTGATTTAGGAATGCCTCATGCTCGTTTTCAAATAAAAAATACACTTTCAGAAAAGTATTATACAAATGGAAAAGATACATTAGAGTTTTTATTTTCTGCAAATAAAGGAGGGCAATATGGAGAATTAAAAAAAGTAGCTTCTGGTGGAGAATTGTCTCGAGTAATGTTGGCCATCAAAAAGATACTATCTGAAAACAGTCAATTACCAACCATTATTTTTGATGAAATTGATAGTGGTGTTTCTGGAGAAATTTCTAATAAAATGGCTCATATCATGTCTCAGATGAGCCAGCAAATGCAAGTAATCACAATCACGCATTTACCACAAATTGCAGCCAAAGGCAATCAGCATTATAAAGTATACAAGGAAGAGGTTAATAATAGCACCACTACAAATTTAAAACCCTTGTCTGAAGATGAGAGAATTGTTGAGATAGCAGAAATGTTAAGTGGTAAAAATATTTCAGATAGTGCTCTGACCCATGCGAGGGAGCTACTTAATTAATAGTTGATTTTTATTTTTGGAAAATAAGTAGTCATTCCAAATAGAGTATACAAAAATAGAAATGTAAAAATTAAACGATTATATTTGCCAACAAATAAAAACTAACAATTTAAGAGATGTCTTATAATTTATTAAAAGGAAAAAAGGGAATTATTTTTGGTGCATTAGATGAAAATTCTATTGCCTGGAAAACTGCAGAAAGAGCACATGAAGAAGGAGCAGAGTTTGTATTAACAAACGCACCTATTGCCATGAGGATGGGAACTATAAAAGATTTAGCCGCAAAAACAGGGTCTCAAATTATTCCTGCAGATGCAACCTCTATGGAAGACTTAGAGCATTTGATTGAACAATCTATGGAGATTTTAGGTGGTAAAATAGATTTTGTATTGCATTCTATTGGCATGTCTGTAAATGTAAGAAAAGGTAAATTGTATACAGATCCTAAATATGATTTTACAACCAAAGGTTGGGACGTTTCGGCGGTATCTTTCCATAAAGTAATGAATGTCTTATATAATAAAGAGGCTATGAGTGAGTGGGGTAGTATCGTAGCGCTAACGTATATGGCAGCTCAACGTGTTTTTCCAGACTATAATGACATGGCAGATAATAAAGCTTATTTAGAGAGTATAGCGCGTAGTTTTGGATATTTCTTTGGTAGAGATCACAAGGTAAGAGTTAATACCATTTCTCAATCTCCAACACCAACTACTGCTGGTAGTGGTGTAAAAGGTTTTGATGGGTTTTTAGCTTATGCAGATAAAATGTCTCCATTGGGAAATGCAACTGCATTAGAATGTGCAGATTATACCATTTCTTTATTTTCAGATTTAACAAAAAAAGTAACCTTACAGAACTTATTTCATGATGGAGGTTTCTCTAATATGGGAGTAAGTGACGCCGTAATGGATAAATTTATAGAAGAGTAGCTAATACATTATTTTAAAATAAAAAACAGGTTTTGATTTATTAATCAAAACCTGTTTTTTTTATGATATGTATAATTTCACCTATAAATTGCTAATTTTTTTGCTAAGATTTTCCTTCTTTGAAGGAAAAAGTGTAATTTGCTGTTTACCCTATTTTTAACAAACAATTAACTAAAACCAAACAATATGAAAAAAATTACTTTATTATTATTTTTATTAACCTTTTGCTTTCAAGTAAATTCTCAATCAACCATAAACATAACCACTTCGGGTGGTTCTTATGCTGGAGAAAAATGGGTGAGTATTACCACGGAAGTAAATGGAGGAGGTACACAGATTTGGGGTCAGGGTGATGGAACCCAATGTAACGGATCTGGATTAATTAATGAAGACATATCTCTAGCACCAGGAACTTATTATGTAAACTGTTATGACCAATATGCTGACGGTTGGGATGGTACACTAATCTCAGTAACTGCATATGGTTCTGTTTTAGGTGATAATGGTGGGGTTTCCCCAAATGATGGTTCTGATACTGATAGTTCCTCTGCTTGTGAGGGTACACAAGAAGAAATGGAAGCATCGTTTGTAATTGTTGTTCCAGATCCACCATCTTGTTCACCACCTTTAAGTCTATCAGCAACAGCTAGCTCAACAACAGAAGTTGAAATATCATGGACAGCAGGAGGTACCGAAACACAATGGACCTATGAATATGGTATTTCTGGTTTTACTCAAGGAACTGGAACTACAGCCACAGTATCAACAAATTCTATAACTCTTGATGGTTTAACTTCTCAGGAAACCTATGATATTTATGTTCAATCTAACTGTGGTGGATCAGAGGGCGACAGTAGCTGGAGTATTGTTTCTTGGTCTATGCCTGTAGCTGGAGATACTTTTGAAACAGCAACTACTTTACCTTTTACAATTTCTCCCGAAGGAACAGGATGTTCAACTTATAGTTTTTCAATTGACTTTCCAAACTCAGGTTTTACAGCTAGTGAGCTTCCTGGTCAAGGAACTTCAGATCAAGGTGTAGATGCCTTTTTTAATTGGACCGCTACAACTGATGCCTTACGCTATTGGGGAGACGGTGCTGGTTCTCCTTACATAGGTATTCATGATTCATCAGGTACAGAAATTGCTTATTCTACATACGGTCAAGCTGATTTAGTTTTGAGTGGTTGGGAAATAGGTGATGAACTTGTAATAAGGATTTATGATTTTGGTACAGCTATGGTAAATGTTGAGTTTTGCTTAGAGTATTATTCTTTACCTTCTTCACCAAATTGTGCAGAAAATGTATCACCTACAGGGTCAGGTGTGTCATTTAATAATGGAGCTACCACAATTTCGTGGGATGCCCCATCATCTGGTCCCTCACCAACAGGTTATGAAATTTTTTGGGGTACTTCACCCAATAATTTAATGTCATTAGGTGTCATAGACGCTCCAAATACTTCTGCTGATATTTTAGGTTTGTATTATGGGGAAACCTATTACTATTCTGTAGTACCACAAAATGGTGCTTCTTTGGCTATCGGTTGTACTGAGTATTCTCTAACTATTGAAAATGCCCCGGTACCTTTTAGTACAGATTTTACTAATTATCCTTCAGGATTTTCAGAATCTGAAGGACCATTTGGTGCTCCTTCTGCTACAGTCACTTCCAGTGCATGGAGTACTTCTGATTTTTTAAATGACGCAACTTTAGGTAAAGGAGCTAAAGTTAATATTTATGGAACAACTAGAGATGAGTATTTAATATCTCCTACTTTTGATTTAAGTGCTGGTTCTCATTATCTAAACATTGATGCTGGTATAACTGATTGGAATCTTACTGGAGCTGATGCTGACGGTATGGATGAAAACGATGATTATGTTGCTGTTCTTCTTTCAGAAGATGATGGTGCTACATGGTCAGAATTATATCGTTGGGACTCTACATCTAGTTTAACAAATGCTGCTGAAGCTATGCCAGAGGTAACTCTATCAACTACATCTGCAACTGCAAAAATAGCCTTATATGCTTTTAGTGGAGTTTCGGGAGCAGATTATGATTTTCATATAACTAATTTCCAGATTACAACTACAACTTTAGGTACAGCAACAAATACTCTAGAAGGATTTACCTTGTATCCAACAATTGTAAAAGAAGAACTAAACTTTAGATCTCAAAATAATGTAGAGGCGATTACAGTCTTTAATGTATTGGGTCAAAAAGTATTTTCTGGAGCACCAAATACAAACAACTCATCTGTTAACTTGTCTAATTTAAGACCAGGGGTGTATGTTGTAAAAGTAAGTGCCGAAGGAAAAATAGGATCTTACAAGATTATAAAAGAATAACCTTTTTATAAACTATATTATTATAAACGCAAACCGAAAGGTTTGCGTTTTTTTATGCTATTTTTACGCTTGTAATTAAAGCTGAATAGATGGGTTTTTTTAAGAAAATAGACAAGGTGTTTTCATCTTCAAGTAGTTTTCATCTTCTAGATAGAAATGAAGTAGATCTTCATATAGAAGAAAATATTAAAAGTGTTGGAATTGCTAAATATGCAACTTCAGACTATGGAGATTTGTACATAACAATTAATGAATTAGGAGGTTTTTTAATGTTAGAAACTATTTTGGTAAGTGCTACTAATGTAAAGACTAAAAAAGGAAGTAAACTTGTTTTTTCTGCTAAAGACGCAACTCTAAAATTTGATTCTGATGAAGACAGAATAGAATCAGATTATTCTACAGATGCTCATAGATATAGTACAAAAATAGATTATAATATAAGTGAAGAAGAAGCTGAAGTATTTAAATTAACAAAGTACCATTCAGTTTTATTTGAAATTAACAAACAAGAAATTAACTTTTCTGTGATATAGCAAAACCAGTGAAACCAGTTTTTTCCATTATCATCCCAGTGTATAATCGTCCAGAAGAATTAGACGAATTATTGGCTAGTATTCTAACTCAAGAATATGATGAGGTTTTTGATGTTTTTATTATTGAAGATGGATCTTCTGTAAAAAGTGATTTAATTGTAGAAAAATATAACTCTGAGTTATCTATTCACTATTTAGAGAAAGAAAATACAGGACCTGGACCAAGTAGAAATTTTGGTATGCAAAAAGCAACAGGAAACTACTTTATTATTTTAGATTCTGATGTAATTCTACCAAAACACTATCTAGCAACAGTTGCTAAGCAATTAGAGTATAATTATACAGATGCTTTTGGTGGCCCAGATGCAGCGCATCCTAATTTTTCAGAATTACAGAAAGCCATTAATTATTCCATGACTTCTTTTTTTACAACTGGAGGTATTAGAGGAAATAAAAATAGTGTTGTAAAATTTCAACCTCGCAGTTTTAATATGGGGCTTTCAAAAAAAGCGTTTGAGATTACCAAAGGCTTTTCAGAAATGCGTGCAGGAGAAGATATAGATATTACATTTCGTTTATGGAATCATGGGTTAGAAACTCAGTTAATAAATACAGCTTTTGTATATCATAAGCGAAGAAATTCTATCTCAAGTTTTTTCTATCAAACCCATGCATTTGGTGCTGCAAGACCAAAACTCAATAAAATGTATCCAACAACTGCTAAACTCACGTATTGGTTTCCAAGTATTTTTATACTGGGTTTAGACTTGTCTATTTTACTTCTAATTTTTGGAATTTATATTCCCATACTAGGATATGGGTTGTACTTTTCTTTAATAGCTCTAGATGCTTTTTTTCGTAATAATTTTAATCCAATAGTTAGTTTCTTAAGCATCATAACCTCAGTTACTCAATTCATAGGTTATGGACTTGGGTATTTAGAAGCTAAATTCTTTTCAAAAGAATAGTTTACGCTATACTATTTATTATATTTTTGATACGATCAATATCAGAAATTGTTTGCGGTGTATTTCCAAAATAAGAATGGGTATTCCTGGAAATTATCTTTGATGCAGAGCTGTGTATTTCGGTAAATCCAGCATTTTTAAAGTGAATGCAATTCTCTGAATTTATGCCACTACCGGGAAGTATGGTAAGTTTATTTTTAGCCAGCTTTTGAAGTTCAATTAATAAGTCTATACCATCCTCAGCTTTTTCTTGTTGCCCAGAAGTTAACAGACGATCTACTCCTAAATTTAGTAATTGAAGTAATGATTTTTTTGGTTTTGATACCACATCAAAAGCTCTATGAAAAGTAAAAGACATGGGTTTAGACAGTTCAATTAATTCTGAAGTTCTTTTGATATCTATGGTGTTGTCTTCATGCAGTACCCCAGATACTATTCCAGCACAACCTAGGTCTTTGCAAAGACTAATGTTTTCTTTCATAATATCAAATTCTTTACTAGAGTAGGTAAAGTTTCCACTTCTAGGTCTAATTAAGACATGAACAGGAATGTCAATATCTGCCATTACTTTTTTCAGCAACCCATATGAAGGAGTAGTTCCACCAACAGAGATTTCAGAACACAACTCTATACGATGTGCTCCAGCAATACTTGCATTAACAGCAGATTGATAGGAGTTGGTACAAATTTCTAAAATCATATTACTTAATAATTATTTCATCGATAAAAGTCCAGGACTTATGACCGGCTCCCTGTTTTCCTTTTGGTATAATTCCGTAACTAGGAATTGTAATCTTTAATTCGGTTGCTTTTAAATTTTTATCCTCTAAGAATTGTGAGATATTTAGCTTAAAATCAATCAATAAAGAGTTAGTGTTTTCTATTTTTTTTCTTGTTGAAATAGCTCTTTCATCCTCTAATTTTAATTGTAAATTAATTTCCTTTGGCGCATAAATCCATTGTCCGTTACCATTAAAAAATCGGGTAGCAATACTGTTAATGTTTGTTGGTTTATCAAATTCAATAGTAATTTCTATATCTTCTCCTGAAAAACCAAGCCATTCCTTGTCTCCATAGCGTTTGTTATTCCCAGAAATACCATTTATTAAAGCACCTTTTCCTCCAGCATTATATGCTGGATGTGGCTCTTTATCTATTAGTATTGTAGCGCCAACTCCTTTGTGTAAATTAATTTCTTGTTCAAAAATAGCTCCCATTACAGTTTTTTTTGAATCTAAAACAACTGCTTTTATATACATAGATGTATCTAGGGTAATTGGAGTTGAATATAACTTTGAAGGAAACGACCTATCTGTAGAATAGTATATTGGATAGCTAGAGGAAGTAGTATTTAATTCATAAGTTACACGATCACTTAAATGAGTTAATTTACCATTTACGGAATAGATATGATTGGCATAGTTTACCTCTAATAGATCTAATCTTTTTTGATACTGTTCTAATCTGTTAATAAAATCTGAATAATTTTTATGTTCAGGAGAAGACCATAGTACTTCGCTTAAAGCTACTGCTCTAGGATAAGCCATGTATTCTACCTGTTTTTCAGTTTGCATATATTCTGTCCATACATTTCCTTGTGCACCTAATACATAGATCGCTTCTTTATCTGTTAACCCCTCCGGTATGGGATTAAAATGATATACTTTTTCTAAAGGTAAAAAACCACCTATAGCTAGAGGTTCATTTTCATTTTCCGATTGATAGTGATCAAAATAACAGTGAGAGCCGGGTGTTAAAATAACATCATGCCCCTCTTTTGCTGCCTGAACTGCGCCACTAGTTCCTCGCCATGACATCACAGTCGCATTAGGTGCTAAACCACCCTCTAAAATTTCATCCCAACCAATGATTTGTCTTCCTTTAGAATTGATATATTTTTCCATTCTTGATATAAAATAACTTTGCAAACCGTGCTCGTCTTTTAATCCTTCTTTTTTGATAAGTTTTTGACAGTGAGCGCAATTTTTCCAGTTTGTTTTTGGGGCTTCATCTCCACCAATATGAATATATTTTCCAGGAAATAATGCCACAACTTCATCTATGACATCTTCCAAAAACTTAAAAGTACTTTCTTTTGGACAATATACTTCATCAAAAACACCCCATTTGGTAGCTACTTCCACTTGTTCTCTAGAACAGCCTAATTCTGGGTATGCGGCAATGGCAGCTTGTGAATGTCCAGGCATTTCAATTTCTGGGATAATAGTTACTTGTCTTGTTTTTGCATAAGCAACCACTTCTTTTATTTGTTCTTGTGAATAAAATCCTCCATAGGGTTTACCATCAAATTGATGGGGCTGGTCATTGTAATGACCTACTAAGGTTTCTTTTCTGTAAGCCGCAATTTCTTGAAGTTTTGGATATTTTTTTATTTCTATCCGCCAGCCTTGATCTTCAGTTAAATGCCAATGAAAAGTATTCATCTTCAGCCTAGCCATTAAGTCTATATATTTTTTTATAAAATCGACAGAAAAAAAATGTCGGCCCACATCTAAATGCATTCCTCTGTATTTAAATTGAGGTTCGTCTTGTAGTTCTAAGCAAGGAATTTTAATAGCTAGACCATTAGATTTGATAGGCATTAATTGCAGTAAACTTTGTACAGCATAAAAGGCACCTTTGGCATTTTTTGATTTAATGAAAATATTTTGTTCATTAATTTTTAATTCATACCCTTCCTCACTAGCAATAGTATCATTGATTGTAAAAATAATTTTTTTTGTATCCTTTTTTCTATTGAAGACAATTTGATAGTGTTCTTCTAAATAGATTTTAAAATAATCCGAAACTTCACTTAGTTCAGTATCTGAAATTAAACGAATATTTTCATCTAAAATAAAAACTCCTTCACCTAACTGTTGAAATAGAGGTTTTGGAATAATTCCAATTTCTTTTTGCTGAATACTATCTTGACTGCAACTAAAAAAAAGAGAAATAATTAAATACAGTAAAAAATTTGAATGTTTCATTTTTAGTATCTTCGATTTTATAAAAATAAGAATATCAGCTCAATGAGGTTTAAATACTTTCTATTATTTCTTTATTCCATGGTTTTTTTATCATGTAATAAAAAAGAATCTCCCAATATAGTAATAAAATCAGCTCCTTTAATTTCTTTTGTAGATCCTTTTATCGGAACAGGTGGTCATGGTCATACTTACCCTGGAGCTTCAATGCCATTTGGAATGATGCAGTTAAGCCCAGATACTCGATTAGACGGCTGGGACGGTTGTTCTGGATATCATTATTCTGATGATGAAATTTATGGTTTTTCGCATACACATCTTAGTGGAACAGGAGTATCTGATTATGGAGATATTTTATTAATGCCAACAAATCAAGCTATTTTAAATAATGGAGCTAATGGTGAAAAAGGGTATAAATCTAAATTTTCTCATAAAAATGAAGTTGCACAGCCGGGATATTATAAAGTTCACTTAGAAGATACCAATATAGATGTAGAATTAACGGTTTCTAAACGAAGCGGAATGCATAAGTATCAATATCCATCTCCTGAAAATCAAGTATTAATACTAGACCTAGAACATAGAGATGAATTAAATGGCTTTAAAATATCTATCATTAATGAGAAAGAAGTAAGTGGTTTTAGATACTCTAAAGCTTGGGCAACAAATCAATTCCTTTTTTATCATATAAAATTCTCACATCCAATAAAAGACCCAGAGAGACTCTACGAGGTGTCGCCAACCAAAGAAAGTTTTGAGTTTATTAATCCAAATAATGAACCTGTTTATGTTAAAATTGGAATTTCAGCAGTAGACGAAAAAGGCGCGAAACAAAATTTAGAACAAGAAATTGGAAAAAAGTCTTTTGAAGAGGTTAAAAAAGAGACACAACAAACATGGGAAAGTCAATTAGGTAAAATAGTAGTTGAAGACAATAACCAAACCAATAAAGTTAATTTTTACACTGCAATGTATCACAGCATGCTAGCTCCAAATTTATATCAAGATGTAGATGGTAGATACCGAGGAATGGATTTAAAGATTCACCAAACCAATGATTTTAAGTACTACACTGTTTTTTCTCTTTGGGATACCTACCGTGCAGCTCACCCTTTGTATACCATTATAGAACAAGAGAGAACCAATGACTTTATTAATACCTTTTTAGCGAAATTTGATGAAGGAGGTATTATGCCTATTTGGGATTTAGCAGCTAATTATACGGGGTGTATGATAGGGTATCATGCAGTTCCTGTGATAGCAGACGCCTATCTAAAAGGAATTCGAAATTATGATGCCGATAAGGCTTTAAAAGCAATGAAACACTCTGCTACTAGAGATAAATTAGGACTAGATTCCTATAAAAATATTGGATTTATTCCAGTAGAAAAAGAATCAGAATCGGTTTCCAAAACACTAGAGTATGCTTATGATGACTGGACAATTGCTCAGATGGCTAATTCTATGGGTGAACAAGAAGATTATAAAACTTTTTTAGAACGATCTCAAAACTATATAAATGTTTTTGACCCAACTACTAAGTTTATGAGAGGAAGGTTCAGAAATACTTGGTTTGCACCCTTTGACCCTTATGAGGTAAACTTTAATTATACGGAGGCCAATTCTTGGCAATATAGTTTTTATGTCCCTCATGATATCACTGGTTTTATGAATTTATTAGGTGGAAAAGATCAGTTAGAAAAACAATTAGATAAGCTATTTATAGCTGATGATAAAACTTCCGGTAGAGAACAGGCTGACATTACAGGATTGATAGGGCAATATGCTCATGGTAACGAACCTAGCCATCATATGGCCTACTTATATAATTTTGTAAATAAACCTTATAAAACCCAAGAAAAAACACGTCAGATTTTAACTGAATTATACACTAACTCACCAGATGGAATTTCTGGAAATGAAGATTGTGGTCAAATGAGTGCTTGGTATATTTTTTCTTCCTTAGGTTTCTATCCTGTTACTCCAGGATCTAATCAATACATTATTGGAAGTCCTTTGTTTGATAAAGCAACCATTCATTTAGAAGATGGGAAGTTATTTACTGTAGAAGCTAAAAACAACTCTTTAGAGAATAAATACATCAAAAATGTGCAGCTTAATAACAAGGCTTATCCTTATTCTTACCTTAAACACAGTGATATTGTAAATGGAGGGAATTTAGTTTTTGAAATGACAGATCGTCCCACAAATTGGGGAACAAGTGATGATTTTATTCCTTCAACAGAAATTAAAGATCATAAAATAATTCCTGCACCTTTTATCAAAAAAGGAGATATTGTTTTTAAAGGGAGTACAGAAGTAGAATTAGCGTCTGCTGATAAAGATGCTGATGTATTTTTTAGATTAGGTTATAAAGGAGGGTTTATAAAATATACAAAACCTTTTGTTATAGATGATTTTATAAACCTTTCTGTATATGCTCAGAAAGCAGGTGAAAAAAGTGCTGTTATCTCAACTGATTTTTATAAGAAAGACCCCAATCTTACAATTAAATTATACACAGATTATGAAAACCAGTATAATGCTGGAGGAAATGATGCCTTAATTGACGGTATTTTAGGTACAGAAGATTTTAGGACAGGAACTTGGCAAGGGTATTCTAATACAGACCTTCACGCTATTGTTGATTTAGGTAAAGTGAAGCAAATAAATAATGTGAAAATATCATTTTTAAGAGATCAGCGATCTTGGATATTTCTCCCTAAAGATTTGAAAATACTTACTTCTTCGGATGGGGTGAATTTTAATAAATATCATAATTTTAAGTTCAATTTACCCACAAATACAGACGATATAAAAATTAAAACTATTGATTTTTCTAAATCAACAAAGGCTCGATATATAAAAGTTATGGCAAAAAATTATGGTGATGTCCCAAAATGGCATATAGGAGCCCCTTTTGATGGTAAAGCCTGGATATTTGTAGATGAAATTCAAATAAAATAGTAAAAAATGAAAAGAAGAAACTTCCTTCAAAAAGCATCGTTGTCTACTATAGGCGTAGTAGCTTCTGCTTCTGTGGTTGCTTGTAATGCAAACAAAGAAAAAAACAACTCTGGTAGTATAGTGAATTCAATTAGTGTAAAACCTATAGTAATTGCAACATGGAACGTACCAAATGCAACAGCCAAAGCGTGGGAGGTTATAAATAATGGAGGAACCTCTTTAGATGCTGTAGAACAAGGCTGTATGATTGAAGAAGCGGATGTAAAGAATTCATCTGTTGGTAAAGGCGGATTGCCAGATCGAGACGGAAATGTGACCCTAGATGCTTGCATTATGGATAAAGATGGAAATTATGGTGCAGTGATGTGTGTGCAAAACATTACACATGTAATTTCTTTAGCTAGAAAAGTGATGGAGCAAACACCTCATGTTATCCTTGCTGGAGAAGGTGCTGAGAAATTTGGCTATGATTTAGGGTTTACAAAGGAGAACTTATTAACTGAATCCTCAAAAAAAGCATGGGAGAAATGGAAAGAAACCTCCGATTATAAACCTATTATAAATATAGAAAATCATGACACCATTGGAATGTTAGCTATAGATATAAACGGAGATATTTCGGGTGCATGCACCACAAGTGGTCTTTCCTATAAGATGGCAGGTAGAGTTGGTGATTCTCCTATTATTGGTTCAGG
>Ga0228639_1000398_pt1 | contig 19897 bp, 22 predicted proteins | sample 50DmetaG_FD_190532 | JGI IMG/M metagenome (GOLD analysis project Ga0228639, IMG submission 190532) | Seawater microbial communities from Monterey Bay, California, United States - 50D | ecosystem: Environmental > Aquatic > Marine > Coastal | place: USA: California | collected 2016-10-18
GAGAAAAAGAATTCTTCAGTTTATTTGCTAAAGACTTAATGAGTCTTCATCCAAAATTAATTCACGAAAATGAAAAATTAATTACAGCAAGTACTATTATGAGTAAAAATAAAATCAACTCTTTACTTGTTGTAAATGCTACAAATAATTTTGTAGGTGTGGTTCAAATGTATGATTTAGGTTTGTAACTCATGAAAAAAGTAATCATAATTCCAGCCAGACTAGATTCCTCTAGATTACCAAAAAAAGTTTTATTAGACCTTAAGGGAAAGACTGTCATACAAAGAGTTTATGAGCAATGCCTAAAAGTTAAGAATATAGATGGGGTGTATATAGCAACTGATAGTTTAGAAATAAAAGAAGTTTGCGAGACCTTTACCAATAATGTTATTATTACAAAAAGTGTACACAAATCGGGAACTGACCGAATAGGAGAGGCCGTTTCATCTATAGATTGTGATATTGTGATTAATGTTCAAGGAGATGAACCTTTCATAGAACCTAGCCTTATTGAAGCATTGGTGAATTCGTTTTCAAATTCTGACATTTCTATGTCTAGTGCTATGAGTAAAATCAATAATGTAAAAGATTTACAAAATACTAATGTTGTAAAAGTGGTTACAGATCTTCATAACAATGCTCTCTTTTTTTCCAGATCACTTATTCCATTTCCAAGAGATGTTAAAGAAATTTCAATCGCTAACGAAGTGATAGAAGAATCTCAGTTTTTTAGACATATTGGTATTTATGGTTACCGTAAAGATTTCTTATTACATTTTGTTAATCTAGAACAAAGTTACCTAGAGAAAGTTGAAAAACTAGAGCAATTAAGGGCTTTGGAGAATGGCTTTAAAATTAAAATGATTGAAGCTAAATCTAGTCTTACAGGTATAGATACCCAAGAAGATTATGAGAAAGCATTAAAAAAATATTGAGTTTATAAAATTATAATAAACACTATTCCAAAGTATTAAAAACAAATCAAAATAAACCTCTTTTTTTCTTTGTTAAGTTTAAAAACCCTTTTATATTTGCACCCGCTTGTATGGATTTATTCATAGAAGGGCAATTAGCTCAGTTGGTTCAGAGCACTTGGTTTACACCCAAGGGGTCGGGGGTTCGAATCCCTCATTGCCCACATCAATCACAATCCTGATGAATTTTTTATCAGGATTTTTTGTTTTAAGAAAATGAGAAGCTCGCTTTATCATTTTTTTAAAACAAAAAATACGCTACGAGCGCAGCTCGTAAGGATTGTATTTGCAGTAGTGGTTTCAATAAGGGATATGCAATCCCTCATTGCCCAAAGATAAGAGCAAAAAGGATTTAGCATAACTATTGACTTTTGTTATTTTAAAATGAGGTAAACTAGGGATATTTAATCCCTTATTACCCACGTCACTATATTGTCTTGATAAATTTCCACTTAGATTTTTTCTTTTTAAACAAGCTTTTATAAGTCTTAATTAAGAATTAATTCACACTATATTTATAGTTTACGAACTATTTTATCGTAATTTGCAATTCAGTTTAGAGTAGAATTAGATTTATGAATATTCAATTAACTAAGAAAAAAATATTAGTTACTGGAGGGGCTGGATTTATCGGTTCTAATTTAACGGAAGCACTTCTCGAGCTAAACAATAAAGTCATTTGCCTAGATAATTTTGCTACCGGTAAAAAAGAAAACATAGTACCTTTTTTAACAAATCCAAATTATACGCTAATTGAAGGTGATATTAGAAACATTTCTGATTGCAAACTCGCAGTGAAGGATATAGATTATGTATTGCATCAAGCAGCTTTGGGTTCTGTTCCCAGATCCATAAAAGATCCTATAACCTCTAATGAGGTAAATGTTACCGGTTTTTTGAATATGCTAATAGCTTCAAGGGATTCAGGTGTGCAACGATTTATTTATGCTGCGAGCTCATCAACTTATGGTGATTCAGAATCTCTTCCTAAAGTAGAAGACCAGATTGGTAAGCCTTTATCTCCTTATGCTATAACCAAATATGTTAATGAACTTTATGCAGATGTTTTTTCTAAAACTTACGGATTAGAGACTATTGGATTACGTTATTTTAATGTATTTGGTAGAAAACAAGATCCCAATGGAGCTTATGCAGCTGTGATTCCTAAATTTGTGAGTCAATTTATGGCAGGAGAATCTCCTGTAATCAATGGAGATGGAGAATTTTCAAGAGATTTCACCTATATAGATAATGTCATTCAAGCGAATTTACTAGCGATAACCACCAAGAATAAAAAAGCTATAAACACGGTGTATAATGTTGCTTTTGGTGAACGAAACACATTAAAGGATTTAGTTAAAATCCTTAAAGAAAATTTAACTAATTTTGATTCCAAAATAAAAGATATCCACGTTGTTTACGGACCGAACAGAGTAGGTGATATTCCACACTCTTTAGCATCTATTGATAAATCAAAAAAATTATTAAACTATAACCCCCAATATTCCTTAAAAGATGGCCTAGAACAGGCTGTAAACTGGTACTGGAATAATTTATAAATAAGAACTAAAATGAAACAAACAAAAATAGCAATTATTGGATTAGGATACGTAGGCTTGCCGCTAGCTAGACTATTTGCAACAAAGTATACTGTAGTTGGTTTTGATATTAATTCCAATCGTGTAAAAGAATTAAATTATGGAAAAGATAGTACTCTAGAAGTTGAAGACGAGGTGTTGAAGGCTGTATTAGTTGACGAAAATTCTAACAATGTTGGGCTTTATTGTTCATCAACACTTTCAGATTTAAAAGATTGCAACTATTATATCATAACTGTACCCACACCCGTTGATAAAAATAATAGACCCGTTTTAACACCTTTACTTAAGGCAAGTAAAACTGTGGGGTCAGTCTTAAAAAAAGGAGATATTGTTGTATATGAATCTACAGTATATCCTGGAGCAACTGAAGAAGACTGTATTCCAGTTTTAGAAAAAATTTCAGGCTTACAATTTAATACAGATTTCTTTGCTGGTTATTCTCCTGAAAGAATTAATCCAGGGGATAAATTACATACTGTTGAGAAAATATTGAAAGTAACTTCAGGTTCTAATGCAGCAACTGGGAAAAAAGTTGATGACTTGTATAAATCTGTAATTACTGCAGGTACTCATTTAGCGCCTACAATAAAAGTAGCGGAGGCTTCCAAAGTTATCGAAAATTCTCAACGAGACATCAACATAGCTTTTGTAAATGAATTGGCGAAAATTTTTAACTTAATGAATATTAACACTCATGATGTTTTGGCAGCAGCCGGTACGAAATGGAATTTTTTACCCTTTAAACCAGGTTTAGTTGGGGGGCATTGTATAGGTGTAGATCCATATTATTTAGCACAAAAAGCCCAAGAATATGGGTATCATCCTGAAATTATTTTAGCAGGGCGACGATTAAATGATAGTATGGGAGACTATGTGGCTTCAGAAGTTGTTAAATTAATGATTTCAAAAGATATCCCCATTAAAAATGCGAGTATCCTAGTACTTGGAATTACATTCAAAGAAAATTGCCCAGATGTAAGAAATACAAAAGCTGTAGATGTGATTACTGCGTTAAAAGGTTATGGGGTAAAAATAACTATATATGATCCATGGGCTAATAAGGAAGAGGTTAAGAAAGAGTATCAACTAGATTCTACACAAGAAATACCCTCCAGCACTTTTGATGCGGTTGTTTTAACTGTGGCGCACAAAGAATTCTTAAATCTTGATTTTAACAGCATTACAAATAAAAAACATTTAATTTACGATGTGAAAAATATACTTCCAATTTCAATAAAAGATGGAGGGTTATAATAACAGACATGAAAAACTTTGCATTATTAGGAGCTGCAGGATATATAGCGCCACGACACTTTAAAGCGATAAAAGAGACCAATAATCTTTTAATTGCAGCCCTAGATAAGTTTGATTCTGTGGGGGTGTTGGATAGTTATTTTCCTAATGCTGATTTTTTCACTGAATTTGAGAGATTTGACAGGCACATAGAGAAGTTAAAACGAAATCACACAAAATTAGATTATGTAAGTATTTGTACCCCAAATTACTTGCATGACTCCCATATTAGAATGGCATTGCGTAGAGGAGCAGATGCGATTTGCGAAAAGCCTTTAGTTTTAAACCCATGGAATGTTGATGCCTTGATGGATATTGAAAAAGAATCGGGTCAAAAAATAAATACAATTCTTCAATTACGATTACACCCGATTATCATTGCTTTAAAAAATAAAGTAATGTCTGCTTCTAAAAAGGAAAAGTATGACATTGATTTAACCTACATTACCTCGAGAGGGAAATGGTATGATATTTCCTGGAAAGGTGATGAAAGTAAATCTGGAGGGATTGCCACCAACATTGGAGTTCATTTTTATGATATGTTATCCTGGATTTTTGGAGAGCTTCAAGAAAATGTTGTTCATCTGAGAGCTAAAGATAAATCCTCTGGGTATTTAGAGTTTAACAATGCTAGAGTTCGTTGGTTTTTATCGATTAATGAACATGATTTGCCGGTTCATATTCAAGAAAAAGGACAAAGAACCTATCGTTCCATAACCATAGATAATGAAGAATTAGAGTTTAGCTCTGGGTTTACAGATTTGCATACCAAAAGTTACGAACACATATTGAAAGGTGAAGGTTTTGGAATGCAAGAAGCTCAAAAATCAATACAAATTGTTCATGACATTAGAAATATAAGTATTAGTAGAAAAGGAAATTTGCATCCTTTTTGCAAAAAATAAAAATTTAAAATGAAAAAAAAAGGTATTATCGTTTCGGGATATTTTAATCCTATCCATAAAGGGCATCTAGAATATTTCAACAATGCAAAAGAGTTAGCTGATGAGCTTTTTGTGATTGTGAATAGTGATCATCAAAGAATGCTAAAAGGTACCAAAGAGTTTCAGCAAGAATCTGAACGTTTGTTTATTGTTCAAAATATAAAGGCTGTAGACAAAGCCATCATATCTGTAGATAAAGACAGAACAGTATGCAAATCTATTAGAGGTATTTTTGAAGACTATGGTGAAGACTATGATTTAGGTTTTGCTAACGGAGGCGATCAAGATAACAATTCGATTCCTGAAGCACCGATATGTAAAGAATTAGGGATTCAATTAATAGATGGCCTAGGTGATAAGATTCAATCGTCATCTTGGTTGTTAAATAAATAATATTTTTCTAAAAATTACAGGAAATTTAAAATGAACTTTACCAGATTAGAAATACCTGATGTAATTTTATGTGAACCTAAAACTATATCTGATGATCGAGGTTACTTTTCAGAAACATTTCGACAAGATAAACTTGAGGAGTTTTTAGGGTTTTCTATTCATTTTTGTCAAGAAAATGAATCTAAATCATCTTTTGGTGTGCTAAGAGGTTTACATTATCAGATTGCTCCTTATGCACAAACTAAACTGATTCGAGTGCTTCAAGGTGCTATTTTAGACGTTTCTGTTGATCTGCGTAAAGATTCTCCTACTTTTGGAAAGCATACTGCTATTGAATTGTCTGAAGAAAATAAAAAGCAAATTCTTATTCCAAAAGGTTTTGCTCATGGATTTATTGTGCTGTCTAAAGAAGCGGTTTTAGCATATAAGGTAGATAATTATTATCATCAAGGATCCGAACGCGGTATTGCATATAATGATAACAGCTTAGCTATAGATTGGAAATTAAAACCAGAAGATATAAAAGTATCGTTAAAAGACGCCAATCAAACTTTGTTTGAAGAGGCTGATTTTTTCTAATTTTTTTTGGTGTCTTTAAACTTTATAAACCATGAATTAATATTCACATTTCAGTCGTCTTTTTATCAATTAAACACTAGAATTATTTCATTGAAAATGAAGTAATTCAATCATTATCAAATCTTTAAATATTATTGCGTATTTTTATACTTAAATCAATCAAATATTACTTCTTTATATGAAGTAAATCGATATCTTTGCAGCAAAATTGATATTTTTATATGTAATTTAAAACTGCAATAGTTTTAAGTGATATTTAATTCAATTTTAGTTTATTACATAAATGGAAAAAACAGCTAATATAATCCCTATGAAGTGGTTTGTTTTGTTCACGAAACCTAGACATGAATTAAAAGTTTTAGAACGTTTAATTTCATTTGGTGTCGATGCATATACTCCAACCAAAATAGTAACACGGCAATGGTCTGATCGAAAGAAGAAGATGACTATCGCTTTACTTCCTTCTATGGTGTTGGTTAATTTAGAAAATAAAGATCCAAATATAGTTTTTGATATTCCGGGAGTGGTCAGGTATTTATTTGAGCAAGGGAAGCGTGCAGTGGTATCTAATGCAGAGGTTATTGCTATGCAATGCTACCAAAAAAATACATTACAGATTGATAAAAATGAGCTTAAAATAGGTGATACTGTTAAAGTACCACTATTAGAACAACAGGCCATTTTACTTTCTCAAAAAGGGAAAAATTGTATAGCACAGTTAAAAGAACTAGGAGCTATTGTTACGTTTCAATTGAGTTAATCAATTGAAATTTTTTATTGTAAGAAATGTCCATTACTGTGAGTAGTGACGGCGAAGCCGTTTAAGATTTTAAGTATTATAAAAATAAGAATTATGAAAGTAGGGATAACTTTTAGTGCTTTTGACTTGTTTCATGCGGGTCATGTAAAGATGTTAGAAGACGCAAAACAAACATGTGATTATTTAATATGCGGTTTACAGACAGACCCCACACTAGATAGACCAGAAAAGAATATGCCCATTCAATCTGTAGTGGAACGCTATATTCAGTTAAAAGGCTGCAAGTATGTTGATGAAATTGTACCTTATGCTACAGAACAAGATCTTGAGGATGTTTTACGATCATTTAAAATTGATGTTAGAATTGTTGGTGATGAATATAAAAACAAACAATTTACAGGCAGAGATTACTGTGAAAAAGCAGGCATACAGCTTTTTTTTAACAAAAGAGAACATCGTTTTTCGAGTAGTGGATTAAGAAAGGAAGTTCAAGAGAAAGAAAACTCAAAAACTAAAGAAAACTAATCATGAGTATTAATTTCTACAGAAATATAGAACAAAAGCTTAAAAGTTTTGGATTTAACATCATAGATGCTGATTTAGAAAGACCTTGGGGTGCATTTTATTATATTGACGAAAATCAAGCTCAAGAATTTTCTAATCATTTTTTTAATGGAATAGATATCAATACGTTGAAAATCGATGGAAAGTTAAGTCCTAAAATTTTAATGATAAAACCTCAGGTGAAGTTGTCATGGCAGTATCATAACCGACGCGCTGAGATCTGGCAGGTCTTTCAAGGCAAAGTGGGTGTGATGCAAAGTGAAACAGACGTTGAAACTGAAATGAAAGTGTACGATGTTGGAAGTCAATTGAAACTTAATCAAGGAGTGAGACATCGCCTCATTGGTTTGGATGATTATGCTGTAGTTGCTGAAATTTGGCAGCATACTGATGAAATTCCATCGGATGAAGATGATATTATAAGGGTACAAGATGATTTTGGAAGATAGTACTATGTTAGATAAAAAAGTAAAAATATATATTGCAGGTCACAGAGGTATGGTAGGCTCTGCAGTCTGGCGTTCACTAAAATCTAAAGGCTATTCTAATTTAATTGGAAAAACTAGTGCTGAATTAGATTTGAGAAATCAACAAGCTGTTAATGATTTTTATGATTATGAAAAGCCTGAAGTAGTTATTGATGCTGCTGCTAAAGTTGGTGGAATTCTAGCAAATAATAATTATCCTTACCAATTTTTGATGGAAAATCTACAAATTCAAAATAATTTAATAGATGGTGCTTTTCAAATCGATGTTAAAAAATTTATTTTTTTAGGCAGTTCTTGTATTTATCCAAAATTCGCTCCTCAGCCTTTAAAAGAAGAATATTTACTAACGGATTCATTAGAGCCAACTAATGAGTGGTATGCATTGGCTAAAATTTCTGGGGTAAAGGCTTGCGAATCCATTCGCAAACAATATGGTAAAGATTTTGTAAGCTTAATGCCTACAAATTTGTATGGTTCTCACGATAATTTTGATTTACAAACCTCTCATGTTTTACCTGCCATGATTCGAAAGTTTCATGAGGCGAAACTAAATGAAAATTCACCTGTTACACTCTGGGGTAGTGGAACCCCCATGCGCGAATTTTTATATGTAGATGACATGGCAGAGGCAGTAGTTTTTGCTTTGGAAAATCAATTAAGTAGTAACCTAAACAATATTGGTACAGGAAAAGATGTTACCATTAAAGAATTGGCAGAAACCATACAAAGGGTTATTGGCCATCAAGGTCAAATTATTTGGGATGCCAGTAAACCCGATGGTACGCCAAGAAAACTGATGGACGTTTCCAAAATGAAAGCTATGGGATGGCAATATTCAACAGAATTAGAAGACGGTGTTAAAAATACCTATCAATGGTTTTTAGAGAATATTGATTCAATAAAAGAAATTAAATTATAAATAATGAAGGTAGCATTAATTACAGGAGTTACTGGGCAAGACGGATCTTATTTAGCCGAGTTGTTGTTAGAGAAAGGGTATAGGGTACATGGGATTAAAAGACGGTCATCTCTTTTTAATACCGATAGAATTGATCATCTTTATCAAGACCCGCATGACCCAAATCAAAGATTCAAATTACATTATGGAGATTTATCCGATGCAATGAATCTAACACGTATTATTCAAGAAACACAACCTGACGAGATCTATAATCTTGGCGCAATGTCTCATGTTGGTGTTTCTTTTGATACCCCAGAATATGTTGGTAATATTGATGGTTTAGGTACTTTAAGGATATTAGAAGCAGTCCGTATTTTAGGCCTAGAGAAAAAAACAAGAATCTACCAAGCCTCCACTTCTGAATTGTATGGTGGAATGCCTGAGAATAAAAATGAAAAAGGATTTTATGATGAAAACTCTCCTTTTTATCCAAGATCTCCTTATGGAGTAGCCAAAATTTATGGGTTTTGGATCACAAAAAATTACAGAGAGGCATATGATATGTTTGCCTGTAATGGTATTTTATTTAACCACGAGTCTCCAAGACGAGGAGAAACCTTTGTAACAAGAAAAATTACAAGAGCGGTTTCAAAAATAGCACTTGGGCTTCAAGAAAAATTTTACCTAGGTAATTTAGATGCTAAGAGAGACTGGGGACATGCTAAGGATTATGTTCGCATGATGTGGATGATTTTACAAGCAAAACAACCAGAAGATTGGGTTATAGCAACGGGAGTAACCACTACTGTTCGTGATTTTGTGCGATTGGCTTTTGGAGAAGTTGGAATAGAATTGGAATTTAAGGGAAATGGAGTTGAAGAGAAAGCTTATGTTACCGCTTGTAATGACAAAGAGTTTAAAGTAGAAATTGGTAAGGAAGTGTTATCTGTAGACCCTACTTATTTTAGACCAACCGAAGTAGATGTGTTGATTGGAGACCCATCAAAAGCAAAACAAAAGCTAGGTTGGGTTCCAGAATATGACTTAGCAACTTTGGTAAAGGATATGATGCATGGAGATGTTGCTTTGATGAAAAAAGATGTGGATTTACTTAAAGCGGGTCATGATATTTTAAAACAAGCAGAGTAATTATTTATAAAACTATAAATTAAATGATAAAATATGAAAATTAAAAACATTTGTTGTCTTGGTGCTGGTTATGTAGGTGGTCCAACTATGTCTGTAATTGCATTAAAATGTCCAGACATTAAGGTAACTGTTGTTGATCTTAATGAAGTACGTATTGCTGCATGGAATGATGAGAATTTAGATAACCTTCCTATATATGAACCAGGGTTGGCTGAAGTGGTTTCTCAAGCACGGAGTAAAAACCTATTTTTCTCTACAGATGTTGATTCCGCTATTGATGCTGCAGACATGATTTTTATTGCGGTGAATACGCCAACAAAAACTTATGGTGAAGGCAAAGGAATGGCTGCTGATTTAAAATTTGTTGAGCTTTGTGCAAGGCAAATAGCTAGCGTGGCAAAAAATGATAAGATCATCGTAGAAAAATCAACTTTACCTGTAAGAACTGCAGAAACCCTAAAAACTATACTAGACAGCACAGGAAATGGAGTAAATTTTGAAGTATTATCCAATCCTGAATTTTTAGCAGAGGGTACGGCTATTGATGATTTATTTAATGCTGATCGTGTTTTAATTGGTGGTAATCAAACACCTTCAGGGAAAAAAGCAATTCAGGCATTGGTTGATGTATACTCTAATTGGCTGAGTCCAAAACAAATATTAACCACAAACGTATGGTCATCTGAATTGTCTAAACTAACTGCAAATGCCTTTTTAGCACAGCGTATTTCATCTATTAATGCCTTATCAGCTTTATGTGAAGCTACTGAAGCTGATGTTGATGAAGTAGCTCATGCTATTGGGACGGATAGCCGCATAGGACCAAAGTTTTTAAAAGCTTCTGTTGGTTTTGGTGGATCTTGTTTTCAAAAAGATATTTTAAATCTAGTCTATTTATGTCGTCATTTTAACTTACCAGAGGTTGCCAATTATTGGGAGCAGGTCATCATTATGAACGATTATCAAAAATACCGTTTTGCAAAGAAAATCATTACCACATTATTCAATACGGTGAGTGGTAAAAAAATCACCTTCTTGGGTTGGGCGTTCAAAAAAGATACTAATGATACTCGAGAATCAGCGGCCATTTATGTGGCTGACCATCTCATAGAGGACGGTGCTGAAATACATGTGTACGACCCTAAAGTACCAGAATCAAAAATCAAAGCAGACTTACGATATCTATGGGAATTAGAAGGTACTTCTGAATCACGCATCACTCAAAAATTAGCACAAGTTTTTGTTCATAAAGAGCACAATGAAGCGCTAAAGAATAGTCATGCCGTAGCAATTCTTACTGAATGGGATGAGTTTAAATCTTATGAATGGCAAAAAATTTATGAGAACATGTACAAACCTGCATTTGTATTTGATGGTCGAAATATTCTGGATGAAATTGTACTCAAGCAGATTGGTTTTGAATTTAAAGGTATTGGTAAAGGTTAAATAGTAAATAATAAATGAAAAAAATACTTATAACTGGAGGTGCTGGGTTTATTGGCTCACATGTAGTAAGACTTTTTATAAATAAGTACAAAGACTACCATATCTATAATCTAGATGCTTTGACTTATGCAGGGAATTTAGAAAATTTAAAGGATGTTGAAAATGCATCTAATTACACTTTCTTGCATGGAGATATTACTAATGAATCTTACATCAATGAAATTTTTAACACCTATAAATTCGAAGGGGTTATACATTTAGCAGCAGAGTCCCACGTAGATCGTTCTATTACGGATCCTTTAGCTTTCGCCAAGACTAACATATTAGGTACAATGGTATTGCTTAATGCCTTTAAAAATATTTGGCAAGATGATTGGCTTGGTAAACGGTTTTATCATGTAAGTACCGATGAGGTTTATGGAACATTAGGGGAAACTGGTTTATTTGAAGAAACGACACCTTATGATCCTAATTCCCCATATTCAGCTTCAAAGGCAAGTTCAGATCATTTTGTGAGAGCTTATGGAGAAACGTATGGCATGCCTTATGTGATTTCCAATTGTTCTAACAATTACGGGCAAAATCAGTTTCCAGAAAAGTTGATTCCCTTATTTATAAACAATATATTAAATGAAAAACCCTTACCAGTTTATGGAGATGGTAATTACACTAGAGATTGGTTGTATGTGGTAGATCATGCCATGGCCATTGATTTGGTGTATCATGAAGGGCAAAATCAAGAAACGTACAATATTGGTGGGTTTAACGAGTGGAAAAATATAGATTTAGTAAAGGAGTTATGTCAACAAATGGATACTAAGTTGGGAAATGAAGCAGGTACTAGTGAAAAACTCATTACTTATGTAAAGGACCGTCCGGGACACGATTTGCGTTACGCTATAGATGCCTCAAAAATCAATAACGAGTTAGGGTGGGAGCCCTCTGTGACATTTGAAGAAGGTTTAGCTATTTCTATAGATTGGTTTTTGGATAATTCAGAATGGTTAAAAAGTGTTACTTCTGGAAATTATCAGAATTATTACAAATCACAATACAACTAAATATTTATGAAAGGAATAATTTTAGCAGGAGGTTCAGGTACGAGATTATATCCATTAACAATAGCTGTCAGCAAGCAATTATTACCTGTCTATGACAAACCAATGATATATTACCCTTTATCGGTTTTAATGTTGGCAGGTATTAGAGAGATATTGATAATTACAACACCACATGACCAAAGTTCTTTTAAAAAGTTATTAGGAGATGGTTCGCAGGTTGGGTGTAAATTTGAATATGCGGTGCAATCAGAACCTAACGGACTAGCGGAAGCATTTATTATTGGTGAAAAATTTATAGGAGATGAAAAAGTAGCATTAGTTTTAGGTGATAATATTTTTTACGGTAGTGGTTTTGGTAAATTACTTCGAAGTAAAATAAATGTCAATGGAGCCTCTGTATTTGCCTATCCTGTTCAAGACCCTGAGCGTTATGGAGTAGTTGAATTTAATGAATGTAAAAAAGTAATCAGTATTGAAGAGAAGCCAATAAAAGCAAAATCTAATTATGCTGTTCCCGGATTATATTTTTATGATAATAAAGTTGTGGAATATGCCAAAAAAGTAAAGCCTTCTGATAGAGGAGAAAAAGAAATCACTACTCTGAATCAAATCTACTTAGATAATGATGAGTTAGAGGTTGGAATTATGACAAGAGGGATGGTTTGGTTAGATACAGGAACTGTAGACACTATGGATTCAGCAACTGAATTTGTTCGTGTCATTGAAAAACGAACTAACAAGAAGATAGCATGTATTGAAGAAATAGCCTTTATTCATAATTTTATCAATGAAGAAGAAGCTTTAAAAGTTGCAGAGAAATATGGGAAAAGTGGTTATGGTGATTATATCAAAAAATGTATTATTAAATGATAAAAGCTCCCAAACTATTAGATTTACCAAAAATTTTAGATTCTAGAGGAAATCTAAGTTTTTTAGAATCTGACAACCATATTCCGTTTAAAATTAAGCGAACCTATTGGATTTATGATGTTCCAGGTGGAGAAGTCAGAGGTGGTCATGCTTTTAAAGAACAGGAAGAATTAATAGTTGTCCTTTCGGGGAGTTTAGATATAGTTGTTTTTGATGGCTTTAAAGAAATAAAGTTCTCTTTAAATAGATCATATGTTGGATTATATGTGCCTAAATTATTATGGCGTCATATGGAAAATTTTTCAACAAATACAGTAGCATTAATTGTTTCAAGTACATCATTCAAAGAAGTTGATTATATTAGAGATAGAGATGAGTTTATTAAATTATTAAGATATGTATAAAACGGTTTTTGATTGTAATTTATTAGAATTACCTAAAATTAAAAACAGAGCAGGAAATATTACTGCAATAGAAAATAATAATCAAATTCCTTTCGTCATAAATAGAATATTCTATTTATATGATATCCCGGGAGGTGAAAGTAGAGGCGCACACGCACATAAAGAATGCCATCAGTTCTTAGTCGCTGTATCAGGTAGTTTTGAAGTACAACTGGATGATGGTAAAGTTAAAAAAACAGTAATGTTAAATCAGCCCTTCAGAGGTTTGCATATTCCGCCTGGGATTTGGGCTTCTGAAGTTAATTTTTCTTCCGGTGCCATCTGTTTAGTTTTAGCGTCTCATGTATATAGCGAAAATGATTATATAAGAGATTATAGTGAATTTAAAAATTTATTAACGTAATGATTCACCCAACATCAGAAGTTCAAACAAAAAATATTGGAAAAGAAACTTCAATTTGGCAATTTGTAGTGATATTGAAAGATGCTAAAATTGGAACGCATTGTAATATCAATTCGCATGTTTTTATTGAAAATGATGTAATTATCGGTGACAATGTTACCATTAAAAGTGGTGTTCAGCTTTGGGATGGAATTACTATTAAGAACAATGTTTTTATAGGACCAAATGTTACATTTACAAATGATTTAATTCCAAGATCAAAACAATATCCAGCATCATTTTCTAAAACTATAATTAACGAAGGAGCATCAATCGGTGCAAATGCAACTATTATAGCTGGTAATGAAATAGGATATTATGCAATGGTTGGTGCTGGGGCTGTAGTAACAAAGAATATTGGGAATAACGAGTTGTGGGTTGGGAATCCTGCAAAACAAATTGGGTTTGTAACCAATGAAGGGGAAATATTAGATCTAGAATTAAAATCAAAAAAAATGAATAATAAGTATAGTTGGCATAAAGGAGAATTAATACTATCAAATGATTAAATTTTTAGACTTACAAAAGATAAATACTCAATACGAAATTGAGTTAAAGGAAGCGGCCAATAGAGTTATTGATTCTGGTTGGTATTTAATGGGAAAAGAATTAGAAAGCTTTGAAGGCAACTATGCCGATTTTTGTGGAGTAAAACACGCTTTGGGTGTTGCCAATGGTTTAGACGCCTTGACACTTATATTTAGAGGCTATATAGAAATGGGGGTTATGAAAAAAGGTGACGAAGTCATTGTTCCTGCAAATACTTATGTAGCCTCTGTATTGGCTATTACATATAATGATTTAATTCCAATCTTTGTAGAACCAAATGAGCAAACCTATAATTTGGATAGTTTTTTTATTGAACAAGCTATTACATCAAAAACAAAAGCGGTTTTAACCGTGCATTTGTATGGGCAAAATTCTATAGATCAACAAATGTTAGATATATGTAGAAAGCACAACTTAAAGTTAGTTGAAGATGGTGCGCAGTCTCACGGGGCTTTATGGAATGAGAAAGTTTCTGGAGGAATAGGTGACGCAGCGGGCCATAGTTTTTATCCTGGTAAAAACCTAGGTGCTCTCGGTGATGCAGGTGCGGTAACTACAAATGATGCAGCATTAGCAAACGTAATTAGTGCACTACGTAATTATGGTTCTCATGAAAAATACAAAAATAAATACCAAGGTCTAAATTCGCGTTTAGATGAAATACAAGCCGCCTTCTTAAATGTAAAATTAAAATACATTCAAAAAGATATTAATGGAAGAAGACGAGTAGCAAATTATTATTTAGAAAACATTAAAAATCCAAATATTACTTTACCAAAGGTTTTGGAAAAAGATGCCCATGTTTGGCATCTTTTTGTTGTGAGAGTTAAAAAAAGAGAAGAATTCCAAAAATATTTGAGTGAAAATGGCATACAAACCTTAATTCATTATCCAATACCACCGAGTAAACAAGAAGCTTATACAGTATTTAATGATTTAAATTTCCCTGTTACTGAGAACATACATAAGCAAGTTTTGAGCTTGCCTTTGAGTGGTGTAATGGCTATAGAAGAAGTAGAGAAAGTTGTAGATATCATAAACAGTTATAATGTATAATTTTATAAAAAGGATTTATCAATTAATAAGAAAACCAATATGGTGGTTTAAAAAAAGTATAAAATTGTATCTTAATTTTATTTTTCCAAATTTAAATTTTTTGATACAGAAAAAAGTTACATTTATTAACAAACCTACTTGTAATCAAAAAACACTGTTAACGGGTATAGGTCATATAAATATAGGTGACAAATGTACTTTAGGCTATAAACCAGGAGGTTTTCATAGAGGAGGTTCAATAGAGTTACAGGCTAGGTATAAGAAAGCTATCATTAAAATAGGAAATAAAGTAGCTACCAATAATAATATTTTTATTTGTGCTGCTAACTATATTGAAATTGGGGATAAAACACTAATAGGGCAAAATGTCACAATTATGGATTTTGAAGCGCATGGTATAGATTCAACTAAACGAAATGAAATTGGGAAAGTTGGTGAAGTTGTTTTAGGAGATAATATTTGGATAGGTAATAATGTAACAATACTAAAAAACACTAAAATAGGTGCTAATTCAATAGTTGCTACAGGAGCAGTAGTAAGTGGTAAATTTCCGTCAAATGTTGTTATTGGTGGTATACCTGCTAAAATTATAAAAAAACTTTGATACAAGAAAAATCGTCTTATCGTCAAATTATTAAAGCGACCTCCTTGTTTGGTGGAGTACAAATATTTTCAATAATTATTAGTATAATAAGATCAAAGTTTGTTGCATTATTTCTTGGACCTAATGGTATGGGAATATTAGGCTTGTTTATGTCATCAATTAGTTTAGTATCTAATTTAACTAATTTTGGTTTACAAACTAGTGCTGTAAGAGATATTGCAGATACAATGGGTTCTAAAAACTTAAAAAAAGTTGCAGTAAGGATTTTAATATTGAAGCGTTTAGTTTGGTTAACAGGTTTATTAGGCTCTACATTAACTATTTTATTTTCATCATATCTTAGTGAAATTACATTTGGTAACAAAGATTATAAAAGTGCATTTATATGGCTTTCTGTAACATTGCTAATTAATCAGTTAAATGTTGGTCAAATTGTAGTTTTTCAGTCCTTGCGAAAGTTGAAATTATATGCAAAATCATCTGTTTTTGGTAGTTTTTTCAGTTTGTTAATAATCATACCTATTTACTATTATTTTGGAGAAAGGGGTATTGTTCCAGTAATTATAACAACATCAGTTACAACTCTAATATTTAATTGGTTTTTTTCAAGAAAAATATATTTAGAAAAAGTAAATGTAAATATTAATAAAACTTACAAAGAAGGAAGAAATATGATGACTGTGGGTTTTATGATAAGTTTAAGCAGCTTTATAACTGTAGCAGTTTCTTATCTAGTTCGAATTTATATAAGTAAATCAGGTAATATTGACGATGTTGGTCTTTATAATGCAGGCTTTATGATTATAGGGACCTATGTAGGCTTACTTTTTACGGCCATGGGAACAGATTTTTATCCAAAGCTTTCGCAATGTGCAAACAATAACAGAAAATCAAAAATATTAATAAATCATCAAGCTGAAATTACTTTATTAATTCTTACCCCCATTCTTATTATTTTTATATTTTTTTTAAAATGGATTATTATCTTATTATATTCTTCAGAATTTGTTGATATAAACACAATGCTACAATGGGCTGTGCTTGGAATGTTTTTTAAAGGAGCAATTTGGCCAGTAGGTTTTATTTTATTAGCAAAAAAAGGATCTTTTAAACTCTTTCTTATAAATGAATTATTGTCTAATATCTACATTTTAATTTTAAATATACTTGGTTATAAGTATTTTGGTTTAGATGGCTTGGGAATTTCGTTCTTCATTAGTTACATTTTTATTTTTATTCAAATTTATTTTATAGCTAAATCAAAATTTGATTTTAATTATACAAGAGACTTTATGAAAATATTTTACTTTCAATTTACACTAGCACTAATTAGTTTTATTTCCATTAATTTTATAACTAAAGCTTACATCTATATTGTTGGAGTTGTATTAACAATAATTTCACTTTTTTACACATATAAGGAATTGGATAAAAGAATTGTGATAAAAGAATTTATAAATAAATTAAGAAGTTAAACTTAAATAAATGACCTTGTAATAATGTTATTTAATTCAATCGATTTTTCTATTTTTCTACCAATAGTATTTTTTTTGTATTGGTTTGTTACTAATAATAATCTTAAACTTCAGAATCTATTATTAGTAACTGTTAGTTATATTTTTTATGGTTGGTGGGATTGGAGGTTTCTTTCTTTAATTTTATTTAGTACTATCATCGATTATTTTATAGGACAAAGATTAAATATAGAAACAAATCAAGACAAGAGAAAATTACTACTATCAGCCAGTATTATTATAAACCTTGGTTTCTTAGGATTTTTTAAATATTATAATTTTTTTTTAGATAATTTTATTAACGCCTTTTCTTTTTTTGGATTTAGTATAAATTCAAATTCTTTAAATATTATATTACCAGTCGGTATCAGTTTTTATACATTTCAAACGTTGAGTTATACAATTGACGTGTATAAAAGAAACTTAAAACCTACCCATGATTTTATAGCTTTTAGTGCTTTTGTTAGCTTTTTCCCACAATTAGTGGCTGGACCTATTGAAAGGGCTACTAATTTATTACCACAATTTTATAAAAAAAGAGTTTTTAATTATAACAGAGCTGTAGATGGTTTACGTCAAATTTTATGGGGATTATTTAAAAAAATAGTAATTGCTGATGGTTGTGCTCAGTTTGCAAATGAAATATTTAATAATTCAGAAGATTATAATGGTAGTACCTTGTTTTTAGGAGCACTATTTTTTGCGTTTCAAATCTATGGTGACTTTTCAGGATATTCTGATATTGCAATAGGAACATCTCGGTTATTTGGTTTTAATTTAAAACAAAATTTTGCATTTCCTTATTTTTCAAGGGATATTGCAGAGTTTTGGAGACGTTGGCATATTTCCTTATCGACATGGTTTCGAGATTATTTGTATATCCCTTTGGGAGGAAGCAGAGGTGGAACTTGGATGAAAATTCGAAACACTTTTATCATATTTATTGTCAGTGGTTTTTGGCATGGTGCCAATTGGACGTTTATTGTTTGGGGTGCTTTAAATGCCATTTATTTTTTACCATTATTGCTAGCAAATAAAAATAGAAGTCATTTAGGTACGGTAGCAGATGGTAAATACTTACCTACCTTAAAAGAGACATTGTGTATGTTAGCTACCTTTTTGTTAACAGTGGTTGCATGGGTGTTTTTTCGGGCTGAAAATATGACACATGCAATGTCTTATTTAAACGAAATATTTTCATTAAGTTTCTTTCAAGCACCTTATTTTAAGGATGGAACTTTAGCACTACCTACCTTAGGGTTTTTGATGTTATTTTTGGTCATAGAATGGATGGGAAGGGAAAACCAATATGCGCTTGAAAATTTTGCCTTCAAAGCGAAACGACCTATAAGAATTATTAGTTATTATGTAATAATCATCAGCATTATTTGGGGGGCAGGTAGAACAGGAGGAGATTTTATATATTTTCAATTCTAAATTATGAAAAAGTTTTTATATAAATATATGATTTTTATTCTTCCGATTATAGGACCTATATTATTGTTAGAAATGAGTGTTAGAAATATTCCCAATGACTATAGATTAAAGAATGAATATATGTCTTCAAATTCAAACAGTATTGAGACATTAATATTAGGAAATTCTCATACTTTTCTGGGGGTGAATCCTAAGTTTATAGATTCCAGAAGTTTTAATTTGGCGCATAATGGAGAAACATTAGAGTACAATATTAAATTATTTAATAAATACAAAAAAAACCTTCAAACCTTAAAAGTTATTGTAATTCCTATATCATATGGAAGTTTGTTCAATACTGGTATAAAGAAATGGATAAAGAATTATAATATTTATCATAATTTGAAAGAAACAGACTATCCCGTAGACAATTTGGAGGTGTTAAATAAAAATTGGATTGATTTAATTAAAGATAATTATTTATATTATTATTTAAAGAAGCCTTCACCCTATTTAAAATCAAATCCTTTAGGATGGCATGAAAAAATGGAAGATAATGTTGATGATTACAATATGGTTTCAAGAAAAGCAGCAAAATGGCATACAGCAGATAACTTTAATCAGCTACCATTAAATTTAGATCTCTTGAAAGAATTTTTTATTGAATGTGAAAACAGAGGTATTGAAATTATTATTGTTACAACACCCACACATATAGCATATAGAAAAGAATTAGATAAAACTCAATTAAGCCTTACATTTTCAGCTACTAGTAAACTGGCAAAGGATTTTAAGAATGTTAGCTATCATAATTTTATGGATAATACACTTTTTGATGAATCTGATTTTAAAGATGGGGATCATTTAAATGCAGCATTTAAATGATCCC
>Ga0228639_1000405_pt1 | contig 19730 bp, 21 predicted proteins | sample 50DmetaG_FD_190532 | JGI IMG/M metagenome (GOLD analysis project Ga0228639, IMG submission 190532) | Seawater microbial communities from Monterey Bay, California, United States - 50D | ecosystem: Environmental > Aquatic > Marine > Coastal | place: USA: California | collected 2016-10-18
ATGAGAAGAAACTCCAAAGTCGGCCAGAATTCCATCTAAACCATTTATTTTATAAAACTTTAAATATTGTGAAAGGTGACTAAAATTTGCGTTGATAAAGGTAAAGCGAGAATCTTCAATTTTATTTTTTAAAGCATCTGGATCTTGATCAAACCCAAACAAACGTCCATTTTCATTTAACCTACCCAAAAGTGCTCTGGAATGACCTCCACCGCCAAAAGTAACATCCACATAAACCCCTTCGGGCTTTATATTTAGCCCCTCCAAACTAGATTGAAGCAAAACCGGTTTATGATATTGTGTCGTCATTTTTATCTCCCATAACTTCTTCGGCCAAGACTCCAAAATCTAGAGCAGCCTCATCAATCGCGCTTTCATAAAGCGATTTATCCCAAATTTCAAGAATGTTCACGGTTGAAGAAACCACTACATCTTTTCTAATATGGGCATAGTTGACTAAATCTTTTGGTATCAAAAGACGTCCCGATGCGTCAATCTCAACGGTTTTTACTCCTGCAGTAAAACGACGAATAAAATCATTATTCTTCTTGTTGAACCGATTCAACGCATTGACTTTCTCCATCAATTGCTCCCATTCTTTCAAGGGGTAGAGCTCAAGACAAGTATTGAAAACAGCACGCTTTAACACAAAGCCCTCAGCCATAGCAGCTGCCAATTGCTTCTTTATCGCAACAGGCATCATGATACGCCCTTTAGTATCTGCCTTACATTCGTATGTCCCGACTAGGTGTTGCACTTCTATTGAGATTTAAAATCAAATATAACTGATATTTCCCACTTTTTACCACAATTTACCACATTGTTAATAAGTTTTACCACCCCCTCCCCCACTTTTACCTTCTTAAAGTGGGCTACAAATAAAAATAAGCGTGCTTCATGTGAAATGCCTATCTTTGTACACTAATTTTAGGTAGGTATGATAAATCAAATTGTTCAAGAAGCAGAATTTCGATATATCGAAGCTGGAGAAGGACAGCCGATTATAATACTACATGGCCTAATGGGAGGTTTGAGTAACTTTGAGGGAGTTCTAGATTACTTTCCCCCTAAGGGGTATCGAGTGATCATCCCTGAATTACCCGTTTATACTCTCCCTGTTTTAAACACTTCTGTCAAGTCACTTTCTGAGTTTTTGCATGACTTTATTTTGCATAAGGAATTAAAAGATGTGATTTTACTGGGAAACTCTTTAGGTGGTCATGTAGGCTTACTTTACACCAAAAATCATCCTGATTATGTCAAAGGTCTGGTACTAACTGGAAGCTCTGGTCTTTACGAAAACAATATGGGTGATGGTTACCCTAAGAGAGGTGATTACGATTATATTAAAAAGAAAAGTCAAGATGTATTTTACGATCCAAAAATTGCAACCAAAGAAATTGTAGACGAAGTTTACGAATCTGTTAATGACAGAAATAAATTAGTTCGAACCTTAGCGCTTGCAAAAAGTGCCATTCGGCATAATATGTCCAAGGAATTGCCAAATATGGGGATACCAACGGCCATCATTTGGGGTGCGGATGATTCCGTGACGCCTCCTAAGGTTGCCGAAGAATTTGACGAACTACTTCCTGATTCCAACCTTTACTGGATAAAGAGTTGTGGACATGCGCCTATGATGGAACATCCCGAACAATTCAATCAAATTCTTGAAGAGTGGTTTGAACTTAGAAAGTTCTAGAACGCCATGTTAGTCAAATCTGCAAGTTTTGTTATTAGCAACACAGAAGTTGCCAAATGCCCCCAGAGCAAACTCCCTGAGTACGCCTTTATCGGCCGGTCGAATGTTGGTAAGTCCTCCCTAATCAATGCCTTGTGCAACAAAAAAAAATTAGCTAAAACTTCTTCTCGTCCAGGCAAAACCCAACTAATCAATCATTTTTTAATTAACGAAAATTGGCATCTTGTTGACCTACCGGGTTTTGGTTATGCTAGAGTCTCCAAATCGCAAAAAAAGGTTTTTCAAAAATTCATCACCAATTATTTTAAGGAGCGTAAACAACTAGTCACAGCTTTTTTACTTATTGATATCCGTCATGAACCCCAACCCTTAGACCTAAACTTTATGCAATGGTTTGGAGAAAATTCCATTCCCTTTTCAATAATTTTTACAAAGGCTGACAAACTCAAGCCCAAGGCTATTGAAAAAAATGTCGATCAATATTGCAAAAAGCTATTGGAAAGCTGGGAAGAATTGCCTCCAAAATATATTACCTCCTCATTGCATAGATCAGGAGTTGAAGAGATTTTAAAGTATATTGATACTCAAAATAAAAAGTTGAAAGGGATTCGGCTGGGTTAACCCTTTTTAAGCTCTAATTTCTCTGCAAAAAAATCACAGAAATCTCTCATAGTGGCTGTCATTTTCTCATCTTGAGTTGCTCGAAAATAAGTGTCACTCAAAGACATTAATGTCTGATGAAAAAAGAGTTGCATCTGGTCCATCGGCATGTCTTTAACCCACAAATCCATTTTAAGGGTCTCTTGCTGTTCAGTGTCCCAAAAAGACAATAGCATGGCCTTGGTATCCATTTCTGATACTCCTCCATCTGAAGCTGTCCATTGCATTTGTTCTGGGATGTTGTTTTCATCGAGATTTACATCTATGGTGATCTGTGTATTTTTTACAATAGCCATTAGCGTTTAGGTTTGTATTTTGATAAATTAAATAATTTTTGGGCAGGCATTCTGAGAAGTTCCTCTGTATTGATTTCAGGATTTTGTCTTATAAAACTAAGGACAATCCGCCATCCAATCCACCTTCCAACCCTACCCGGCGATTCGTTGTCCAGCTGCAAATAAAATTTTGAAAAAGGTGCAGGCTCTAAAAAGCGCTGCACCCATTCAGGATCAGTCTTATACAAAACTTGGCGTTCAACAAAGTACTGCCAGATGTAGAGTTCATTCTCTTTTACCCAGTTCAACTCTTCTTCAGTATAGGCGATTTTTGTAGTTTCCAGTTCATGCGGCAACAGTAAATCCTGCAAATACATTTTTTTACCCTCATAAAGCATTTGAGCCAAAAAAGTTCGGTCTTCGACAGGAGGGATTACGTATGCCCCAAATTTTTCTACTAACTGACTTGCTATAAATTTTTGATCCAACTCTTTTCTGATATAACTGGGAATACCCTCGTACAATTGGTGATCAGCACCTAAAAACGTGTCCAAGGATAGCAAGACTAAGCTGTCTGAATACACAGTCTTAATCTGGTAATCCACATTATTCGTCAGAGTGACTAATTGAGGGATTTTAGTTTGAGGAAAGTGATAATTAATGTGTTTGAAAAGATGGGTCAGCTCATGCTCCAGAGGTGTAATGTCCTCAAAAACTTCTTTCACTGCATTTTGAAGTATCAATTGAAGACTGTCCTTTTGCCTAGCTATCCACACACTGTCAGAAAATTGCTTTGGGAACAAATAGGGGTATTTTTTTTTTAAGTCAGGAATCACTTCAGGCTCCTGATTGTAAAATTGCAAATCAAAACGATCAAATGAGATGGATATGGGTAGAGATTCTATTTTGGCTTCATTTTCAACACCATTCTGACAGCCGCTATAAAAGATAAAAACAGCAACAAAAAGTAGACTTTTTTGAAAATAATAAAAAAATAAAGGCAGTCTTTTCATTTGGCTTTCTTCAATCCTTTTAAATACTTTAATTTTAGACAAATTTACTAGCTTAAAATGACTTGAGAATGGAATCACCAGAAAAAGTAGCAGAATACATCTCCCAATGGCTTACCGACTATGTAGAAAAATCAAATATGAAGGGATTTGTAGTTGGGATTTCTGGAGGTATAGATTCTGCGCTCACTTCAACGCTCTGTGCCATGACAGGAAAAGAGGTCCTCTGTCTTGAGATGCCTATCAAACAGGGTGAAGATCAACTGAAACGCTCATCCGAGCACATCAACTGGTTAAAACAGAATTTTTCAAACGTACGCTCTAAACGAATGAATTTAGATAGTGTATTTGAATCTTTTTGCGGGCTTCTACCTGATCCTAAAGATCCAAATGCTTATGAATTGAGTTTAGCAAATACTCGGGCAAGACTTAGAATGACAAGTCTTTACTATTTTGCAGCTTTGGAAGGTTATTTAGTTGCTGGAACTGGTAATAAAGTGGAAGATTTTGGTGTAGGATTTTATACTAAGTACGGCGATGGAGGGGTTGATTTAAGCCCAATTGCTGATCTTACCAAAACACAGGTTTTCAATCTTGCCAACCATTTGAACATCATCGATGTCATTCAAAATGCAGCCCCAACAGACGGACTTTGGGGTGATGACCGAACCGATGAAGATCAACTCGGGGCCACCTATCCTGAATTAGAATGGGCAATGGAGGCTTATGAAAAAAATATTTCCCACGATCAATTTAACTCACGTCAAAAAGAAGTTTTCCAGATTTTTAAAAAGTATTTCGATCAAAATCAACACAAAATGCAACCCATACCAGTCTGTAAAATCCCTGAAGAAATTAGCTAAAAAATAACTAAATTGTTAAAGATGTTATTTTCCAAATCTTACATCCTATGATTAAAGTTGCACTTTTAGATCCTCATCCTGTTGTTCATAAAGGTGTTAAGTCCTTTTTTAGAAAAACTGAACATATAAGGGTCGTCGGAACATTTTCAGATGCTAAAGGGTTGTTCCATTTTATAGAGAAAAATAAAATTGATGTGCTCATTTTAGAAATGGAGTTGGACGGAGACAGTGCCGTTCAGTTGATAAAATGGGTTAAGTCAAAACTCCCTGAGACAGCAATTATTATCTATACCTCACTACCCCAATCTATTTATGGGATATCACCCCTTAAAGCAGGAGCAGCTGGATATCTGTCTAAACAAGTAAGTAGAAAAATAATGTTAGAAGCCATAGAAAAAGTAGTTGGAAACGGCTATCACATCACCTCAAATTTCGCAAATAAAATCACTAATAATATAGATTTATCTAAACCCAGAAATACCTATGAAATGCTTTCCCGAAGAGAGGTAGAGGTTCTTAAGCTCTTAATTGAGGGAAAGAGGAATATCGAAATATCAGCCAGTTTGAAGATCAATCAAAAAACAGTAAACACCTATAAAACAAGATTAATGCGGAAGTTGGAAGTGGAAAATCCGATAGATCTCTTTCAGCAAGCTCGAAATTTTGATTTGATTTAAAGTACGCGATTAAGCTTTTTAGAGAGCAATTTTTTCAATCCCTGGTACTGCATCACATCTTCTAAAAACTCAGATAATTCCTCAGTCGGCTCCACTTCTTTTGACTCCTGAAGAAGGCTTTGAATCTTTTCATCGATCAAATACCTTCTAAAAGTCAATATAGTTTCACTCACTAATTGCCCTACTACGCTTTCCCGTTCTTTGACAAAAATATTTTTCTTTTCCCATCCGTGAAGTTGATGCACTTCTTCTGCAAGTAGGATGTCTGAAATTATTTTCCCTAAACTCGGATCTTCTTGTTGCAGAACTTTATCAATTTTTAACTCTCCTTCCAGCTGGTAAGTCTGAATTAACTGGTCGTAAAGAGAGCGAAATTCAGGCTGGATAAATTCTACTTCATCTTGCTGCAAATCCAAAAAAATCTTTTCATAAACCTTGGTCTGTATGGTCTTGGATTCTTCAACTAAATTTCCCTCCTCATCTGAACTCACAATTAATTCATCAAAAGAGGCTTCGTGATTACCGTATTGAATTAAAATACTGATGATTTGCTTTTCCAGATGTAACAAGGGATTTGAAGCAAGTTCTTGTTGAGGCATTTTTTGAATTGGAGTTTGCTTTTCATCTGTAGGAGTTGCGATTTTACGAACAGGTTTTTGCTTCTTGTTCTGTTCCTGCGCAAGTGCATTAAAAAGTACAGGCTCAGAAACCTCCATCGCCTCAGCACACTGCTTAATGTAAATCTCTTGTTGAATAGCATCAGGTATTTTAGAAATACTTTGCACAATTTCTCTTACGGTGGCTGCTTTTTTTACGGGATCTTGATCTGCTTCTTTTAAAAGGATGTCCGTTTTAAATTCAATAAAGTCCTTGGCCTCCGTTTTCAAATAGCTTTTAATCTCCTCTTCCGAATGAGACTTCGCGAAACTATCTGGATCTTCCCCTTCGGGAAAACTACAGATTTTCACATTCATCCCCTGTTCAAGAATGAGGTCAACTCCTCGAATTGCAGCTCGAAGCCCGGCCGCGTCACCATCAAATAATACGACAATATTTGAAGTTAGCCTTCTTATCAGTCTGATTTGCTCAGGGGTAAGTGCAGTTCCAGATGAGGAAACAACATTTTCAATGCCGCTCTGAAAAAGCTGAATAACGTCTGTATATCCTTCCACTAAAAAACAAATATCCTCCTTTGCTATTGCTTTTTTAGATTCGTAAATACCATACAATACCTGGCTTTTGTGATATATCTTACTTTCGGGTGAGTTTAGATATTTTGCTGTCTTTGCAGTATTTGACAATATTCTACCGCCAAAACCTTGAACTCTTCCAGCCATACTTCGTATGGGGAAAACTACACGTCCTCTAAAACGGTCTACAGCTCCACGATCATTTTTAATGACTAGCCCTGTTCCTAACACATACTCTTCAGAGTATCCTGCTTTTAGTGCTTTCTGATAAAAGTGATCTTTTTTTTCTGCGGCATAACCCAAGCCAAAAAAACGAATGGTTTCATCGGCAAAACCTCTTTCTCTAAAGTATGATAGCCCGATAGCCATTCCCTCTGAATACTCCCATAAATCTTTTTCAAAAAACTCTTGGGCATATTGGTTAACTAGGTATAGGCTTTCTTTGGCATTGGCAATTTCTTTTTCTTCCTGGCTTTGTTCAGTTTCTTCAATTTCAATATTATAGCGTTTAGCCAAAAAACGGATGGTTTCTGGATAAGAAAAGTGCTCGTGTTCCATCAAAAATGCCACTACGTTTCCCCCTTTACCACTACTAAAATCTTTCCAAATTTGTTTGACAGGCGACACCATAAAACTCGGAGTTCTTTCTTGAGAGAAGGGGCTTAAGCCCTTAAAATTAGATCCTGACTTTTTTAAAGCCACAAAATCTCCAATGACCTCCTCTACCCGAGCGGTTTCATATACTTGATCTATAGTGGTTCTTGAAATCAAAAAGTGGTGTTTTGAATAAATTTATACATTCTTGTAGAAAATTAATATCAAAAAATGGGGTTTTTAAATCTTTCGCTCCGTTACGTAATTCAACATAAGCTCAAGTGCATCTCGATATTCATTTTTTGGAAAATCAGACAATAGCTGTTTTGCCTGACTTTTATATTCTTCCATTTTATTTATAGCAAAATCCAATCCGCCTTTTGCTTTTACAAAAGAAATCAAATCATTTACCTTTTTTTTATCTTTGTTGTGGTTTTTAACGGTATTGATTATTACTCTTTTTTCCTTTTGACTTACTGTGTTTAATGTGTAAATTAAAGGGAGGGTCATTTTTTTCTCTTTGATATCTATTCCAATAGGCTTACCTATTTTACGTTCGCCGTAATCAAATAAATCATCTTTGATTTGAAAAGCCATACCCAATAACTCACCAAAGCGATGCATGTTATCAACTTTTTCTTTTGGTGCGTCAACTGACTGTGCTCCAAGGGAACAACAAGCGGCCAGTAAAGTCGCTGTTTTTTGTCGTATGATCTCGTAATAAATTTTCTCTGTAATATCTAAATGTCGGGCTTTCTCAATCTGCAATAGCTCTCCTTGACTCATCTCCCTTACAGCAACTGAAATGATTTTTAACAAATCAAAATCTTCATTTTCTATAGACAACAACAAGCCTTTTGATAGGAGGTAGTCCCCTACTAAAACAGCAATTTTATTTTTCCACAAGGCATTAATCGAAAAATAACCTCTACGTTTATTACTGTCGTCAACCACATCATCATGGACTAAAGTAGCGGTATGGATCAACTCGATGACAGACGCTCCCCTATATGTGCGTTCGTTAACCTTCCCCTTTCCCAATAGTTTGGCGACCAAAAAAACAAACATAGGACGCATTTGTTTTCCTTTTCTATTGACAATAAAGTGTGTGATTCTGTTGAGTAAAGCAACTTTTGAGGACATGGATTCTGCAAACTTTTCTTCGAAAAGATCCATTTCTTTATAAATAGGTTTCTTGATTTGCTCAACAACTTTCATAGGCAGGTAAAGATATCAATTCTAAGGAGACTTACTCCATTGATTGAACCTTGTATTTAGGGATTATTTATATGCCAATTGACCGCAGGCTGCATCAATATCTTCTCCTCTAGATCTTCGATATGTGACTTGAATTCTAGAATTTGTTAGTGTTTTAATATAATCATCTATTATTTGGCTAGAGGCTTGTTTCATGTCATTGCCATCTATAGGATTGTATTGAATCAGATTTACTTTTGAAGGAACCTTTAAGCAAAACTGCACTAGGGCCTTAATATCTTCTCTGGTGTCGTTGACTCCTTCCCATATCACATATTCAAAAGTAACTCGCTTTTTAGTACAGGCATACCAATGCTTTAAAGAATCTAACAACTCATCCAATGGAAACTTGGTAGCAAAGGGCATGATTTTTTTTCGTACTTCTTGACGGGCGCTATGTAAAGAAACAGCAAGTCTAAATTTGACACCGTCGTTAGCCATTTTTCGTATCATCTTAGGAATGCCTGAAGTCGATACTGTAATCCTTTTTGGTGACATTCCGAGACCTTCAGGATCTGTAATTTTATCAATAGATGCCAAAACGTTTTTATAGTTCATCAAAGGCTCTCCCATCCCCATAAATACAATATTTGACAAAGGGCGTTGGTGATACATCAAACTCTGTTGATTGATGGTCACTACTTGATCGTAAATTTCATCAGGATTGAGATTCCGCATACGTTTCATTGAAGCCGTTGCACAAAAAGTACAATCTAAACTACATCCAACTTGTGAAGAAACACAAGCAGTACTCCTACTAGCCGTCGGTATAAGTACAGATTCAACCACCAATTGATCGTGGAGTTTTACCGCATTTTTAACTGTTCCGTCTTTGCTTTTTTGTTCGGCATCAATTTTGATGTATTTGATATGAAAGTGAGATTTTAATAGCTCCCGATGCTCTAAAGTCAGGTTCGTCATGGAATCAAAATCATGGGTTCCTTTTTGCCATAACCACTGATAAACCTGCTTTCCTCTAAATGAAGGTATGCCCTGAGATTCAAAGAATTGAATTAACTCTTCTTTAGTTAGTGCCCGTATATCTTTTTTGGTATTTTCCAATCGATTGTAAATAAAAAAACCGCCTTTTAGCGGTTTAAATTCTATAAAATGAGCATGGCATCACCGTAAGAGTAAAAATTGTATTTCTCCTTGATGGCTATTTTGTAGGCTTCTTTTATAAAGTCGGGATCTGCAAAGGCAGAAACCATCATTAAAAGGGTAGACTTTGGTGTATGAAAGTTTGTAATCATGCTGTTTGCAATCGAAAAATCATAAGGAGGAAAAATAAATTTATGGGTCCATCCTTGGTATTCGTTGAGTTGACCTGCAGAAGAAACTGAACTCTCCAGACCACGCATAACAGTAGTTCCAACAGCACAAATCTTACGGCGTTCAGCTATGGCCTTATTTACCTTGGCAGCTGCAATGGCATCGATAATCAATTCTTCAGAATCCATCTTATGTTTAGATAAATCCTCAACCTCAACCGGACTAAAGGTTCCTAAACCGACATGAAGAGTCAATTCAGCCAAATCAATCCCTTTAATCTCTAGACGCTTGAGTAGATGTTTTGAGAAGTGTAATCCTGCTGTGGGTGCCGCAACAGCTCCCTCGTGCTTTGCATATATAGTTTGGTAACGCTCTCTATCTTCATCATCAGTTTCACGTTTGATATATTTAGGTAGAGGGGTTTGACCCAGCTCCTTAAGTTTTGTTCTGAATTCAGCATAACTCCCATCGAATAAAAAACGTAGAGTTCTACCTCTGGAGGTGGTGTTATCAATGACTTCAGCCACTAAACTTTCATCTTCTCCAAAATAGAGTTTATTCCCAATTCTGATTTTACGTGCAGGATCTACCAAAACGTCCCAAAGGCGCTGTTCCTGGTTTAATTCTCTGAGTAAAAAAACTTCAATTCTCGCACCTGTTTTCTCCTTGTTTCCAAATAGTCGTGCCGGAAAAACTTTGGTATTGTTGAGCACCATCACATCACCCTCGTCAAAAAAATTTATAACATCCTTAAAAGTATGGTGTTCGATTTTTTCTTCTTTACGATGAAGTACCATCAATCTGGATTCATCTCTATCTGATGCAGGTCTTTGAGCTAAAAGGATATTTGGGAGTTCGAATTGGAATTGAGATAATTTCATTGAATAAATTTAAGCGGCAAATATACCATCTCAACATGGGCCTTGTCAAGTAAAAAGGTATTTATCTGTAATTTATATTGAAATTAATTTGTTCAAGGTCCTTCCAAAAGGTGGGATAAGACTTTGAAACCACCTCTGCATTTTCAATTGTCAGTGGAACTTTTAGTGCTAGTGGTGCGAAAGCCATCGCCATTCTGTGATCATTATATGTAGGCAAACTAAGATCCGCAACAAAGTTTGAACCCGCTTCTAGTTCCAGACTCTCATGGGTAACTTTAACTTGAGCACCTAGCTTAGTCAATTCATTATAAAGCGCTTGTAATCGATCAGTCTCTTTAATTTTTAAAGTATGTAAACCCCTTAGTTTACAACCAACACCAAGTCCATAACAGCTTACCGCTATAGTCTGAGCGATATCTGGTGTTTTCGACAAATCCCATTCAAGGACATCCGCTAAATCAACCTTTTCTTTTTTGAGTATTAAGGTCTGACCCTCAATTGATGAACTCACGCCCAACTTACTATAAATTTCTCTTAACACCCGATCTCCTTGAAGACTATTTTGTTTATAACTGGTTAAATGAATTTCACTTTCACCTGACAAAGCCACTATACTAAAATAATAAGAAGCTGAACTCCAATCCGATTCCACAATTTGGGTTTTAAGCCTTGGTTTTTTTTGAGGCTCAACGCGAATACTTTGTCTTTTAAACTCTGTTTGGACTCCAATGTTGTTGAGAAGAGACAGTGTCATATTGATATAGGGGACTGAAGTGATTTTACCCACCAAATCCAACTGTATCCCGTGTTCTAAAATAGGTCCTATCAGTAAAAGTGCTGAAATATATTGGCTACTGATATCAGCTGGCAGCGTCACCGTTCCTCCGGTGAGCTTTTTCCCCTTTATTATAATTGGAGGATAACCTTCTTTCTTTTCATAAGCGATGGAAGCTCCAATAGAACGAAGTGCCTCAACTAAAATTTTTATGGGGCGTTCTTGCATTCGCTGGGAGCCAGTTAACATAACTTCCCTTCCTTCAAGATGCGCAAAATAGGCTGTTAAAAATCGCATGGCTGTACCAGCATGGTGAACATCAATCACGTCAGTCTTAGCTTTTAATGCTGCTTGCATTACCTCACTATCGTCAGACTCTGAGGTGTTTTCAATGGATAATCCAGAAAATAAAGCTTGCAGAAAAAGCAATCTATTAGTTTCACTCTTAGAACCTGTGATACGCAATTTACCATTGCATTTCGCTGATGGATGCGAAAGTGACACTGTCATTTAATTTTTCAATTTTGGATTATTCTTATGACGGTCATGGTCCCGTTCGGATTTTAGTTGTAGCTTTTTATCAAATGTAGCTTGAAGGTTAACACCTGTTTGATTTGCAAGACAAATCGCTACAAAAATCACATCGGCCAATTCTTCACCTAGATCTTTTTGTTTGTCGCTTTCTTTTTCCGACTGTTCACCATACCTTCTTGAGACGATTCGAGCAACTTCACCAACCTCTTCAGTAAGTTGAGCCATATTGGTTAACTCATCAAAATATCGGACTCCATGGGTTTTGATCCACTCGTCAACTTTCTTTTGTGATCCTTCTAAATCCATTGTCAAAAATAGCGATAAATCTTGGTAAACCCATTTTAGAAGCAGAGACTCTTAAAAAAAAGCATTCAATTCATCTAAAGAGTCTACGATTAAACATTTATCATGTCTTTCTTCCGAATGAGAATTGAAATGAACGGCGTGCATTCCCTGAGTCATAGCGCCTAAAATATCCGCTTCCAGACTGTCCCCTATCATTAAAGATTTTTTTGGATTTGCCTGAGTTTGACGCATGGCCTGAATAAAAATTTGAGGATGAGGTTTTTTGTAGCCCAGCTTTTCTGCAGTAAAGACAAAATCAAAATACGAATCCAAACCCGAGTTTTTAATCTTAAAATGCTGTACTTGTTCAAATCCATTGGTGATGATGTGTAATTTATATTTGGACTTTAATTTATTAAGCAAGGGAATGGCTCCTTTAAACAAGTGCGGAAATGTACTCAAATATGCAATATATGCTTCTGAAATCTCATCGATTTGACTTGTGGTGGTTTGATAATTAATATGATTAAAGCTATCTAAGAGGCGATTGTGTCTCAATTCTTCTTGAGTGATACGATTCTCTCTATAGGCTTTCCAATAGCGGTGGTTGATTGGATTGTAATGAAAAATAAATTGATCTAAGTCAGCCTTGAGTTGCATTTCTCCAAAAATTTTTTGAAAGGTGAGCAATGAGTTTTTTTCAAAATCCCAGAGTGTATGATCCAAATCAAAAAAAACATCAGTTAAGGCATCCTTAAACTCGATCACTTAATATAGTCTTTAAAAGCTTTTTGTAGGGGTAAGTGCTGCTTTTTTGAATGCAAGAACCCATTACTAATAGCCAGTGTTAGTCGGTTACAAGATAGGGGTAAGTTTTTATATATCTTCTCCAATTGGTCAAACACTTTGTAGTTTTTCAATCGGCAAAAGGCCGTCTCTCTAGCTACAACTGGATGGATTTTTAAAGGCAGCTGAAACTCATTCGTAAGATCGTAAAAATAAAAGGGGGTTGCAGTACTGGCTCGAAATCCAATTTGATCTGAATAACCCATACTGTAATCCTCCGAAAACTCAAAATCTACTAAGTCCGCATAGACCTCAGAAAGTTGCCTAAAACTTATTGGAATACGACTCATTTTAACCTGTCTGTGGGTTAGCCTTTGGAAATCCTTTTTTTCACTCTCCAATCCTATTTCAGATTTTAGTTGAGATTCAACTGAGAGTAAAAGCCCCAAAGAATAATCATCACTTACTTTTTTTATTCTCAATTGTAATCTTCTATTAAAGGTCGACACATTGGATTCATAAGCTGAACTGTTGGCATAAAGGAAAAAAACTTTGGGAGTGATGGACGAATTTTCAAACCATTTATCCCAAAAAGAAAAACTGTCGTAAGGATCGTCTTCTAATCTAAAAAGTACTGCCAGTTGATTAATGATTTTTAATAAATCAAATGACCAAATAGACTTTAAAAATGTTTCCACTACGACCAAAACAGAACGATTGCGGTATTTAAAAGCCAAGGGTACATCAATAAGAATTTCCTTTTGGGGTTTTTTGAGTCTATACGATTCAATTTCTTCAAAATGTTCACTCATAATTTCATGAAGCTTAAGCGCCCAAATATCGACTAATGGGAGTTCTAAAAAGCCTTGTTGTGCTGCTAGGCTTTCCGCTGGATCAAACAAACCGGTATCCGTTTTAATGTGGGGAGTAAGTTCCTCATAACGAGACAACAGATAAAAACTTGACGCAAAAATATCATAGGGGACTGTATTTTCATTGGTCGTTTTAAAAAAAGCTGGTGTACCCTCCCAGTCTTGAACTGAGGGTTCATGGTGAAAAATGCCACGTTCAAATAGTATCGAGTGGGACGCGACAAAAAATTCGTCTCCTAAAGCTTTAGTCGTATAACTCATCTTTGGACCTGAGTGTGCAACAAAAACTTCAATTGAAGAGGTAAAACTGACCGCTAATTCCAACATATTTTCAAAAATATGCTTAAAAATATAGCTCACTCGAGGAGTAATTTTGTGTGTGTAAACCAGTAGCATTTAAATGATTTCTTCGTCAGTAAAGCTAAAGTAGCCTTTTTCTGAAACAATCAAATTATCCAATACCCTCATATCAACATAGCTTGCTTCTTTCTTAAGCTTTTGAGTCAATTCTTTATCGTGTCCACTTGGTTTTAAATTCCCAGAAGGATGGTTGAGAACTAAAATTAGTGCGGTAGCTCCTACTTCAAAGGCGCGCTTTAAATCCAAACGAATGTCAACCACCGTTTGAGTTATACCCCCTTGACTGAGTCTAAATTTTTCGAATATTTTGGAAGATTGATTGAGATAAAGTACCTAAAATTCTTCGTTATCAAGTAAAGCGAGCTCATGACAAATTTGCTCGTATACCAGCTTACTGTAGTTCAGTACTGGAGGTTTTGTTGATGTTAACTTACCCTTTTACTAAACTCTAAAGCCGCCTTCACTTTAATTGCCTTTGCCATTCCTATACCGTTGAATTTTACCAAATATTCCAAAGGAATTTTGTGTAATTTAAGTAAATTATTGTCCACACTTTGTGAAACTCTTTTAATCAAATCAACCCTACTTTCTTTAGGACTAACACTGCTGATTAAAATTACTATCAGTTCTGCATTAATTAAATAGGATGCCAAGTGTTTATGAAGTTTCTCTCTTGGGCGATTTGAAACATCCCAATCTTTAATGGTGCTTTTTTTTAGACGATTATGACATGGGGCAAACTATACCCTACCAAATTATAATTTTTAAACAAAAAATATTCCTACAAAAATTGCTGTTGGAGAGCTGACCAATCCATGCCTCCAAAATTTCCAGAACTCATCATTACTAAAACAGTTTCATTGTAGTCTTTTGCTAGCAGCATGTCATTCAGCTCATTAGCATCTGTAAACACAACCAAATTTTTATGGGCAAAAGATTGCATAATGACCTCTGGGGGAATCGGTACTCTGTTTTTAATTTTTAATGCTTCGGGATCGTAAAAAATGATTGCCTCGTCTGCCGACTCTAAACTATGGGCATACTGTTTAATAAACTCAGGGTCAAGACTACTGTAGGTGTGTAACTCCAAACACACCATAATATTTTTCCCCTTAAACTGATGGCTGACTGCTTTACTACTTGCTTTTACTTTACTTGGTGCATGAGCAAAATCTTTAAATAAAAAACTTTTAGCCCCTCTAGCTAGTAGCTCCAAACGATTTGTTGCTCCTTTAAAACTAGGTATGGCCTCGAAAAAATCAGAACTATCCAAACCCATTAGTTGAGCAATCCACTGTGCAGCAACTAAATTTTGAAGGTTGTGAATACCAAATACAGCTAAGGGAAGATTTCCTTCTTGTGTTTCAAGAAAAGTAATTCCATCATCAATGAAATATTCTGGTGTTCGATACCCTATTTTTTTGATGGGATGTGTGTTGGATTCCACCAACTTCACAAGTACTTCATCCTCCTCGTTATAAATCAAAACACCTCCCTCCTGTATGGAGTTTATAAACAACTCAAACTGGGAGCAATAATTTTCAAAAGTGGCGAAAACATTGACGTGATCCCACGCAATTCCGCTGATTAGTGCAATTTCAGGTGTGTACCACAAAAATTTGGGCTGAGGATCAATGGCTGAAGACAAATATTCATCCCCCTCAAGTAAAACAAAATCATTATCGTCCGTAATGGATAAGGTTTTTGAATCCTCAGAAACTGGTGCTCCAACCATGTAATCGGTATCGATATCGTGATATTTTAAGGTATGTAACACCATTGCTGTAATGGTTGTTTTTCCATGACTACCTGCAACAACAGCGCTTGTTTTATTCTCAGTAAGTAAGGCTAAAAACTCTGGATAAGATTGGATAATTAGGTTTAACTCTTGGGCGCGAACTAGCTCAGTATTGTTTTTTTTTGCATGCATTCCCAATACCACAATATCTAAATCTTTCGTTATTTTTTCAGGAAACCATCCCTCAGTCTCGGGAAGTATTCCAGCGTTTTGAAGCTTTGATTTTGAGGGTTCAAATATCACGTCGTCGCTCCCTGTAACTCGGTGTCCTAATTCAACCATGCCCAGAGCTAAACTGTGCATGGCACTGCCCCCAATTGCAATAAAATGAAGTCGCATCATCGCTTTTAGGGATTCAGTTGTTTCCAGAGCATGTCTTTGAGCTCAGTTAAGTGAAATTGGGTTGCACTTGAGATAATCAAATAGGGTATTTCTTTGAAAGTTACTTTCATTTCTCCGGTGTATTCAGCCAACAATTCATCATCCAATAAATCGGCTTTTGAGAGAACCACCATATAGCCTTTATCCAATAATTCTGGATTGTATTTGATCAACTCTTTCTGTAAAATATCAAAAGCTTTTTTAACATCTGGGGTATCTGCCGGTATCAGATAGAGTAAAATAGAATTTCGTTCTATATGCCTTAGGAAATAATGTCCCAAGCCTTTTCCCTCAGCTGCACCCTCGATTATACCAGGTATGTCCGCCATTACAAACGACCTGTAATCTCTGTATTCCACTATTCCCAGATTTGGTTTTAAGGTAGTGAATTCATAATCTGCTATTTTGGGTTTGGCCGCAGTAAGGGCAGCAAGTAAAGTAGATTTTCCAGCATTGGGAAAGCCAATGAGACCCACATCCGCCAAAACTTTTAATTCTAGAGTAATGGGTACCTCAATCCCATCTCTCCCAGGCTGAGCATAGCGGGGTGTTTGACGAGTTGATGATTTAAAATGCCAGTTTCCTCGACCACCTAAACCACCTTCTGCAAGAATTTCTTCTTGGCCGGCTGTCGTAATTTCAAATAAAATTTCTTTTGTCTCTGAATTACGAATAACGGTACCTACAGGTACGTCGATGTACAAATCTTCTCCCTGTGCTCCGCTACTTCGATTTTTACTGCCGTCACCTCCGTGACCTGCAGCAAAATGGCGTTTAAACTTAAAGGAGTAAAGTGTCCATAGCTGTTCGTTTGCCCGAATAATTACATGTCCTCCTCGACCTCCATCGCCTCCGTCTGGGCCACCCTTGGTGATGAATTTTTCACGATGTAAATGGATAGAGCCTTTACCCCCTTGGCCGGAGCTTACATTTAATTTGACATAATCGACAAAGTTTCCTTCAGTCATGAATTATTAAAGGCTGTTGATCAGTTGCTTCAAGCGTTGCGTAATTTCTTCTATAGAACCAATACCGTTAACGCTGTAAAACTTATTTTTTTTGGTGTAATAATCTCTTAATGGAGCCGTTTTCTGATTGTACTCCTCAAAACGATTACGGATTTTACTTTCGTCTTGATCGTCTGTTCTTCCGCTACTTTTACCTCGTTCTAACAACCGCTCGACCAAAATATCGTCTGCAGCTTCTAATGCAATAGTAGCCGAAATTTCCATTTGCTTGTCCTTTAAGAATGCATCCAGTGCTCCTGCCTGCGCCTCAGTTCGTGGAAAACCATCAAATATAAATCCCTTGGCTTGCGGATTTTGATCGACCTCGGCCTCTAACATATCGATAGTTACCTGATCAGGAACTAAATCTCCCTGATCCATATAAGACTTTGCCAAAACACCCAAAGGGGTTTTTTTTTTGATATTATTACGAAAAAGGTCTCCAGTTGATATGTGAACCAAATTGTACTGCTCTTTTAGAAATGAAGCTTGTGTTCCTTTTCCAGCTCCAGGCTTGCCAAATAAAACAAGATTTATCATAAAAAATATTTGCCCAAAGATACCCATTTTAGATTGCTTTTTTCCATTCCAAAAAACTTATACGTATTTTTGCCAAAAGGATATGATGGGATTTTTCTCCACTACTAAAACGATCGGAATCTTAGGAGGCGGGCAACTGGGTAAAATGCTTCTTAATACGACACGCCAGTGGGATATTCAGACCCATGTCATGGATCCTGGTGAACATGCTCCTTCACGTATCGGATGTAGCCGCTTTACTCAGGGTGACTTAATGGATTACCAAACCGTAATGGATTTTGGAAAAGAAGTCGACATCCTTACCCTTGAAATTGAAAATGTGAATGCCGATGCACTGGCCGATCTTGAAAAAGAAGGTGTTCAAGTTTATCCACAGGCAGCTGTCATTAAAACTATACAAAACAAATGCCGCCAAAAGGAATTCTACAAACAAAATGATATTCCCACCTCACCCTTTCTACTATATAACTCCAAAGAAGCGCTAAAAGATGCGGTGGTAAGAGGGTTGGTTTCCTTTCCCTTTGTTTGGAAATCTGAATCCATGGGATATGACGGCTATGGAGTTAAAATCATTCGGTCAAACCAAGATTTAGAAACGGTAAACGAAGGAGGCTGTATGGCCGAGGACTTGGTCAATATCGATAAGGAAATTGGGGTTATTGTATGCAGAAGCGTCAGTGGTGAAACGGTGAGCTATCCAAGTGTAGAAATGGAATTTCACCCTACGGCCAATCAGGTAGAATATGTTCTTAGCCCAGCCCGTATTTCAAATTCCATTGAACGAAAGGCTCAGGAAGTTGCCCAAAAAGTTTCCAGTACCTACCAACACGTTGGACTATTGGCTGTAGAATTATTTTTGACTAAGGAGGGAGAGATCTGGGTAAATGAAGTTGCCCCAAGGCCACACAATAGTGGCCATTACAGCATAGAGGCTTCTTACACCTCTCAATTTGAGCAACACATAAGGGCTTTACTGGACTTGCCCTTAGGCAACACAGAAAACAAAGTTTCTGGGGTAATGGTCAATCTGGTCGGAGCGGCAAAACATCAAGGTCCAGTTCACTACAAAAACATGGAGCATATATTAGCTATCGAAGGTGTTTGCCCTCATATTTATGGAAAAAAAGAAACACGTCCTTTTCGAAAAATGGGACATATTACCATTGTAAATAAAAGTTTAGAAACTGCACGTCAAATAGCAGAACAAGTAAAAGGAACCATTGAAGTAATATCAAAATAATATGGCACAAGTAGGAATTATTATGGGAAGTCAATCAGACCTACCCGTTATGGAAGAAGCAATCGCAATTTTAAAGGAATTTCAAATTGAAACTGAAGTAGATATCGTTTCTGCACATCGAACTCCGGATAAGATGACAGACTACGGTTCTAATGCACATCATAGAGGGATCAAAGTGATTATTGCCGGTGCAGGAGGAGCAGCTCACCTCCCTGGTATGATCGCTTCTTTAACTCCACTACCTGTAATTGGAGTTCCAATAAAATCAAGCAATTCTATAGATGGCTGGGATTCAGTCTTGTCCATCTTGCAAATGCCTGGAGGAGTTCCTGTGGCTACTGTTGCTTTAAACGGAGCTAAAAATGCAGGAATATTAGCTGCACAAATCATCGGAAGTCTAAATCCAGATGTACTCAATAAAGTCATCCAATACAAAGAAGGACTGAAGAAAAAAGTACTGGATAGTAGTAAAAATTTAAAAAAATAAAATCTTGAACAACCCACTTTTATCAGAGTTTAATACCCCTTTTGAATCTGCTCCATTCTCAACTATTAAAATTGATCACTACATCCCAGCAATTAAAAAGGCTATTGACGTTGCCCTTCAAGAAATAGATGCCATTGCAAATCAAGAAGAAACTCCCACATTTAAGAATACATTAGAGCAAATAGAAAAATGCGGTAAACTTATCGGAAGAAATAGTTCCTTACTTTTCAATCTTAACAGCGCAGAGACTAGTGACGAATTACAGCAGATTACTCAACAAGCAT
>Ga0228639_1000420_pt1 | contig 19404 bp, 19 predicted proteins | sample 50DmetaG_FD_190532 | JGI IMG/M metagenome (GOLD analysis project Ga0228639, IMG submission 190532) | Seawater microbial communities from Monterey Bay, California, United States - 50D | ecosystem: Environmental > Aquatic > Marine > Coastal | place: USA: California | collected 2016-10-18
TATAATTTATAAGTAAATATATTGAATAAGACACGAATAAAAAAAATTGAAGTCATTCTTAATATTAATTTAAAACACGCTTAACATTAGTTTCATACCAAAATATTGATTAAAAAATTATTAATTTTTACTCATTTTACAGATTTGGAACATTTTTTGATAAAATGTTATTAACCAAATTCTGTTTTATGAAAAAAAACTACTTGATTATATTTATTATCATCTTTTCTCTTTTCTCATTCGGACAAACCAAAGTTTTTATCAATGAAATACACTATGATAATGCTGGAGCCGACGCCAATGAAGGCATCAAAATTGCAGGGCCTTCTGGTACTAATTTAAGCTCCTGTGCATTAACATTATATAACGGAAGCGACAATAGTGCCCTCAAAACTATCAAACTTTCTGGGGTCATTCCAAATCAGTCCAATGGCTTTGGCACTTTGTTTTTCTCAATTATTCCTCTTCAAAATGGCGCACCAGATGGCGTTGCATTGGATAACAATGGAACACTAATTCAATTTTTAAGCTACGAGGGAGCAATTAATGCAGCAGACGGTGTGGCTATTGGTAGCACCTCAACTGATATTGGAGTGACAGAAAATGGCACCACCAGTGTTGGACACTCTTTACAACTCAACGGCACAGGAAACAGTTATGAAGATTTTGTCTGGAACTCCCCGGCATCAAGCACCTATAATGCACTTAACAACAACCAAACTTTTTCTGCAACAGCGGCTGTTAATGATTTAGTAATTACAGAAATACAACTTTATCCCAACCCTACTATTGATGGAATTGTTCATTTAAAAACAAAAAGCCAAGACCCTATTTTTGTACAACTTTATAATGCCTTGGGTAAAAATGTTTTTTCAAAGACGATAAATCATGGAGCGCCATTGAATGTTCAAGATTTAGCAGCTGGTGTTTATATGGTGCGCCTGACACAACACCACAAAGTATCCACAAAAAAATTGGTGATTAGATAATACGCCCCACCCTTTTTTGTCAATCTTTTAATTAATTGCAAAGGAAAATATAAATTTAGGTTAATCGATTGATTTTCAATTAAATTATATGGAATTGTGCTTCAAAATTAGTTATATTTGAGGGAATTAATCAAATTTTAACTTATGAAACACTTTTACTTTTTTCTTTTTACTTTTTTCGCTTTTAACTTGTCCTTTGGGCAAGAAGTCACTGAATTGTATTTCAGTAAATACGCAGAGGGTTCTTCAAATAATAAATTTGTTGAAATTTATAATGGTACAGACCAAACTATATCCCTCTCAGGATATGCTTATCCAACTGTAAGTAATGCCCCAACAAACCCTGGAGTACATGAGTTTTGGAATGATTTTGAAGCTGGTGCAGAAATTCTTCCTGGAGATGTGTATATTATCGCTCATCCGTCTGCTAATGCTGATATTCTTCAAGAAGCAGACGAAACTTACACTTATATGTCAAATGGCGATGATGGAATGGCACTTGCTTTTGGAACCGAAGATAATTATGTTGTATTAGACTGGATAGGGGACTTTAATGGAGATCCAGGAAGTGGCTGGGAAGTGGCAGGAGTATCAAATGCTACACAAAACAAAACTCTAATTAGGAAGTCAACTGTATGTGGACCAAATGATGATTGGGTAGATGCAGCTGGAACTTCAGCTGAGGATTCTGAATGGATAGTTCAACCACAAGACACTTTGGATGGCCTTGGATCTTATACTGGTTGTGTTTCCAACCCAGATCCAACTCTTTCAATTACTTCTCCGTCTAATGGCACTGAATTTATTGCTGGAACTACAAGTGTTACACTATCCCTTTCAGTTTTAGACTTTACAGTAGGTGCAATTGGTTCAGGTGCTGACGGTCATATTCATTGGAGTGTAAATGGAGAAAATCAAATGAAATATGATACTGGAGACGAAATAATTACTGTAGAAGACGGAGAGACTTATAACATCTACGTCGAATTAGTTGATAATAATCATAATCCAATAACACCTGCAACTAACCAATCCGTTACTTTTTCTGTTAAACTACCAGATCCAAGTCTTCCCATAAGCGATGATTTTGACTATCCTGATGGAGATTTAATTTCATCTGTTAACTGGTCAGATATAGGTGGTACTGGTGTAATAAATGTGAATAATGGAAAAGCTATAATCAATCATTCAGTTTATAAAGCTGCCAGCACCGCTTTTACTTCTTCTGAAGGTTCAATTTATTACGCTTTTGATTTTATTGTAAATGATCCTGGTTCTCCAATATCAGGAAATGATTATGAATATTTTGCGATTTTCAAAAATAATTCTTACGATTATCGTGCTAGATTAGATATTGTAGAGGCAAATACTGCTGGAAATGATTTTTCAGTTGGAATTTCTACAAAAAATAGCACTGCTGATGTTATTTGGGGCTCTGACTTAACCTTCGGAACGTCATATAGAGCAACTGTTAAATATAATCAAGGATCTAATATTGCACAACTATGGATTAATGCAAATGAAGAAACTGACACATCAGTTACAGGAACTGATGAAGATGATCCAGGAACTACAATCACACAATTTGCTTTCAGACAATCTAATACATCTAGTAACGAAACTATTTCGATTGATAATTTAGTAGTTGCCCAATCCTTTATTGCAACTTTAAGTTTAAGTAATGATAGAAACCAAAATGTATTTATTTTATTCCCCAACCCAACAAACACTGGATTTGTCACCATCAAATCCAACCAAATGGGTGCTGTACAAGCCCAAGTTTTTGATTTGCTTGGAAAAGAAGTGGTTAATACTGTGGTCAATAATGAACGTTTGGATGTAGGAAACTTGAATGCAGGTGTTTATGTGGTAAAACTTACGCAAAATAAAAACACAACCACCAAAAAATTAATTATCCAATAATTGATTTTTAAACCTTTTTTAAAAAGAGCGTTGCAATGCAACGCTCTTTTTATTTTCTCTATTTTTGTAATGTATTTGTGTAAGAAATGGATAACTCTTCAATTTTCGATATCAATTCCGAGTCGGCCTTTGCTGAAAAAGCACTCGAACTATTCAAATTTCAATTTGAAGAAAATCCAGTATACCGTTCTTTTTGTGACCTCTTATACAAACACCCCAGCGATGTCCAAAAATTGGAAGATATTCCCTTTTTACCTATAGAATTTTTTAAAACTCATAAGGTTATTTCTTCTAAAAAAGATATTCAACAGACGTTTACCAGCAGTGGAACTACAGGAAATGTAGTAAGCCAACACCATGTGGCCGACCTCGACATTTATAAAAAAAGTTTTCAAAAAGGGTTTGCGCACTTTTATGGCAACATAGAAGATTATACTGTTTTGGCCCTACTACCCTCCTATTTGGAACGCGAAGGGTCTTCGTTGGTTTATATGGTAGAGGATATGATTCAAGAATCTAAACATCCAAAAAGTGGGTTTTATCTGAATAATTTAGACGCATTAAAACAAACCCTATTAGAACTTGAAACTTCTAGGCAAAAAACGCTTCTTATTGGGGTGTCTTATGCGCTTTTAGACTTGGTAGAATTTCATCAATTTGAGTTAAAACATACCATAATCATGGAAACTGGTGGAATGAAAGGTCGCCGAAAAGAATTGATTAAATCTGAACTACACGCCATTTTAAAAAAAGGATTTGGAGTCAATACAATTCATAGCGAATATGGGATGACAGAGCTTTTGTCACAGGCCTATTCCAAAGGCAATGGTTTGTTTTCTACACCGCCATGGATGAAAGTGCTTGTTAGAGATCCTGAAGATGCACTAACAATTTTAGAAGAAAAAAAATCTGGTGGCATCAATATCATTGATTTAGCCAATATAAATTCCTGCGCATTTATTGCAACACAAGATTTAGGAAAAATTCATACCAATGGGACCTTTGAAGTGCTTGGACGCTTTGACCAATCTGATATTAGAGGTTGTAATTTGATGGTGCTTTAGATACTATACTGTACGGATAATAAACGTACTGCGCTTACCCCGATTTAAAATGATATAGGTGTCGTTAATCAAATCTGTTGCGCTTAATGTGTACTGGTCATTGACCTTTTCTTTGTTGACCGCAATTGAATTTTCTTTCAACGCACGTCGTGCTTCCCCGTTAGACGCTAAAAAGCCTGTTTCTGCAGAAAGTGCGGCAATCATGTCTAATCCCTCTAAAATTTTAGATTTCGGGACATCGGCTTGTGGTACCCCTTCAAAAACATCTAAAAAAGTGGCTTCATCCAAGGTTTGGATATCTTCTTTGAATGCTTTACTGTATAAAATTTGAGAGGCTTTTTCGGCATTTTCACAATCTTCAACACTATGCACTATAGTGGTGATTTCTTGTGCCAATCGTTTTTGTAATTGACGCAAATGGGGTTGCTCTTTGTGTGTTTCAATTAAAGTATGAACCTCATCTTGCTCTAAAAATGTAAAGATTTTGATATATTTTTCAGCATCTTCATCACTCGAATTTAACCAATACTGATAAAATTTATACGGAGATGTTCTTTTAGGATCAAGCCACACATTTCCACCTTCACTTTTACCAAATTTAGAACCATCAGATTTTGTAATGAGTGGGCATGTAATGGCAAATCCTTTACCATTTCCAATACGTCTAATCAGTTCTGTGCCTGTGGTAATGTTTCCCCATTGGTCGCTTCCTCCCATTTGTATGGTACACTTATGCGCTTGATATAAATGAAGGAAATCATAACCCTGAACCAATTGATAAGTAAATTCTGTAAAACTCATACCCTCGCTACTTTCAGAAGAAATTCTATTTTTTACAGAATCTTTGGCCATCATATAGTTGACGGTAATATGCTTACCCACATCACGAATAAAATCTAAGAACGAAAAATCTTTCATCCAGTCGTAGTTATTCACCATTACAGCGGCATTGGGTTGATTGCTTTCAAAATCTAAAAAATGTGCGAGCTGCTTTTTGATGGCTTCTTGGTTATGGCGCAATGTTGCTTCGTCCAATAAATTTCGTTCGGCTGATTTCCCTGATGGATCACCAATCATACCTGTTGCACCACCCACCAAAGCCACAGGTTTGTGCCCACAACGCTGGTAATGCGCCAGTAACATAATTGGCACTAAATTTCCAATGTGCAAAGAATCTGCTGTGGGATCAAAACCTACATACGCAGCACGCATGTGTTCCAAAAGATGTTCTTCTGCACCAGGCATAACATCATGAATCATTCCTCTCCACTTTAGTACCTCTATAAAATTATTGGCCATTTTTTGAATTTTGTTGAACAAAGATAAAAGATTCAACAATGCTGAGAAAAGAAAATTCAGTAATTTCGCATCATGATTTTAGTTACAGGCGGTACAGGACTTGTGGGCAGTCATTTACTTCTCAAATTAGCTCAACAAGGCAAAAAAATTCGAGCCACTTACAGAAAAGGGTCGAATCTTGAACATGTGAAAATCATTTTCTCTTACTATTCTGAAAACTCTGCCGAACTTTTTGATACCATAAAATGGATAGAAGCCGATATCAATGATATTCCAAAATTAACACTTGCCTTCGAAGATATAACATATGTTTATCATTGTGCAGCATACATTTCTTTTGACCCGTCCGATTACAAAAAACTTCGAAATACAAATATCAAAGGAACTGCAAATATTGTCAATTTATGCATAAGCAATGACATCAAAAAACTGTGTTATGTGAGCTCCATTGCCACTCTTGGATACCACTCAAAAAGTATTAATGAAGAAACGTATTGGAGTGGAAATCAAGACCAAAGTGCATATGCCATTTCCAAATATGGCGCCGAAATGGAAGTTTGGAGAGGTACTCAAGAAGGTATCCCTGCAGTCATAGTTAATCCAGGAGTTATTATTGGTCCAGGGTTTTGGAATTCTGGTAGCGGGCTATTATATAAATTGGCCTACAAAGGTCAATCTTATACAGCTAAAGGAGTTACAGCATATGTCGATGTGAAAGATGTAGTATTGGCAATGACGCAATTGATGAATTCATCAATTGAAAATGAAAGATATATTTTGGCAAGTGCAAATGTGTCTTACCAAGAAATCATGTCTATGATTTGCAAAGCTCTACATGTAAAAAAATCTAAAAAAGTGGCTTCAAAAGTTTTATTGTCTATTGGATGGAGAACTGATTGGCTATTTTCTAAAATTTTAAGAAGAAAAAGAAGACTGACTAAACAATTAGCTAAAACTTTATTAAAAAAATCTTTTTATAGCTCAGACAAAATTCAACAAGATTTAAAGGGGTTTGAATGGATGCCAATTACTGACTCCGTTTCTGCAACGTGTCGATTTTTCTTGGGGAAAGTCGATTCTTGATGCTGCGCTCTTTTCTATTGAATTCAAAAACCGTGTCTCTTGGTTTTATTTTTGATTTTTTAATAGAATCATTTTTCTTTTTTTCTGCTTCAACTAACAATTCAATTGCTTTTTTATCTAATTCCAGTTTTTGTTCCAAACGCTTGTATATTGAAGCATACACTTCATTATTGTTGGCATAATAGGTATTACTATTTACAAATTGAAGACTATCGATATTGAATTGATCAAAAATATATTGTGAGGGATTTTCGATATGCTGTTCTAAAATTTTTTTATTAATGCCTTTAGCTGCATTCATTATCATAAGTTGATACAAAACATCTACCATTTGTTCCTCAGAAATTAAATCATCAGGCGCTTTATACTTATCTCTATTACAAGAGATCAGTATAAAAACTGAAAAAACAAAACAAAAAATTCTCATCGATTAAAGGTTAAACGCATTGCAGCATTATGATTAGAAAATTGTGCATTATGGTATACCAAAGAACCATTTAAAATGGTATGCGTAATTCTTGATTTAAATGTTGTTCCCTCAAAAGGAGACCATCCACATTTATAGAGAATATTGTCTTTTGTTACCGTCCAAGGGTTGTGAGGATCCACCAAAATTAAATCGGCATAATATCCCTTTTTTATAAAACCTCTTTTTTCAACTTGAAATAAAATAGCAGGATTATGTGCCATTTTTTCTACTATTTTTTCTACTGAAATTTGGTCTTGGTGATAGGCCTCCATAAGCGCTACAACAGCATGCTGAACCAATGGTCCACCAGAGGGTGCTTTTGTATATGGATTGTCTTTTTCTTCTTTTGTATGAGGGGCATGGTCTGTAGCAATAACATCTATTCTATCGTCTAAAAGCGCTTTCCAAAGGGCCTCACGATCGGTACTAGACTTTACGGCAGGATTCCATTTGATGAGTGTCCCTTTTTTATCGTAATCTTCATCTGTAAACCAAAGATGATGAATACAAACTTCAGCCGTAATTTTTTTATCTTTTAATGGCGTTTTGTTGGTAAATAATTTCATTTCTTTTGCCGTAGACAAATGAAATACATGAAGTCTGGCCCCTGTTTTTTTGGCCAACTCAATAGCTTTTGATGACGATAAATAACAGGCGTCCTCACTTCTTATTATAGGATGATACTTTATTGGGATATCATCGCCATATTCTGCTGCAAATTTCTGAGTATTTTCTCTAATGGTTTGTTCATCTTCACAATGCACAGAAATAATCATGTCTGTACTCGAAAAAATTTGTTCTAAAACCTCTGGATTATCGACAAGCATATTTCCTGTAGAAGATCCCAAAAACAATTTTAGACCTGCAACATTTTTTGAATCCACTTTTAGAATTTCTTCCAAATTGTCATTTGTTCCACCAAACATAAACGAGTAATTGGCAAATGAAGTTTCAGCAGCAATTTTAAATTTATCCTCAAGTTTCTCTATGGTTGTTGCTTGAGGAACAGTATTGGGCATTTCTATAAAAGAGGTGATTCCACCTGCAATTGCAGCCTTGGATTCTGTGGCAATATTTGCTTTATGTGTTAGACCAGGTTCTCTAAAATGTACTTGATCATCTATCATTCCAGGAAGCAAAAATTTGTTTTCTGCATCAATGACCTGAGTATCACCATTTTTTGCACTTATAGATTCCGAAATTTCTTTTATAAATTGATTTTCAATAAGAACGTCGCTATTAAAGATTTTACCTTCATTTACAATCCGTGCATTTTTTATTAATATAGATTTTTTTTGCATTTACAATCTGCCTAAAAGTTGTTGAGTTCGCATTTGAATAACACCCAAAACGGCCTCAGAAATAATTCCCTTTGTGAGCTTTGATGCTCCTCGTATTCGGTCGGTAAAGATAATAGGTATTTCTTTGATTTTAAATTTTTTATTTATGGCTTTAAACTTCATTTCTATTTGAAATGCATAACCAACAAATTGAATATCATCTAAATCAATTGCTTCTAAAACACTTCGATTGTAACAGACAAACCCAGAGGTTGGATCTTTGACTGGCATTCCAGTGATGAAACGCACATAAAATGAAGCAAAATATGAAAGTAAAATTCGAGAAAATGGCCAATTTACAACATTGATGCCCTTGACATATCGAGACCCTACAGCCACGTCTATATTAGGGGCCAAACATGCTTGGTACAGTATTTTTAAATCTTTTGGATTATGAGAAAAGTCGGCATCCATTTCAAATATATACTGATATGAACGCTCTATCGCCCACTTAAATCCATCAATATAAGCACGACCAAGTCCTGTTTTTTTGGGACGGAGTAAAAGATGTAAGGTCGAAGGAAATTCTCCTTGTAATTGTTTTACTTTTTGGCTCGTTTTATCTGGGGAATTATCATCCACCACCAAAACATGAACTTCATTGTACATTGAAAAAATAGCGCGTAACATCAATTCGATGTTTTCGATTTCGTTGTAAGTAGGTATAATTACTAATGTATCCTTCAAAATATGATTATGTAAAAACAAAAATACGTTAATTTAACGGATCATTTTAATAAATATTCTTCTTAGATTTGTGTATGCTCAGAGAAGTTGTTTCAAACGATTGGTATGTTGTATTTTGCCTCGCAAGTTTAATCATTGTTTTGGTGGCTAAAACTATTCATCCATTTCGATTCTTAGAGTTTTTAAAATTATTTAGCAATACAAACTACTTGCGTATTTATCTAAAAGAACATTCTTTTTTTGATAATTTTGATGCTCTACTTTTTTTAAACTTTTGCCTCAATATTGTTGTTTTTGGATGGATAAGCTATCAATATTTACTTTTTGAACCTGTCTCAATGAGTCTTTTGCTATTCTCTCAGTTGATCGCCTTTGTAGCATTAAGTTTTCTATTCAAAATTGGCATTGAATTATTTTTGGGCTATGTCTTAGATTTGAATAAAATATTTAACATTTTAACCTTTCAACAAATTAGCAGTTATAACTTCATCGGCTTGACACTTTTGCCTCTGAACGCAATTATTGTTTTTGGCGTAAATTTTAACACCACTTTAATTACAATAACTGCCATTCATATTCTTCTGATGCTTGCAGCTGGTATGATAAAAACAATTCGATCAAATCTTAACAAACTTTTGAACAATTTCTTTTATTTTATTTTATATCTTTGCACTCTCGAAATTGGACCATTTTTAGTTGTATACAAGGTTTTAAATCGAGATTAACCAATCTTATAAGATTAATCAATTTATGAAAGTAAAAACTATTTTAGTCTCGCAACCCGAACCAAAAGCTGAAAACTCTCCATATTTCGACCTTCAACAAGAGCAAAAAGTTAAAATTGATTTTCGCCCTTTTATTCATGTAGAAGATGTAACTACCAAAGAAATTCGCCTTCAGAAAGTTGACTTTTCTAAAATAACAGCCATCATCTTAACAAGTAGAAATGCTGTAGACCACTTTTTTAAAGTTGCCGAAAAAATGCGTTTCAAAGTGCCAGACACTATGAAATATTTTTGTCAATCTGAGGCCGTTGCCTATTATCTTCAAAAATATGTAGTGTATCGCAAACGTAAAATTTATGTGGGGACACGAACATTTCCTGAACTGATTTCGGTTATTAGCAAATACAAAGACGAAAATTTTCTTTTACCTTCATCTGATAAGCTAAAACCCTCTGTTCCAAAAGCTCTCGATGAATTGGGTGTAAATTGGAAACAAGCAGTATTTTATAAAACAGTTATCAGTGATTTATCTGATTTGGCGGATGTATATTATGATATTTTAGTATTCTTTAGCCCTTCAGGTATCGAATCTTTATTCCATAATTTTCCAGACTTTAAACAAAATGACACACGAATTGCTGTCTTTGGTAATACTACCATTAAAGCCGTTGAAAGTAAAGGATTACGAGTTGATATTTCAGCTCCAACAAAAGAAACACCTTCTATGAGTATGGCTCTTCAGCGGTACATTAAGAAAATGAATAAAAAGTAGTTGTTTCTTATAATATATTTAAACGCTCATCCAATAAGATGAGCGTTTTTTTTGCTCTAATTTTTGTACCTTTAGACTATTACATTAAAAAAATGAAGAACACAATTTATCTTTTTATTGGATTTGTTTTTATTCTAAGCTGTAGTGATGAAGCTTATGATTCTAACACTGATAATTCAAACGACACAACTTCTGATTTTTCTCCAAGTGGTGGTAATGATTACTGGATTTATGATGTTGTAAGCAGCAGTTCAGATGTTCCTGAAATGAATTTTACAGCCACCGATTCTATTTATATAAGTTCAGTTGATGAAAATTATTTCACATTAAATGCAAATAATAATGGTGTAGCCAATGGCAGTATGAATATACTACTTACCAACGGAACAATCAGCAAAACACCAACGACTTTGGTTTTTGATGGTACTATTGATGTTCCTCAAAACCTATTGGACTTAGGATTCACACAAGACCTTTCGATCGAAAATATGACGCTCCTAAATTTAGAGGCTTCAAATAATGAGGAAATGTTTGTTGAACAAAGTAATTTTTCTGAAATCATCGATATTATGGGTACAAATGTGCCCGTAGAAATCAGCGGTAGAATTTCCACAAAAAAAATAAACTTTTATGCTAATGAAACTATTAATAACACAAACTATAACGATGTTTTTGAAGCAGAATTTGCATTGAATATTAGTGTAAATGGTACGTTTAGTGTAGAAGGATTTACACAAACAATTCCTATTTTGGAAGCTCAAGATGTCATGAAAATGAACTATTATTATGCCAAAAATATAGGTCTTATACGTTCAGAAACCGTTCAAACAATCAATCTCTCGCCACAGCTCACTGGATTACTCGAATTTTTAGATATCCCACTAGATTTTCCTGCTAATGTATCAATTGAAAGTATTGAAGAATTGAGTGATTATTCTATTGAATAGAAATATTAAAGAAATACCAATATTATAAACACAGAGTAAAGCAAGACTAATAAAAATCCTTCTTTGAATTGTAACTTGTGGCGTTTAGAGATAAGAACCAAAGGCATTATAACTATCGCAAAAACAAGCATCCACAATACATCTCTAGATAAAATTTGAGTATCTACAACAGGAATTGTTTTTAGAATTGAGGTAAGTCCCAACACTGATCCTATATTGAAAATATTTGAACCAATAAGATTTCCTAGCGAGATTGCTTTTTCTTTTTTAATGACTGCAATTATTGATGCTGCAAGTTCAGGAATACTAGTGCCAACAGCAACCAAAGAAACAGAAATGACAGCTTCGCTAACCCCCATTTTTTGAGCCACAACAACAGCACCATTTACTAGCCAATCGGCGCCAATATATAAGGCTACACCTCCAATAGCATGCCAAATCAATATTTTAAAATATGAAACTTTGGAAAGTGCATCAATTATAGCATCGGAATCTTCAACTTTTGAAGTTCTAAATTTTTTTAAAAGTAAAAAGATAAACACCAATAATGCTATAAATAAAATCCAACCTTCAAATGAGGATAACTGCTGGTCATTTTGAAGAAAATAGTAAATGAGTAATGAAAAAATAATAAGTGCTGGCCAGTTGAATTTATAAAACGATTTATCTACCTCAATTGTAGTGCAAATCGCTGTGATTCCTAGTACAAGTCCAATATTAGCAATATTGGAGCCAATCACATTATTTATAGCAATAGAAGGGGCTCCTTGTAAAGCTGCATTCAAACTCACTAATAATTCTGGAACTGATGTTGCAAAGGATACAACAGTAAGTCCAATTACCATTTTGGAAATATTGAGTTTAAAAGAAAGACCAACCGATGCGCGTACCAAATATTCACCTCCAACAACAAGAAGCACAAATCCTAGAAGCATCAAAACAATATCCATTACAAGTATTTTAGACAAATATAAGTTATGACACTAAAATAGCTTGATTTATTACAAATAAATTATACTTTTGAAAAATGAAATTAGTTTTTAAAACTTTAGCCTTTCTCAATAAACTTCTTTTACCTAGTTTAACCAAACGTAGGGTAGAATTGATTAAGGCTACAAAATTTCAAATGATGCTTTTAGGTTGGCGTACTTTTATAACTATGCGAGCATTAGATTAGAATACAAGTCGTTACAGAAATAACAACACCACACCATTGTAAAAAAGATAATTTTTCTTTGAAAAATATCATTAAAACTAAAAGCCCTCCAAGCGGGTGAAAATTTGAAATTAAATTTACCTTATATACCTCAACTAGGGTATAGCCATAAAAAAATCACTGCAGTTGATAATAAAACACTAAGTACAATGATTTTAAAATCATAATACATTTTTATGTCAATACTTGGGGATAAATTATGACCCAAAATTTAAAAAATTCGATCTTGTTAAGTAGTGTTTTACAATTATTTTTTAAACCAAAGATGAGAATATTGCCCTAAGTAATATGCAATTAAAATAGGTATAAACGAAGAAGCCATATTCTTTTCCAAAAAATCATATTCTGAAAATATAACTAATATTGAAGCTGAAATAATAATAAAAATTAAATCAAATACTCTTTTTTTGATTTTCATATAAATATAATTTAAAAGAACAATCGAAGTTAAATATAAAAAAATATCCCAAAAAATAATTTAATATTCATGGGATAAATCGTGACCCAAACTTTCGAAAGTTCGAACCTAATCGAAGTTGTTAATCAAATTTATGACTATTCGTTTTTTAAGTCCACAACCGTTCTTAAACCCAAATGTTCTAAAGACGTATTTGGATCGGTGGCCATTCTTGAAGATACTCTGTATCTGGCACAATAGGAAGCATTGCATAAAAAAGAGCCACCTCTGCTTAGAAGCACAACCGTAAAAAAATCATAGTTGGTCATGAAATATGGGGTGCCGCAAAGAAATATAACATTTGAACAAGCAGCAAGAAAACTATGAAGTTTGATTATAAAGTGGATAAAAACTAGTCAGTGGCCCTCAAGAGCTTATAACTTTCATTTTTACCATAGCTATTTAGAGTCAATATATAAAGTCCGGTATTCATACTGGGAAGGTGAATTCGTGCAGATCCGTTAATGAATTTTAACGTGCCTTCTTGTACAATTTGACCAAATTGATTTACTAAAATATAAGATGTAGATTGATCGCTATATGATGTTAAAAATTTTAAATCTATATGGGTTTTAAAGGGATTTGGGTATACAAACCAATTTTTTCTAACAGAATTTTCAGTTCCTAAACTTTCATTCCAACAACTTTCGGGGACAACATAATTACTTTTTAACAAATTTTGAATTTTTTGTTCTGCAAAGCTGGCATTAGTGGTGTTGTCAATAAATGTTGCATTGACATTATCTATTCCTGCACCGAGAAAATCTTGCATTAAAGTCGCCAAAGTTTGTCGATAATCATACTGTACTGTTTGAATTTGAAAATTATTACCTTGTGTTGCTTCACTAAAATCTACGTTGACGCCAGAAATACCACTTTCAACGGGTTTACCAAATACAAAAACAGGGGCAACTTCTCCGTGATCAGTTCCCAAACTTCCATTCTCTTGTGCTTTTCTTCCGAATTCAGAAATCGTGATTCCAACAATGTCCTCTCCGATATTATCAGAATTGACATCCCGCATAAACGCTTCAATGGCAGTAGATAATTCATCTAATAAATTATAATGTTTTCCCTGTAAATCTCCTTGAGCTTGAACTTGGTTACTATGAGTATCAAACCCTCCTAAACGAACTAAATACACTTTTGTTTGGATCCCTCCTCGGATTAATCGAGCGACTGTTTTGAGTTGATTTGCTAAATCAGTATCTGGGTAATCGGATCCCGAAAAGTTACTTCCATTATTAAATGAATTTGATATGGATTGCGCATAAACATTGGAAAAAGCATCTGTATCGACAATATACTGAAGTTCTGTACCATAATGAGAATCTGGAAATTCACTTGGGTACTCACCTGAAAGTCCACTTAAAACAGAATAAAAATTTTCAGAGTCTTGTCCACTCAAGTTGATGGCTAAACCATGTTCATTTTCACCATGAAACCCCAAAGATGTATTTCTTGAACCAATTTGAATACCCATGGGGTAATTGGTTGGCAACAAATCGTTGTAATGATTTTCTATAAAACGTCCAATCCAACCGCTATTTTGACCGTTGTTCCAGTTATTACCATCATTTCCAGTATTGTATATATCAACTGAGGCAAAGTGACTTTTATTGGCTGAAGGATATCCTACGGATTGAATAATTCTAAGTTGATTTTGATCAAACATATTGTAAAGACCAGAAAGTGTGGGATGTAAAGCTAAATCTTGATTGGTACCTAACAAAGTTGAATCAACATGACTCAGATGAAGAGCAGCTGAAGATGGGACATGAATGGTTGGCCGCATATTTACATAATCTGAATAAACGTTAAGCGGAATTAACGTATTAAGACCATCATTACCGCCTGCCAAATCAATGAGTACGATTTTTCGATTAGAAAAGTCACAGCTCGAAAAGTTATTCAAAAACTTGAAGGAGGCGTTGAGTTGGGCCGGTAACAACCCGGCAGCAGATGCTGTACTTGTGAGCTTAATAAATTTTCTTCTTTTCATATTATGCTAATATTACATCAATTGAAATTCCGGTGCGTTTATTAATTTTGTGAAGAGCGCATCCAAACGTGTTTTAACCTGAACGGTGTTTCCATTCATTTGATAATCACTCCAAGCGCCATACCAATAACCAGGATCTAAATCGTTGAGTGTTTCAATAAAATAATTGAGACGATTGGGAGGTACTGGTTCACAAAATAACAACTCTGTTAACTCATTAACTAAGGTTGTTGAATCGTAAGGATCAGAGATATTATTTGGATTAGAAACAAAGTCCACCGAGTTGAATTCAACCCAAATATTTTGGTAATAAGTATTACCCGTATTTCCTGTAAGCAGTCCTAAAATTCGATTTTTACCTGTGATTAGAGACTCAATTGTTTTGTATCGTGCGACAATTGTATTTGAGCTAAACCAGTTCCGGTCGTAATCTGGGCCTTGATAATTTGCAGGATATCCAGCTACTGTGTCTGGAGAATAGATATTCATACCCGTGCCTGGAAAAAGTGTATTGTGGCAAAATTTGTAATAAAAATTATAAAAATCTTCTTGACTTTGGGTCCAAGACGCTGGAGGGTTAGAACTTGAAGCTTCAGGATTTGGTATTGAAATATTTAGTACTGATACAAGTTCACTTATAAACTGCAAGGGGCTTTTGATAATACTGCCAATAAGCTCATCACTAGCATCATCATCGTCCTCGTCGTAAAAATGTTGTGACATAAAAAGAGTCTGCAAAACACCCAATAGATTATAATTAGAGTTCATCAGTTGAAGGGCTAGGGGTATAATGATATCACTTTCAACGGCATCATTCCATTCGCTTTTTACAAAAAATCTATACAATTTTCTGCAATAGGCCTTGGCTGTTTCTGTTTTTGAAAAAATCATTTCCACAAAATCACTAAGCTCATCAATCACTCCTTGCTCGTTTGAACCACCCTGAATAGTTTGGTTATTAAAAGCATCACTGAATGTTTTTGAATTAGTATCGTGTTGATTTAAATTAATATAACCATGGGGGATAGATGTATCTGGATCAATAGTATCTCTGTTGGGTTTAACCTTAATTCCTGAAAACACCTTGGCGGCTTGTTGAATGTCGTGTTCTGTGTAATTGGTATAGTTACCCTCCGCAATTTGCGGTCCTTTAAGAATTGTAAAAAGCTCTAGAAACTCGCGGGCATAATTTTCATTTGGGTTGTTTTTATTATTTGTTGTATTGTCCAAATAATATAACATGGCATTATCAAAAGTAATTTTTTTAGCCAACGTTTTAATACTACCATAGGCATAATAGTCTAAGAGTCTAAGGTGGTCATAAAAATAGGCCGATTTACCAGCCCCACCGTCTTTTGAAACGGTAAAACAAGAATGAAGAAAAAAAGTTAATTTATGTTTTAATTTATTTTGCTGCATCATATTGTACCACCACCATCCAGTTATAATGGCTCTTTTCTTGCCCTGACCATAAGTATAAAATGATGGAGGATTTCCACTATGCAACCAAAACCCATCAACAGTATTATTTACATAATTTGGTGTTAAATCATAGGGGTCTTGCCAAGGGTTTGACGCTTCTTGACCAAGCTCAGTCACAGCTTGCGATGGAGTTAAGGAAGCAAAGTGATTTAGCGTCTCTTTTGAATAATGAAAACAAGCGCGTCTGAGTAGATGCTTAGCTTTTCGTATTCCAAGGACTGATGTTGATGGATTTAACGAAGGCATTTAAATTATTGATTAATTTGTAATTGTTTTGCTTGAATTTATGATTAAATACTATACTAAAGTAATTTAATTTAAATTATTGAGAAATGGAAATTTGTAATCACAAATATGATACACCTTAAAGAAAAAAGGGCTGTAAATTACTGATTATAAAATAATTTAGAGAACATTGATGTAACCCAAACTTACGAAAGTTAGAACTTATTAAGGAGTATTTTTCAATTATTTCTTGAACCTAATATGAGAATATTGCCCTAAATAATATGTAATTAAAATAGGAATAAACGAAAAAGCCATGTTCTTTTCCAAGAAACCATACTCTGATAACATAACTAGTATTGAAGCTGAAATAATAATAAAAATTAAGTCAAATACCCTTTTTTTCATTTTCATATAAATATAATTTAAAAGAACAATCGAAATTAAATATAAAAAAATATCCCCAAAAATAATTTATTATTCTTGGAGATAATGTGTGACCCAAACTTACAAAAGTTCAAACCTTTTGAATAGTCTTTATTGTTTACTACTTATAATTTTTAATGAAAAATCTTTAATTAGTTCATAACCACCCCTTTCGGCTAATAATTTTACAAATCGATTATTTTTTTCCATTTTATCATAGAGCATAAGATGATCCGCTGTATCTTTTCCTGTCAATGCTACCCAGTGAGTTGCTCCATTTGGCATACCAATGTCATAAGTTCCATACCCTACTACACGATCTTTAAACTCACTTTTAAATTCATCTACAATTTTATCATGAGAAACTTTAAATGCAGTTGGGTCTTCAGGGATAATATCCCATATATGAACTTCTGGATTAGTTTCTAAGTTGCCTTCTTTCCAACTCATCATTCTTCCTGAATATGAAACGCCCCAATCTTCAATATAATTGCCCATTTTAGCCCAAAACGCAGCATTTTTATCTGAGGCCCAGAACTCATCTGCAATCATTTTTTCACCAAGAGTATATAAAAACACCAATCGATGTGTCATACCATTACTGTCACCTCCAGTAAATCTTTCAAGAACAATTGCACCTTTGTTCATTTCAACATCCTCAAAAACCTCTTCAAAAGCTTCTTTAATGTCTTTTTGTGTAAACGGTTTTACTTTTACTTCTATAGCAGAAAATGCCATAGTTTGCGCATTCATCCATTGAGTTGAAAAACAAATCAACAGTAGAATCATAAACATTTTTTTCATTGTCAGTTAATTTTAAATTTTTGATAAATTTACAAAATAAACTTGCAAAACAAAATCAATAATTGAATAAAATTAATTTATAATTTCAATATATATACTTAAGCATTACTAATACAATACGTTCTAAATTTATAAAACCCCTTCTTTCAATCAAGTTAAATTATATTAACAATAAAAAAGGAGAACCAATTCCAGTGCATCATTATTTTCTTTGTCATCGTCTGGATTTCCTTTTTTCATATGTTCCAATCCGACAAATTGGTTCATTTGATACACCTTGTCTTCTAAAGTCATTCTGCTCATTAAATCAGCTACACGAGCTTCTACTGACTTAGAAGGATCTAAATATATAGGATCATCATCATTAGCGGTTTTAAAAGAAAGAAACAGCATCAGTACGGCACTTAAAACGACCATTTTTATGATATTAGTTTGTGTGAGGGTGTTCTTTAGAATATTTATTTTAATTTTTTAAAAATTTTATATTATGTTGGTTTAAAGATAAAAAATATAACCCTTTTGCTAAATCAGAAATGTCAATGTAGCCATTTACTACCTTTTTTTTAATGAATATCCCATTAACACTATATAATTTGATCGATTTTATAGGCTCTAAAAAAAGGATTTTCAATTTATCGGTTGCTGGGTTAGGAAAAACTTTTAAAGTTGGATTTTGAGCTTGGGCTTCATTTTCAATTGACAATGAGTTAGCAGGTATACAAATAGGACTATAATGATTTACATCCTCTTGAGTAGTTAAATTATTAACTCCAGTGTGATAAGGTAATGGAACAGATGCTGTTGACGGGTAATTTTTATAATATACTCCAAGGTCTGTTAGGTTCATGTCTTCATCAAAAAACTCTGCATTTCCAGGATCCTCAGCTATGATGGTATTTTGTGGTTCAAACCATGCATAGCGTTCTACAAAACTAACACTCTCGAGATAGGGAACTGCGAGCTCCATAAATTGCCGATTTGTTTCCGTAGATCTGTATTTATTACCATTAAATTCTGTAATCCATACCGGTAAGCCATAAAGGTCATAAACGTCTTCTAAATAGGTCTTAAAACGGTTGAAAATAGTATTTGGGTTAGCATTGGGTGTGCTTTGAGGATTTGACCCCCAATCATACCAATGGACAGCGATAACATCGATTCTGATATCATTTTCAACAGCAGCTTGATAGAAATTATTTAGCCAATTGAACACTGCGCCTTGTCTACAAGCTGGAGAAGCTAAACGAAATCCTGTTTTCAATAAGTTTTCATAGACTGAAATAGCAACAGACACATCGCATAAATCGTTGTACTGTCCGGATTGCCCGTCACAATCGTCGGGCTCATTGAAACCTAAAACATGGGTACTTTTATATTTTGAGATGTATAATTCTATATCACTATCATCGTTGGCAGCGCCGTAACCCCAAGCCATAGGCGTGTATTCGCGTTGTAAATCAGAAAAACCTTGATTATTCCATCTATAAAACCAAG
>Ga0228639_1000423_pt1 | contig 19339 bp, 13 predicted proteins | sample 50DmetaG_FD_190532 | JGI IMG/M metagenome (GOLD analysis project Ga0228639, IMG submission 190532) | Seawater microbial communities from Monterey Bay, California, United States - 50D | ecosystem: Environmental > Aquatic > Marine > Coastal | place: USA: California | collected 2016-10-18
TCCATATACAGTGTGCAAGCCTGTATATGAGACCCGCGAGCAGTGCTACACGGTATGCAAGCCTGTGTACGAGACGAGGACAAAAGAGATTCCATACACAGTGTGCAAGCCTGTATGGGAAACACGAGAGCGAGATGTTTGTCATACCGTCTGTAAGCCAGTGCACTACACCAAGACCGTAAAGGTCTGCAAGGGTCACTGGGAAACTGAAAGGTGTGAAATTCCAGGGCCATTGGTCACAAAGTGTGTCCGACAGCCAGGTTGTTGGGAGACGGATTGTTCAGGGAAACGGTGTTACCATCCGGGGCCAGTGAAGAAGATTCAGGTTCAGTGCCCATCCAGGACAATCTGCAAAAAAGTATGGGTTCCTGAAATTTGTGAGAAGCAGATTGACTGTGTCCGCTATGAGCGAGAGACCATTGTCAAAAAGCAATGCTACAAAGTCTGCAAAATGGTTCAGGAGCAAAGAATCAAAACATGCTGTTACAAGGTCTGCAAGATGGTGCCAGAGCAACGCGTACGCACCTATAAAGTTTGCAAGATGGTGCCAGAGCAGCGTGTGCGGACATGCTGCTACAAGGTCTGCAAGATGGTGCCAGAGCAACGTGTGCGAACATACAAGGTTTGCAAGATGGTGCCAGAGCGTCGGGTTAAGACCTGTTGTTACAAGGTATGCAAGATGGTTCCAGAGCAACGTGTACGGACATATCAGGTTTGCAAGATGGTGCCAGAGCAGCGTGTGCGGACCTGCTGCTACAAGGTTTGTAAGATGGTTCCAGAGCAACGTGTACGGACATATCAGGTTTGCAAGATGGTGCCAGAGCAGCGTGTGCGGACCTGCTGCTACAAGGTATGCAAGATGGTTCCAGAGCAACGTGTACGGACATACCAGGTATGCAAGATGGTGCCGGAGCAGCGTGTACGAACCTGCTGCTACAAGGTATGCAAGATGGTACCGGAGCAGCGTGTGCGGACGTATAAGGTTTGCAAGATGGTGCCGGAGCAGCGGACGAAGACATGTTCTTATCGAGTGTGCAAAATGGTTCGGGAGCAGCGTTGTCGTGAAGAGTGCTACAAAGTGTGCAAGACGGTTAAAGAGACACATACAAAGAAAGTGCCATATTGTGTGACGCGACCTGTGCACTACACAAAAACCATTGATGTTTGTCGCATGGTTCCAAAGAAGGTTGCCTACACGGTGACGAAATGTGTTCCAAAGACAGTGTGGCGTGAAGTCCCATGTGAACCATCATGTGGATATGAGGACTAAGCGTCCCCAGCCATTTTTTTACAGACTATCTTCTGGAAAGTTATCAAAAAAGCTGTGGCCCAGATCAATTGATCTGGGCCACAGCTTTTCTGGACCTACCCCGAGTTATGTGTTCACGTTATGATTCGGGTTCAATGGACGCTGACATAGCTCCCTTTGACCTTTTTATAAGCTTATCAGCACCAAAAGCGTGGATTTGGTCTCGTTTGAATTCGGCGTGTTCCCGTGTTGTGGTAAGCACGATAACTTTCCCTTTTTGATCTACCTCTGTTGCCATTTTGATTCCTGTTGGCGAGGGGTGACCAAAGAGCTTTTGGAGCATTGAGACAACATATTGATAGGTGTGGTCATTGTCATTCCAAAGGACGACATGGTACCGAGGTTGCCGTCGATTGGCCCTCTTTTTACGCAAAGATGGGTTTGGCTGGACGTCTGGGACTGTGGTGGTAGCTGTTTGAGTCATTATGCGTATGGGCCATACAAACAGTGTCGAGGTTCAAAATCTTTGTATTTGAGTATAGAGTCTTCATGAATCAGACAACTGTCTGAACCTTTTGAGAGGAGAAATTTGTGCTCGATCGTCGTTTTGTTGCTGACAATATTGATCTTATTACAGAAAACTGTCGTCTTCGGGGGGCTTCCGTTGATGTGGCAAAGTTTGCGGAGTTAGACATTCTGCGGCGGCAGTTGCAGTTGGATATTGATCGTCTCAATCAGGAGGCTGGCCAAGTTAGTAAATCGATCGGGAAAGTGTCTCCTGATGAACGTGAACCACTGAAGGCGGAGGGGCGTCGACTCCGTGAAGAGGTATCTGCACTTCAGTCGCGGCAGGCGGAAGTACTTGAAGAATCGGATAAGATTCTACGGTCCATACCGAATCTCACGCATTCAGATGCACCTCACGGTGGTGAAGCAGATGCAACAGAAGTTCGTCGTGGCGTTTCGAGTGTCCCAGCTTTTTCATTTACACCTAAAGACCATGTTGAATTAGGTGAAAACTTGAAGCTTTTTGACTTTGAAGCAGGCAGTCGGGTTGCTGGACATGGTTTTTATTTTCTTACCAATGACGGAGTTCTTCTTGAGCTTGCGTTACAGAAGTATGCGGTCGACTTATTAATGCAAGAAGGCTTTACGGTCATGACAACACCAGATGTTGCTCGTGATTCAATACTGGAGGGAACCGGGTTTATGCCCAGGGGCCCTGAGACACAGATTTACTCAATTAGTAATAGTGATTTGTCACTCGTTGCAACCGCCGAGATCACCCTTGGCGGCGCAATGCACGAAAAAATATTTAATATCGATGAACTACCACTCAAACTTTGTGGGATCAGTCATTGTTTCCGAACAGAAGCGGGTGCCCATGGCAGGGCGACTCGAGGTCTCTACCGGGTTCACCAATTTACAAAGGTAGAAATGTTTGCTTTTACGGCACCCGATCAGAGTGATGCGATGCATCAACAACTGCTCGATCTTGAGTGCAAAATTTTTGATGGTTTAGGCATACCATATCGAGTTGTTGATACAGCAACAGGAGACCTGGGTGGCCCCGCGTACAGGAAATATGACTTGGAGGCTTGGATGCCTGGCCGCGGTAGCACTGGCGAGTGGGGTGAAGTAACAAGCACGTCGAATTGCACCGATTATCAAGCTCGAAGATTAGGTATTCGCTTCCGTAACCCAGGCGAAAAGGGAACACAATTTGTCCATACTTTAAATGGGACGGCAGTTGCAATCAGTCGGGCAATTGTTGCTATTTTAGAGAACTATCAACAGGCTGATGGATCTGTAAAGGTTCCTGATGCGTTAGTTTCATGGATGGGAAAAACAGTTCTAACGGTCTAACACACGTCAAGAAAAGTACTTACCATTTAAGTCCAAAGCGGGCTCCATCTGACTGTCCGCTAATACCACCTTTTAAAGCAGTGTTGCTCTTCTTTTGTTGTTTTTCGGAAGAAGCTGGTATGTCATCCTCGTCGCTCGAAGGATCCTCTTCGGGAGCGGAGTCAGTCTTGTTGAGAGCCTTAAGAGAGAGCGAAAGCCTTTGTTCGGCAGGATCAACAGATAGGACCCGGCATTCTATCTTGTCGCCTTCCTGTACAACGTCACTTACACTGCGGATACGTCGAGTGGCTAGCTCGGAGACGTGAATCAAGCCTTCAACACCAGGCTCCAGTTTCACAAAGGCACCAAAGTCAGCGATTCGACTCACCGTGCCTCGAACGGTTGATCCGACAGAATATTTGGCATCTGCTCTGGTCCATGGGCTCTCGACAAGGTCACGAATTGAAAGGCCGATCTTCCCGGTGTCGCTGTCTACTTTCTTGATCATGGCGTGGACGTGCTGACCAATCTCAAGGATTTCCTTCGGGTCGCTCACCCTTTCCCATGCGAGTTGGCTCACGTGAACAAGACCTTCGACGCCATGGCCAATATCAACAAAAGCACCAAAGTCACGAATCGAACGCACGATGCCCTCAACCTGGTCACCAGGTTCCAACGTCTCAAGCATTTTTGATTTTGCGTCTGCTGCCTGTTTTTCAATTACTGCTCGACGAGACAAAACAAGGCGACGAGCGTGGGGAACAACTTCAGTGACAAGGCTTTCGAGTGTTTGCCCGATCATCTCTTCAGGGCTTTCAATTCGCCACGGGCTAATAAGGCTGGTAGGCATGAACCCTCGGATTCCGGCGACGTCGCACTCAAGTCCGCCTTTGTTGACAGCAGTGCATCGTGCTTCAACGATCATGCCAACTTCCAATTGGGACCAGTCCTCTACCGCAACCGCTCGGTTCGCGGGAGCAACCTCATAAAGGCCGTCTTCTTCGTTGCGTCCTCCTACCGATAGTTCTAGCGTCTGCCCTACTTCAGGTAGCTCATCACTTTCTTCAAATAAACCTGCGAGTTGAAGAGCGCCTTGCCGTTGGTTTCCCAAGTCGATAAAGGCTGTCTCAGGGCCAATTGAGAGAATGGTTCCCTCAACTTTTGCACCTGGCTGAATTGGTTGATCAACGAGAGACGTTTGTTCAAGCAATGACTCGACTTCAAGCCCGGCTAGAGCTGCTTCGAAATCCTGCTCAAGATCTTCATCGAGATCTTGTCTTAGGTTTGGGACATTTACCCGCTTCTGATGAGGTATAGAGTCGGTGAAAGCGGACGCCTTACTACCACGGTCTGGTTTGCCACGGCGATGCTCTTTTGTTTTTTTCGGCCGAGTGTTCTTCTCGTCTTCCGTTGTGGAGGAAAATGCGTCACTTGTTTCTGATGGCGCGTCACTGGAAGTCGAAGGAGTCTTGGACGTGATGTACGTGTAGCGTGCCGTGGTCTCTGTTTGTCCGGAATCGGTTCGCTGTGTACCTATTGCAATTCGTCGTTTGGGGCGATCACCATCAGGAGTTGATTGTTGTAAATTATCATCTTCCTGAATAGGTATTGCTTCTCTATCAACAGCCTTAGATGGTGAATCGCTATCACGAGGATGAGACTCTGCGGACTCAGTTCTGCTGCCGGCTGTGTCGTCCATCGAAAGAACCTTAATGAATAATGCGGGAAACAGGACTTGAACCTGCACGGTATTACTACCACTAGGCCCTCAACCTAGCGCGTCTGCCAATTCCGCCATTCCCGCGGAGAGTGAGTCAGTGTGGCTGTTGACCTGAGACCTTTACCAGATCTGCCACAAACTTCTATTGTCGGCCCCTTTGCTCGTCAGTCAAGCGATCCACGGTTTGTTGGTGGCCAGTTGTTACTGGGATGGCTTGTACCGGCTGCACGAGCTGCTGAATCCGGCCGACTGCAACAAGCGTAGAGAATAATGAAATACTCCACACGGCATCACCCACGGGCATCCATCGATAGAATGGAAGAGCAGCTATGTAACACGTTGTGAGGCCAGATAAAGTATGTGGGTAGAGCTCAGACAGAGCCCACGTAGCAAAGTTCGTTGTTGTAAAAAAGATGAGAGAGGAAGCAAGGCTTCCTCCTAAGACTGCAACCCACCCTTGTCGTTGGACGAGGCTGCCAAATAATACCGGACAGGCAAGCGAAACATATACAACAATCGCCATAACAGTAGAACCATAGCCGGGCAGGGCCATGTTGCTAATAACAAGTGCTACAATTGGAACTGTTGCAGCAGCGAGAGAAATTCCAAAAAGAGAGCCTGCCGCAAGCCCAATCGCTGCGAATGGAGTAACGTTATAAGCGGGCTGCCACAGCCTGCCGCAAATTCCAACTGCAACGAGGGCAAACCATAATGCAATTTTTGCACGCGAACTGAATTTTAGTGAATCACCTAGTTTTGAAGCCATCAGACTGCTCGGTATAGAAGAGATAGAAATAAGAAACCAATAGTTCCTATGAATATCATAATACGGGTCTTTTTAAAGGCCCAGCGGTCTCTAAAACTCTCGGTACACTAGCGGTTTTTGCCAATCAAGCAAGTGAATGCGGTAAGCCCGGAACTCTGCTTCAGGAAGTACCACGACAGGATCACCGACTATGCCGGAACCAATAGCAACCCTCAGCACCCTCGTCATTGAGAAATTATCAGGGGGGATAACTGCTATTGGCATCAATGTGCCGGGCCACTCACAGAATGTGATGAATCAGGTTTTTATGCAAGAACTGGAACAAGTTTTTGCCTTTCTTCAGCAAAACCCACCCCGCGGCCTTCTTGTAGAGTCCCTTCGAGATGACTCATTTCTTGCTGGTGCTGACATTGGTCAGATTGATACCGTTTGGTCCTTGCCACCCACTCGCCTGAAGGAGTTATGTGACAACGGCAGGAACCTTCTTGGTATGTTTGCTTCGTTACCATGGCCAAGTGTTGCAGTAATAGACGGCGTTTGTCTTGGGGGAGGTCTTGAACTTGCGATTGCATGTGATTTACGCATAGCGACTGAAAATCACAAGACAATTCTCGGCATGCCGGAAGTGAAGCTTGGGCTGTTGCCCGGGTGGGGTGGCACTGTTCGTTTGCCCCGACTAATCGGAACCGGTCCTGCGATCGAACTAATTGCTTCGGGTGATGAGATCATCGGTTCTCAAGCTAAGACTCTTGGTTTAGTTGATGCCTGCGTGCCTGTTCATTCAGCACGAGAGTCAGCATGTGTCTTAATCGAGCAAGCCATTGCTTCTGGAGACTATTTAAATCGTCGATCTGAGTTGCAGTTGCCGCACGTCCTGGATAAGCCAGAGAGTGATTTTTTATTGGCGACCACAGGTGCTGTCATTGTGGGTCGTACAAAAGGAAATTATCCAGCACCGATGGTTGCTTTTAACACAATCATGCAGGGTGCTACACAGTCAATAAGTGAAGCAGCCGCTCTTGAAAGCAAAGCCTTTTCTAAACTGGCAAAAACGTCAGTCGCAAAACAACTCCTTCGTGTGTACCGGCTTGGTGAACGAAACCGCAGTGACTGTGGTCTTGGCAAGTCGGCACAATTGACTCCAAATAAGTCGCTGCGTGTAAACGAGTTACAAAAGCCATCAATTGTTGGCGCAGGGATTATGGGTGCTGGTATTACAGCACGTCACGTGCGATCAGGGTTTGTTACAAAGCTTGTGGACATCAATGCCGAGGCACTTGGGCAAAGCATTCCTGCGATTCTCCAGGAGGCTGCTTGGGACCGTTACTATCAGAAGACAAATCAGGAGAGAGTGGGCGAGTTGACAGGTCGTCTCATGTCTTCAACACAGCTTTCATCAATCGCAGGCACGGACATTGTTATAGAAAGTGTGATTGAACGGACTGACTTAAAACGACAGGTACTTGCAGAAATTGAATCCACAGTTTCCCCGAGTACTATTATCTGCACGAATACATCAACAAATCCGATAGCGACACTCGCCGATGTATTCTCTGATCCGACACGGTTTTGTGGGATGCATTTCTTCAATCCCGTCAGGAAAATGTCTTTGGTCGAAGTCATTCGTGGTCCAGATACCAGTGACTCCACAGTTGCTTCAGTCGTTTTGCACGCAAAACGACTGAAGAAGGTTCCAGTTGTCGTTCAAGACAGTCCAGGATTTCTTGTCAATCGGGTTCTGACACCATACCTTCATGAATCAGTTGAATTGTTGCGGGAAGGAGTCGATCCATCACGAATTGACAAAGTCTCTCGACGATTTGGTATGCCTCTTGGGCCACTTGAACTCTATGACATGGTTGGCCTTGATACCGCCTTCTACGCAGGTCTTGTCATGGCAAATGCTATCGGCGATCGTATTGACGCCTCGCCCGTCATACCTGCTCTCGTTAAAGCCGGTTGGTTAGGGCGCAAAGCAGGAACAGGATTTTATACATACAAGGGTGCTGGTCATGATGCAAAAATTGAAAGTGTCAATGAGAAACTAAATGATCTAATCGATCCATATCGTTTGGCAGAGCAGCAGACGACCGATGAGCAAATTCGTGACCGATTGTTCTTGCCGATGTTACTCGAATCACTCCTTGTTTTGGATGAAGGTATTGTGCGGGATGGATGTGATATCGATCTCGCTGTTATTCATGCACTTGGATTTCCGGCATTCCGTGGTGGAGTGCTTGCATGGGGTGATTTCCTTGGCGCAGCTGAGGTTGTTCGTCGGCTTGATCAATTCAACGACTTGGGGCCACGAATGAAACCACCGGCAAGGCTTCTTGCTCATGCTGAATCAGGTCGCCCTTTTACATCGGTGGAAGAAAGCGGAAGTCATTCAAGGAAAGCTACTTGAGGGTGAAAAATGACACGACCGTCTCGCTCCCCAGAAAATACCCCAGTTGTTGTGTCCTGCTGTCGAACTGCAATCGGTCGGTCTGATGCAGATCATGGTGTTTTCCGAGAAGTTCGTGGCGATGAGCTAGCTGCATTGGTCGTAGCCGAAGCGGTCGCAAGAGGAAGAGTGCCACCAGAATGCATCGAGGATGTTCTTGTAGGCGTGACTCAGCAACGAGCAGAGCTTGGCGGTAATGTAGCGCGTACGATAGCCATGTTGGCGGGGCTGCCTTTCACCGCAGCGGCATCCACAACGAATCGTTTGTGTGGTTCATCGCTACAAGGTTTATCGCAGGCATGCCACTCAATCGTAGCCGGTGCAGAAGATGTTCATGTTGTTGCAGGCGTTGAGCATATGCAACGCCTCCCTATGAATTCTCAAATCAGCTTTCATCCCCAAGCTTTTTCAAGATCGAGTCGTGCAGTCCTTTCAATGGGCTTAACGGCCGAGTTTCTCGCCTCGAGTCGTGGTATTAGTCGCAAGTCACAAGAGGAATATGCACTTGAAAGTCATCGTCGAGCAACACAAGCAGCAGACACAGGATTTTTTAGGAATGAGATCATTCAGTGCCAGGGTTTGGATGACAACGGCGTGCTCGTTTTCGTAGAGCGGGACCAGTCGATTCGTTCTGACGCAAACCTTGTAGCGATGGGAAAACTTAATCCGGTATTTTTGCCAAAACTAGGGAGTGTCACTGCTGCTACAAGTGCTCCATTGAGTGACGGAGCTGCTGCAATGGTTGTCATGTCTGAAGCAACAGCACGTCGTCATCAGCTCACACCTCTGGTTCGCGTGCTAAGCACAGCGGTTGTTGGTGTGTCGCCAGCTTTGATGGGTATGGGGCCGGTGCACGCGACTCATAAAGTACTTCATCGCTCGGGACTTCGCTTGCAGGATATTGAAATCGTAGAATTAAACGAAGCTTTTGCGGTTCAGGCTATTGCGTGTATCGAAGAATTAAAACTTGATTACGACAGGGTGAATGTCTGTGGTGGTAGTTTGGCTATTGGACATCCTCTCGGAGCAAGCGGTGCCCGCATTTCAACAACACTTATTCACGCAATGCGAGATCGTCAGAGTCGTCTTGGCTTGGCTACGATGTGTGTTGGGCTTGGGCAGGGAGTCGCAGTTATTTTTGAATTGATAGACTGATTTTCTTGGATTACGGTGTGTCGGTAGAGGAAGTGGAACTCTGCGACTTCTCCCCGAGGGTTATGGTGGCACAAATTCTGCGTAAGGTTTTCAATAAGATTTCTATATGGAAAAAACTTTGCATCATCCAGCCGAAGCTACACCAGACAGTCTGGCTAATGAATGCATGCCGTTATCATTAGTTCAACTTTTGCTTGAACGTTGTAATACCAGTTTTGATCGTCCAGCAATAATTGATTCTCTTACAGGCGAGCAGCTTCGTTGGGGACAACTGCTGCAACAATCAGTCAGAGTTGCTGAACGGATTGGGGCTGCTGGTCTGATGCCAGGTGATCGGGTGGTTCATATTGGTTCGCATACCGCTGCATGGCCGATAGTAGATTTCGCATGCTTACTCAGTGGTGTTGTTCATATAGCCCTTCATGCAGAGGAAAGTCAGTCGGAACAAATTCGTCATTTGCAACTATTTCAGCCGTGCGGTTTGATTTTTTCAGGCGGAATTTCTCGGCGACACCTCAGTCATAGTCGGTTGCCGCTCCTTGAGGTACAAGCAGACTGGCGCGCAAATCACGTGGCGTATGCAACTGTCCGTGATCACATTGCCGAACGAGCCAGACAATGTGACCCTGATGGGCCAGCCTCGGTACTTATTTCTTCAGGCACAACCGGTCGCCCCAAAGGCTTTGTGCATAGTCAGCGATCGTTGGTGATGAATGCAGTGGCATCTGCAGCGGAGTTTTTAGAAGAACCCGATGACGTTCGGCTTTCATGGTTGCCTCAAAGTCATGCGCTGGCACGAGTTGGGGATCTTTATACGACACTTGTTCGGGGAGGTGCCCTGAATATTGTTCGTGATCGCCGCAAGATTCTTGAGGCATGTAAACAAATACCCCCAGCGGCAATTCTTGGAGTACCAATTTTCTACGACAGACTGGCACGAGCCGCTCAGCAAGGAAGAATCAGAAGCCTTGTTGATGCATTAGGAGGACGAATACGCGTTTGTGTTTCAGGCGGTGCTCCACTCCGACGATGGACTACCCGTATTTTTCAACAACACGGTGTACCGCTTGTTGAAGGGTATGGTCTAGCCGAAGCAGGTCCTGTTGTCGCTGTGTCAAATCCACGATGCCAGCAAACCGGTGCCGTTGGACGTCCATTACAAGGTATAGAAATCAGGATCTCTGAAGAAGGTGCACGTGCGGGTGAAATTCTTGTGCGAACTCCGTGCCGAGCGATGGCCGTAATAGATCCATTGAAAGGCCGGGAGGAGTCTCCAATCAATCGAACAGCTTGGCTGAGAACAGGTGACCGGGGTGTCATTGATAATGACGGCCAGTTAAGGATTGCTGGACGAATTGACGATGTGCTGACACTAGCCAACGGTACGAAGTTGCTGCCAGCTGATGTGGAGTTGGCGCTACTAGAAGAACCAGCTGTTGCTCAAGTTTGCGTGACGGGCGAAGGGCTTTCGTGGCCAGTGGCGTTCATAGTACCTGAACCAGTGATCGTAAGGGCTTTGCTTAAACGATTTCGTTGCAGAGTATGGAGTCGCAAACAGGCTCTTTCTCACCCGAAAATACTTCGTTGGTTTTCTCATAGACTGGCTGAGCAGCAAAAAGGTTTACCTCGTCGAATATGTGTCAGACGGTTCCTGCTTGTTGATCATCCATTCGACATGGCACATGGCGAAGCAACAGAGTCTTTTAAGATAAAACGACGCAGTATTGCAAAGCATTTTTCATCATATATCCGCTCTTTTGAGCCACACGCAGGCGGTACGACAGCAAGCCTTCTACCTGGAGTCGGCACAATTAACGACACAAACCATCCGTCTGCTGAAAAAACAGATTCAGTTTCGTTGCCCCAAAGTTCCTCTCAAACCAATTGTCTCGCTTCAGCATTCTGGGGAGGAACAGATTCTTCTGTAGATGGAAGCGGGTTTGCCCATGCTGCGGAGCAGGTGGTGGCAGGAATGTCCGACAAAATTTTTACCATTGTAGATAATGCCAAAAACGCTGTCGAGAACCTTCGTTCTAATGACGAACTCTATGAAAAGGTAGAAGGTGCAATATTACCAGCAGCTCCGTTAGCTGATGCACCAATGCCGCCAACGGGCAAGCTTTCAGTATGTGCAGAGCGAGCGATTAGTAAAACAGGTTTGTGGGGTTTGTTTGTACCACAGGTATACGGCGGGTCAGGTTGTAGTCACATAGAGCTCATGCAAGCGATTATACATCTCGCTTGCGTCAATCCTACGGTCTCTGGATTGCTGTCAGTCCACTCAACAATTGGTGCTGTTTCAGCACTGACTACATTCGGCTCCAACGACCAACGCCAACACTGGTTACCGAGATTGGCCGAAGGAAAACCAATGTCTGTTTTTGCTGCAACAGAGCCCGATGCGGGTTGTGACCTTCATCGGGTCGCATCACAACTTGATTATGACGGGAAACAGTTTCGACTAACTGGGACGAAGATGTTTATTACCGGGGCAACGTATGGCCGTTTGGTCAAACTCCTGGCAATTTCTGAAGGCAAGCCTGTTATTGTTCTCGTCAAGCTTCCTGATTCGGATACGCCACATTTTACATTGCAGAGCTATGGTCTTCATCCACTCAAGCACGCTCACAATAATGCTCTGAAATTTGAACGGTTTCCAGTAGATTCTTCTTGTGTGTTGCGTCCAGAAAAAACTTTCGATGGTCAAGAAAGCGATGGCATGTCAATTGTGTGGCATGGCCTCAATCGTGGGCGTGTGGCGCTTGCCGCACAAGCTGCTGGAACAATCAGCCTGTTGTTGAATCAGGCGGCTGTGTTTTCAGGCAAACGACATACCTGGGGTCAGCCAATTCAGAAGAGGGAGCTTGTGCTGGGTCGTCTAGGGAGAATGGCATCCGCGAAACTCGTCTGCGAGGCTTTGTCTGGGTGGTCAGCATCGGTAATTGATGGTGGTGGATCAGGAGAACTGGAAGCCATTCTTGCAAAGGTCGTTGCCAGTCGTTGCCTGCGTCAGGTTGCTGTTGATGCCTTAGGGATTCATGGAGGCCGTGCATTTCTCGTCGGCCATCCACTTGGAGATTCATTTCATGATCATTTCGCTGCTGGGATTTATGAAGGCGAAAGTGACCTACTTGGATTGGCGCTGTTTAAGGGTGTTGCGAAGCATCATCCGCTTGCATCGAAGAAAACTCCTCTGGAATGGATGCGATGGAGATGTTCTCAAAGCCTGAAGTATTTCTCATCCAAGGAAGACGCTACTCTTCTCGATGGTGAACTTCGTGATTTAGCAATTCAAGCTCGTCGTGGTCTTGTTGCCACAAGCGTTGAGGCCGATCGACTTTTGAGAAGGCATGGCAAAAAACTGGTTGAACAACAACTGATTCTTGCAAATCTTTCAGATCAGATTCAAGGTTTGATTTCGTGCCTTGCCGTCATTCATCTTGCAGATAGGAGAGCTGATAATGCTTCACGGCATGCTGCGATATGCTGGTGTCGTCCTGTAATCATGAAATTTCTTGGGAAACCACTCGGTTCTTGTGATTACAAGCGACTCGCAGAACTTGGTCGCTGTTCTTTAGGTAGTCATTCTGACTAGGGGGAACTTGTTGTAATCACTGGCCACCACGAGCAGAGATACCAGGCTCTGGGTGTGGTCCATTCGACGAGCATTTCTAAGCTGTTGAATGAGCGAGCTTGAGACGCGCCGCCAAGAAGCTCATCGAAGATTCCTTGCGGTTTCTTATACTGAATGACTCGTACTGAATCTTCTTGAAGATCAGCCAGAACTACTGCTCTGGCAATCGCATCTTCAAGAAATCCAATCTTGTCAATCAGACCAAATGTGATTGCCTGATTCGCCGTAAATACCTGCCCGGTAGTAACAGCCTCAATAGTTTTATCATCGAGTTTTGGGCGACCCTTGCGAACAATATCTTTAAAACGAGTAAACATTTCATCAACAAGATTCTGAACGATCCCTCGTTCTTTTTTAGCCAGTTCTGGTGAACGGTTTTTGGTAACACTAAGCATTTCTTTGAGAGGACCACTGGTAATTGAGTCATCTGTGACATCAAATCGCTTGAGTAGTTGTGAAAAGTCAAAATGTGGAATTATTACACCAATTGATCCAGTGATTGTTGAGGGTTCAGCAAAAATTGTGTCATCTTGGCCGCCATTGGCCATTGCGACGTAGTACCCACCACTCGCCGCAATACTACCCATGCTGACAACAACAGGCAGATTTCGTTCGGAGGCTAGCTTCTTCAGTCGGTAGTGAAGTTCATCGCTGCCGCTTACTGTTCCGCCCGGTGAATCAATACGCAACACAATTGCACGGACGCTCTCATCTGCTTTCACCTGATCTAATTGATGCCTGGCAAATCCTTCACCTCCCATAATGGCACCACGAATCTCAACAATGGCAATTTTATTGGAGGCCAACTCTGTCAATGAATGATATTGCTCAATTACTTTGGGATTTGTTTGGAAATATTCAGCATTCGCTCCGACGGCGACTGCAGCAACAACAACAGAGATTCCAGTGATAATCCATGCCAATCGTCCCCTCCATCGGTCCCAGCTACGTGGCCGTGCAAGGACAGTGTTCGAGGATTCCGTAGTAGCGTGGTCGGACATAATTATCTCCCGAGGGGCAAGGATTTTATCTTTCTAGTTCAGAAAGCAGCCGGCAAATGGTCGGTTTTGCCTTTTTTGTACCAAAGTGCCACACAAATCGAACCTTTCTTGTTACAGTTCGACGTTGCCAGTTTTTAGTAGTAATCGCTACCTTAACATTCTCAAGAAAACTGTGTTCGGATATATTTTTTGCCTCCTTCAGGAGTAATTCATCTTGTTTGTTTGTGTCAGTACCGAATGTTTTCCCAACTTGCCGCTTGATCAGGCGATGGAACGTCTAGCAGAACTCGAATTTACGGCGGTCGAAATTGACATCCACGAAGGTGGCACGCATCTTCAACCTGACGATGTTCTTGAGAACGGAGATGCCGCGATTGCAGCGTGCAGTGACCTACAGCGGCTTCGCCCTGTTGCACTGTCCTTTGCAGCACCAGAAGACGCAAAATTATACGATAAATTTGATGCTTGTTGCCGACTGGCAAAGACTCTCGATATTGTCACACTTGTTGCTGAAGCGTCCGAGTTGGGCACTCCATTCAACGGTGAGATTGAGCGTTTGAGAAAGTTTGTTGCAATAGCCGCTTCGTACGGAATGGTTGTAGGCGTCAAGACAGCCTCTGATCGAATGACGCAGGATGCTGAAACGACAGCCTCGCTTTGCCGGAACGTTCCTGGATTGGGCGTGACGCTTGATCCCAGCCACTCGGTGTTTGGTCACAAAAAGCCAACATCGTGGGACTCGATACTACCGAATGTTTGCCATGTTCATCTGCGAGATTCACGTGCAGATAAATTTCAAGTACAGATTGGCAAGGGCACAATTGAGTATGGAAGAATTGCCACTCAGCTCAGTCGTGTCGGATACGACCGTGCATTAGGCATTCATCTGCCTCCACTTGAAGGCGTGGATCAAGTAGGTGAACTTCGAAAAATGAGGCTCCTACTGGAAACGCTCGTCTAAATATTCCACCTAGATTGAGCGTATGCTGTATTGCACAATGTAGAGCTGGTTTGAATGCGAGTCCTAACGCAGGAGACTGCCTGTTGATTCAACGCGAGTTGCCATTTCTGCGTACGCCTGTGACTTTTCCGTATCGCCTTGCTCTGCATACATCGTTGCCAGATTGCCGTAGGCAACAGATAGTGATTGTTCTTCAAGCTTTTCTCGATCGACCGCCTCAACCATGAAGTCCACTCCCGTGCGACTTAAGTCAATGGCGTCGTCACGTCGTTCAACTTGCCAGTAAGATATTGCCATACTAATAAAGGACTCGCCAACGCGTCCCAATTCATTGTCTTGGACAACCTGTTCATTTTGATTCCATAATGGAATGGTTTTGTCAAACCACGTTACGGCAGTAGCATGATCACTATTGCGGAGACTATGCATGATACCGACCTGGAACATCAGGTCACCAAGGTCTCGTCGTTCTGCAGCTGTTAATTCACGGTGTTCAGCTCCTCGCTCAAGATACGCGACAGTCAGCGTGGCATTGTCGAGCATGTCCTCAGCGTCACCTCGTTTTCGAGCTGCCTCAAGAGCATCATTCAGTCCACACCCAACCTGCCAATCTATCTGCCTTCTTCTCCAAGGATCGGTCACCGAGTCATTCATCTGCTCCCTGACTGCAAGTAGTCGTTTTACCCATGGCACAGCTTCAATAGCGTTTGCTGAGCCAGCAGCTACAGCAAGAACGCCGCAGGTCAAATCAAGTTCGAGCCTGTCTCTGCTAGGGTCTTTTGCATCAATTTTTTCAACAATATTATTTGCTCTGCTTATCCATTTTGGGATTACGCGATTCTTCTGCTGCCATGTGCCTTGGGCAATTGCTTGAGCCGTGCCAAGGTGTGCATCAAGAAGTACCTGCCGTGCGACAGAACGAACATTCTCAGAACGACTCGCTGCGAGAGGAGTCGCTTTTCGAATAGCTTCAGTGAATAAATCAACAGTTTGTTCATAATCGGGTGTAGCTTTATCAAGTTCAATTCGTCCCCGTAGTCGTCCAGCCTGCGATGCCAGAAGAGATGAAACATTTGGCCTCTCGATGAGTTCATCGATGGCAACTTGAGCGTCGTCTGGACGATCAAGTCTGAGTAGAACTTCAGCTCTTTTGAGTCCGGTCCACGCATCTCCAGGTCCCAATTCTTCCGCCTTTTGGGCTAGTTGAAGAGCCGTCTCCCAGCGGCCTTCATCACACATGAGTGCGAGTAGCAGACGGTGGGCACGTAAATGAGTCGGATCAATATCAATGGCATATTCCAAGTCAGCAACAGCGAAGGCTGCAGATGATTTCATCTCACCTTCCGCACGCAAAACAAACGAATCAGGATCAAGTGACTCAAGCAATACCGCAGTTGCTGATGTCGTTCCTGTTTCAAGGCTGAACATGACGCCTCGTTCTGGAAAAACTTGGCCTATGGCTGAACCGTCATCATCAAGAATTGCGACGGTCCTGAGATCGGCTATTTCAAGTTGTTTTGCGAGTTCAGACGAAGGTACAGGTTTTGCTAACTTGATCTGGATTGCCGTTACAATTCCATCTCGAAACGTGACAGCAACTCGTTCGAAAGGCTCAATTTCCCAAAAGAAACACTCGGTTCCATCATCACGAGGGATTACCTGTCCGGGGCCCCATTCGCTATCAATATCAGCGCGAGTCGTCTTACCAGGATAGGCTCCACGGAAGCTGGCTGGGTCTATTGCAAGAGTGGGGGTTTCATCAGGAGCCTCTGCAATGGGTGCGCTCAATGGTGCGGTTGGAGTAGGTTCCTCGGGTGTTGATGCAATCTGTTTTGATTTATTTGCTGAATTACCTTTGGTCTCGATCGCGGATGTTTCATTTACATTTGGCGATGTCTGCAAGAGACTTCTTGCAGCTGCTAGCGGTCGTTGCCATGTTGGTGCATCTACAGAATCACCTTTTTTCAGCACACTTGTTTCTGGCCCAAGAGAAGAGTCCTTGTCGGTCTGAGTGATCTTTTCTGGACTTGGTGATTTTTTTGCTTCACTTGGCTTCGGTAGAAGATCATTCCAGGCGGTTTTTATAACATCCGGATCAAAGAGTCGAGCAGCACGTTCGGATAGAGTTGGCTTGCTCTGTGTTGTATCTGTTGGTTTGGTAAGCGTCGCTGGAGCCGTTTCTGTTGACTTTCGGTTTGTACCAGCGGAGGCTTTACTTCTGACTGATGACTGAACAATAGGGACAATGGCCTCCTCAGGTACTGCCTCTGACCCTTGTTTTTCTGATGGTTGGCCGATTGATTCTACCCATGACGGTAGTTGCATCGACGAACTAGATTTTTGTTCGGCGGCTTCAGAATAAAAAGCCCCAGTTACACAAGTGATGAAAAAAGCCGTTGAAATAAGGTGTTGGCTGAAGCGTTGCATCACAATCACGATTTGAAGCCTCCGAAGTCACGTCGGCAAACACTACAAGAATGCCACTGTCACAAAAGATTTTCGGACACTAGAAGTCGCAGGAAACTGAGTCTAGACCAAAAACAAGTCGAAACGTGTGAAGTACCTCATTCGTAGCTTCATTCAATAGATTGGGAAAGATGGGGCATTATGGTTATTCCCCAAGTCGATAAGAAGAGACTACAGTACAAAGCATGTTCTAAGGGATCATATTGTCTTGCCGATGTTGAATGAATGGTTAATCGATCAAAAAACAAACAGCACATTGTCATTATTGGTGGTGGACTTGCGGGTCTCTCTGCAGCGGAATGGCTTCTCCGGCAGGAATTGCCTCCAAAAGTAACTATTGTTGAATCGTCAGATCGACTTGGTGGTGTGATTGAAACAGTGAGTCAAGGGGAATGGCTCATAGAACGTTCGGCAGATAGTTTTCTTTCTGTACGTCCTGAAGGAATTGAGTTAGTTGAGCGTCTTGGAATTACCAAGGAACTCATCAGTATCAATCCCGAAGCAAGGAGAGCGCTTATATGGAGTTCACAAAAAGGTGGTGATAGCGGCGCCCTTCTTTCCGTGCCACGAGGATTCAGATTGCTCGCTCCAGGGCGAATCATTCCGTTTTTACGATCCGATATTCTTTCTTGTTTTGGTCGTTTGCGGGTTGCTGGAGAACGTTTTATTCCTCGGCGATCACATAAGGATCTTGATGAAAGTCTTGAGTCTTTTGTCGTTCGAAGGCTTGGTCAAGAAGCATTTGATAAATTAGTCCAGCCGTTGGTTTCGGGTATTTGGACAGCTGATCCAAGGAGACTCAGCATGGCTGCGGCGTGCCCAGAATTCTTGAAAATGGAACAGGACTGGGGAAGTCTTACGAAAGGTGAAAAGAAGAGAGCTGCGCAGGCGAATGGTACATGTGATTCAAGTGGCGCCCGTTACGGGCAATTTGTATCTTTTAAAAGAGGTATGCAGACACTGATTGATGCACTCGAGTCTCGGCTTCGGAACGCTGGTGTGCTGGTGGTTCAGGATCATGTGAGATCCGTGCAGCGAGATAGTAGTGAATGGCAAGTTGTCCTTGGGAACCAGTCAATTCGAGCCGATGGAGTTGTGCTGGGAGCACCAGCCTCAACAGCTGCGACGATGGTTTCGACAGTGTCACCAAATCTATCAGCTGAATTAGAGATGATTGAATTTTCGGGCGCTGCCGTTGTTTCACTTGGATTTGACCGACGAGATGTATCTCATGCCTTGCAAGCCGCAGGCATGATTATTCCAAAGGTTGCAGGCAAGCGAATTCTGGCCGCTAGTTTCTCAAGTAGTAAATTTCCTGGCAGAGCACCATCTGGTGCTGCGCTTATTCGAACATTCATAGGAGGAGCACTTGATATGAGTATTACGAGGCTCACTGATGAAGAAGTCATTGAAAAAGTTCTTGTTGATCTTCGAACGACAATTGGTCTGCACGGTAGCCCATCAATTGTTCAGGTAGATCGATGGCACAGATCCATGCCACAGTACAACCTAGGCCATGTCGAGAGAATAAAGAAAATCCGACAAGCTGAAGCAAAACTTCCGTCTTTTGGATTAGCCGGCAGTGCGTATGAGGGCGTAGGGATTCCGCAGGTAATCCTATCGGGACAAACCGCTGCAGCCCACGCAATAAAAAACGGGGCTGTCATAAGATAAGCAAGTTTGGATTAAGCCTGAAGGTTACGTGCCTTCAGCTGCGTCTGGTTCATCCTTGGCTTTTTTCTTCTTCATTGAGATTTTTTGGACACGGACTTTTGCGAGACCAAGTGGACTCTGTCCCTCTTCCCACTTCTCCAGTTCTTTGAGCTTCGTGATCCGTTCTGCTCGGCTCAATACTCCTCGGTTACCACCACCACCTTTTCGGACTCGGAGGCTTTTGTTCATTGTCATGGCGGGAATCCTCAGCGTTTGAGATTATATTTTTGGTAGAAGTGTTCGAATGTATTGAAATCGTACATAGACCAAAATGTAAGTGTAAATCACGTCTTGGGTCCTTCAAGCCCCATTCTCTAGTTCAAACGTGTAATTTTCCGTAAAAAATCTTCCATTGTGTCATGCCGGTTTTCTGGATCAGGCTT
>Ga0228639_1000428_pt1 | contig 19253 bp, 20 predicted proteins | sample 50DmetaG_FD_190532 | JGI IMG/M metagenome (GOLD analysis project Ga0228639, IMG submission 190532) | Seawater microbial communities from Monterey Bay, California, United States - 50D | ecosystem: Environmental > Aquatic > Marine > Coastal | place: USA: California | collected 2016-10-18
TAGAAAAGCATTACTCGCCTGAATGTTCATTTTATCGACTCCCCATAGAATACATACTTTTTGTTTTCCTCCAAATGCCTTTAGATACATTTTCTGATGTAAATTTTCTATTTCTGCAACTCCTATCATTCCTTGTTTATTTCCTACTTGGATCGACTCAAACCAATTGGTGTAATCACCATAGGCAGACTCATTTAAAAAGGAGGTCCAATCAGCAGCATAATCGTGGGAATAGGCAACCTTTTCAGCACCTTTTTTTACAATAGGATAGACAAAATGTAAATCGGGATGTTGACTTATTTTCCCCAAAGGGACTTCTTGATTCTCGGGAGTTTTAAGCTTTAAAATCTTAAGTGAAAAGGCGATTGCCAAGGAGAGGGATCCGTAGCCAGAATTACCCGTAAACAACAGAGCATGAGGAACTTGACTGGAAGAAAGTAGATAATCTAACTGCTTTTTTAACAACTCCTGACCAATAACATACGACCAAAACATAAGTAAAGATACGCTTTCCTTGACGTCCCACGAGGAGATCTTTTTAAAAATAGCTTGGCAGCGTAGGGCATTGTTGTATTTTTGAAAAAATTTTTAAAAATGCGCACACTAAATCAATTGAATTTTAAGAACGAAAGAGCTGTAATCCGTGTGGATTTTAACGTCCCATTAAATGATCAGTTAGAGGTTGCCGACAAGACGCGAATTGAAGCGGCAAAGCCAACAATCAAACATATTTTATCACAAGGAGGAAGCTGTGTATTGATTTCTCATCTAGGAAGACCTAAAGGACGGGATCCAAAACTTTCTTTAGGAAATATTACCACAGCAGTATCAGAGGTTTTAGGAGAAAAAGTATCTTTTTGTGAAACATGTATTGGACCAGAAGCTGAAGCAAGAGCGAGCGCATTAGAAGCAGGAGAAGTTTTATTAATGGAAAATTTACGCTTTCATTCAGAAGAAACTGCGGGAGAATTAAACTTTTCAGAACAACTTTCTAAATTAGGAACCATCTACGTAAATGACGCTTTTGGAACAGCTCATAGAGCGCATGCATCAACTACAATCATGGCGCAATTTTTTAAACAAAAAAAGTGTTTTGGAAACCTCTTAGAAAAAGAAGTTCGCGCAATAGAAAAAGTGATGAAAAATGGGGAGTCTCCTGTTTTAGCAATCTTAGGAGGAGCAAAAGTTTCTTCTAAAATCACAATTATTGAAAGCTTATTGGATAAAGTGGATCATCTGATTATAGGAGGGGGGATGGTTTATACCTTTACTAAAGCACTTGGAGGTCAGGTAGGGAATTCTATTTGTGAACCGGATTATTGTGACTACGCACTTGAGTTACTTGAAAAAGCAAAAACAAAAAGAGTAACGATTCACCTACCTGAAGATGTAGTTGCCGGAAAGGAGTTTAGCAATGAAGCAGAACAACAAGTCTTTGATGTAATGAATATCCCTGAAGGATGGGAAGCATTAGACGCAGGGCCCAAAAGCACAATTCAATTTCACGATTTGATTATGCTGTGTAAAACGATTCTATGGAATGGGCCTTTAGGGGTATTCGAATTTTCGAATTTTTCAAAAGGAACCATTGCAGCAGGGGAGTCAATTGGAGCCGCAACAAAAGAAGGGGCATTTTCTCTTGTAGGAGGGGGAGATTCAGTGGCAGCGGTAAAACAGTTTGGTTTGGAATCTAAAATGAGCTACATTAGTACAGGTGGTGGAGCGATGCTGGAAAGTCTTGAGGGAAAAACCCTACCTGGGATCGTCGCTTTAGAATAAAACACAATGAAAAACAGCCTCTTTGTCCTAACTCTTGTAATGGTTTTGTCTTGTAAATCCAAAGCAGATCGCTCACAAGCTTTTGTGCCCAGCTCTAGCGGAAACTTAAATCATGTTACGGTGGTAATGCCCGAAGCAGACTGGAACACTTCCCTTGGAAATGTCGTTCGGGAATCGATGGGAGCAATATATGAGGGACTTCCTTTAGACGAACCTCAGTTTTCGTTACGGTATATGAACCCTAAAACGTTTACAGGTTTTGCAAGACAAAATAGAAACATCATTTGGTTTCAAAAAGATTCTATTTCGCGTTTTCAATTGGGAAAAAATCAATTTGCGCAACCTCAAATTGTTGCCTTAATCACAGGGGAAGACCCAGAAGTGCAAGCTTTTTCTTTCCAAGAAAACAGCATCTTATTAAAACAAACAATAGCGGAAAAAGAACGAAAAGAAAAACTTAGAAGAATAAACAAATCTCCAACGACAGAAAAGTTTTTAGACCAACGCTTTGGAATCCATTTAAAATATCCCTCGGCCTATAAGATGGTAAAAGACACAACAAATTTCACTTGGATTCAAAAACCGATTCAAAAAGGACATTTAAATATTATAGCCTATAGTTTGCCAGAAGACGCGCTAGAAGGAAAATTTAATGAAAAGATTTTAAACATTAGAGACTCTATTGGAAAGCTGAATGTTCCCGGTCGTTTACCAGGGAGTTATCTCATAACGGAAAGGGCCTTTCGCCCTTATTTTTACAAAGCGTTTTTAGACAATAAGCAGGGATATTTGACCAAAGGAACATGGGAGGTTGCCAATGATTTTATGGCTGGACCTTTCGTGAATTATATGATTCGAGATTCGATCCAAAAAAGATGGATGGTAGTAGAGGGTTTTGCTTTTGCGCCATCGGTTAGTAAACGAGAATATATGTTTGAATTAAACACGATTCTTAGCACTTTTAAAGCGGTTGATTAATCTTTTTTCTCTTTATCAACTTTTGGGGCTTCCTCTTCCTTTGTTGCGTTTTTAAATTCTTTAATTCCACTTCCCAAGCCCTTCATTAGTTCAGGAATCTTTCTTCCCCCAAACAATAAAAGGATAACAGCGATAATTAAGATAATTTGTGGTGCACCGATCATACCTAAAAATGTTAAAGCCAACATGAATTTGTCTTGTTTTATAGCAAATGTACAGAAATATTTAGTTTCATATACATGAAAAATGCAAGCGCTTCTTTTATGGGCTTAAGGATTGCTTATCTTTGCGTTTAATATGGCACAAGAAGAAAAAAAAGGGAAAAGAATTTTAAGAAAGTTGTTGAATCCCTATTTGGTGATGATCATCGACGAAGAAAGTTTTGAAGAGCAAATACAGGTTCGTATTTCTCGCTTAAAAATGATCTTTGTGGGGGTCTTCTTTTTAGGCGTTTTTTCAACTCTCGTTTTTTCAACTATAGCCTATACCCCTTTGAAGAAATATATTCCTGGATATGATTCTTCTGAACTGAGAAAGAAAGCAGTAAAAAATTTATTTTTAACGGATTCCCTGATATCCTTATACAATCAAAACATCCAATACCTCAATGCCGTACGAGGTGTACTTACGGAAGATCTTTCTTTTGAAGATTTAGAACTGTCAGAAGAATTATTGGACAGTGAAAGAGTAGAAACACCAGTCTTTACAGAACCCATATTGGAAGATTCATTACTCAGAGCATTCGTATATCAAGAAGACAAATACAGCCCTACAACGACTAACGAAAGTGAAGTCAAAACGTTTCTGTTGCCTCCCGCTTTAGGGCCGATTTCTGAACCGTTTAATTTGAACGAAGAACATTATGCAGTTGATATTGTATTGGAAGAAAACACACCCATTAAAGCAATTGCCGATGGGCGAGTTATTTTTTCAGAATGGACTGCTCAAACAGGCTATGTCATTATTATAGAGCACGATTTAGGACTTTTATCTGTGTACAAGCACAATGCTTCTTTAACTAAAAAGCAAGGAGATGCTGTTTTAGCAGGTGAAGTGATTGCTAATGCAGGAAATACGGGGGAACTCTCTACGGGCATTCACCTTCATTTTGAATTATGGATGGATAGCTATCCAATGAATCCCGAGAATTTTTTTAATTTTTCAAAAGAATGATTAAAGCTTTAGGCGCTAAGATATATGCTGCGTGGTCCGACAGAAAAAATAAAAAATGGATAAACAATCCGTTGGCGACTCAAGAGAAACTTTTTCATGAGCTTATTCAAGAAGGAAAAAAAACACGCTTTGGGAACGAACACGGATTCGAAAAAATAAGGGACTTAAAAAGTTTTCGAGAACAAGTACCTGTAAGGGATTACGAAGGGTTAAAAGAGTATATAGAAGCGATATTAGAAGGAGAGAATGACGTTTTGTGGCCTGGAAGACCGTTGTATTATGCCAAGTCTAGTGGGACAACCTCAGGAGCCAAGTACATTCCTATAACAAAAGCCTCCATGCCCCAACACATTCGGGCAGCTCGAGAGGCATTGTTGAATTACATTCACGAAACGGGGAAGACAAGCATTGTTAATGGGAAACATATTTTTGTTCAAGGAAGCCCAGTTTTAGAAAACATGAAAGGAGTATCTCTAGGTCGTCTTTCAGGAATTGTAGCGCATTATGTCCCTGCCTACCTACAGAAGAATAGAATGCCTAGTTGGGAAACGAATTGTATAGAGGATTGGGAAACGAAAGTAGATGCGATAGTTGAGGAAACGCATAAAGAAGACATGACCATTATTGGAGGCATTCCTTCTTGGGTTCAAATGTATTTCGAAAGACTGAGTGCAAAGACAGGAAAAGCAATTGGTGAGCTCTTTCCAAACTTTTCTCTTTTTGTTTATGGTGGGGTAAACTTTGAACCTTATAGAAGTGTTTTTGAAAACTTGATAGGAAGAAGACCAGACAGTATAGAGTTTTATCCAGCATCTGAAGGTTTTTTTGCGTACCAAGAGAATCAGAATGAAAAAGGATTATTATTACTTTTAGATCATGGTATTTATTATGAATTTATTGTTGGCAGCACCTTTTTTGATTCAAATCCGACGATCCACCGTCTTGAAGAAGTGGAATTGGGAACAAATTATGTAATGATCATTTCTTCTACAGCAGGATTGTGGCGTTATAATATCGGGGATACCATACAATTTACAAGCACAGCACCTTATCGCGTAATAGTAAGTGGAAGAATAAAACACTTTATTTCAGCTTTTGGAGAACATGTCATCGTTAGTGAAGTAGAACAAGCCTTGCAGCACGCCGTAGCCTCCGACACAGGTTCAGTCCGTATCAGAGAATTTACTGTTGCTCCAGAAATAAACCCTTCGAAAGGGCTTCCGTATCACGAATGGTTTATTGAGTTTGACAGTCCCCCAAAAGAGATGAATGCGTTTGCTGCACGGATGGATAAGTTTATGCAAGGGAAAAACATTTATTACGACGATCTAATTAGGGGTAAGCTTCTAAGGCCACTAGAAATTCGAGAAGTTGCAAAAGATGGATTTAAAAACTACATGAAAAGTATCGGAAAATTGGGAGGACAAAACAAAGTCCCAAGGATTTCGGACAACAGAAAAATTGCGAATGCTTTGCAAGGTTATTTGATAAATTTAAAAGCATGAAATCTCGTAAAGTCACTCTTGTTTCCAATACTAAAAACACTTTTGTCTTTAAGGATATTGAACTTCTTGAAGGGATGGGACATAAGGTGTTTTTAATTTATTCTCCAGCATTCAACGACCCCATTCGGTTTTTTTGGAATCGCATTCGAGAGTTCTTCCTAAGCCTGTTCTATCTTTCTCAGTCAGATGCTGTTTTTACTTGGTTTAACGACTATCATTCTGTCACTCCACTTTGGATTGCTAGACGATTGGGCTTAAACGCTACCATTATTGTGGGAGGATATGATGCCGTGTCTAGCCCAGAACTAGAATATGGGATTTTTTTAAAGAAAAATTTACGCTGTTATTTTGCTCACAAGAACTACAAGCGAGCAAGAGCAATATGGGTTGTTCATAAAAGTTTAGCGGAAGGGTGTCCAAATGCTGAAAAGAACTCGGAAACACGCTCCGGGATACGCTCATTTATTCCAGATTTACAAACCCCAATAAGTGAAGTACCTACCGCCTATGACTCTGAATTTTGGAAATGTGTAGAAACAAAAATTCCTAAGACCGTCCTTACAGTTGCCAATATTGCTGATGATAGAACTTTTAAAAGGAAGGGAATACCTCTTTTTCTAAAGCTAGCAGAATCGCTACCCGAATTTCATTTTACAATAGCAGGTATTGATAAGCAAGTACTTCATAAAAAAGAGCTTCCAAAGAATGTGAGTTGTTTGGGTAAACAAACTAAAGAAGCATTACGGAAGCATTTTAGTAAAAACACCTACTACTTTCAAGGATCAAAAATAGAAGGCCTTCCTAACGTACTTTGTGAGGCGATGTTGTGTGAATGCATACCCATAGGTAAAAGTGTTTTTGGTATTCCAGACGCGATTGGAACGAGTGGATTTATTTTCGAATCAGCGGAAGGAATTGACCACATACGCGCCTTTTTAAAAAAAGAGCCCAAAGGATTGGGAGCAAAAGCCAGACAGCGTATAAAGAAACGCTATCCATTAGAAAGAAGGAAAGCATTTTTCGATGAAACATTAAATCAGTCACTGAAGAATGAGTAAAAAAGCTGCTGTATTGGCATATCCCAATTCAAATAACTTAGGGGATTTTGTTCAAAGCCTTGCTGCAAAACAAGAGTTAAAACAAAAAGAGTTAATTCAATTGGACCGAGATCAGCTTCATCAATACGAGGGAGAAGCAATCAAGCTGATAATGAACGGGTGGTTCATGGAACATCCGACTCATTGGCCTCCATCAAACAATATTGACCCCTTATTCCTCTCTTTTCATTTAAATCCAATTGCTAAAAAAGGAATTCTTGACGAGAAAGGAATTCGCTATTTAAAAAAACAGGAACCGATTGGATGTAGAGATTACCATACTCAAGACCTGTTGTCAAGTTTTGGCATAAAGACTTATTTTTCAGCATGTCTAACGCTTTGCCTTAACCGCTCCCTTTATACACAAAAGGAAAAGCGAGAAGGAATTCACGTCATAAGCCCAATTGAGCGGTTAAACCCTGAAACTGAAAGTCCCTCGAAAGAACTTTACAAAAGAGGAATTCAAAAGCTAAAAAAGCCGTTTAAAAAGAAGCAATATGCAAAGGCAATGAGCAGACTGAATGCCTTTTTAAAAGTGCAAGAGGAAAAGAAATATTACAGTACCCAATTGAGAGACATAAGTGAATTTAGCGAAGTTGAGCGAATCAATGAAGCAGAAAAACATTTAAAAAACATAGCAGAGGCTAGATTGGTAATAACATCAAGAATACATACAGCGCTTCCAGCTGTGGCTTTTAACACCCCTGTTTTATTCCTTTCAGATGGCCTTGAGCATCCCAACCAAATGAGTCGTTTAAAAGGAATGGAACAATTTTTCCCCATCATAAATTCTAAAGAACTGACCCTTTGGAAAACACTAAGGCCCAAACCTACAAAAGCTCACCTTCCTTTTGTAAGTAAATTTCAAGAAGAAATCATGCAATTTTTAAAAGAATAAAACGGCGAAGGAGAAAGGATGCCACATTAGGTATTATCTTAGCAAAAAAATATTTTGATGAATATATTGGTTATAGGCGGCGGCGGTAGAGAACACACTTTATGCTGGAAATTGAGTAAAAGTAAAAACTGTAGTGCGCTTTTTGCGGCACCTGGAAATGCAGGAACAGCAAATTGTGCAACCAATTTACCTTTAGGAGTTTCAGATTTTGAAGCAATTAAAAAAGCGGTGTTGGAAAATGAAATTCAATTGGTAATCGTAGGTCCTGAAGAGCCCTTGGTTTTGGGAATTCACGACTTCTTCCTAAACGATCCACATTTAAAGACAGTAGGTGTCATCGGACCTCAAGCAGCAGCAGCAACTCTAGAAGGAAGTAAAGCTTTTGCCAAAGCGTTTATGAAAAGGCATGATATTCCAACAGCTGCATATGCTGAATTTACATCAGACACAATCGCTGAGGGAGAAGCTTTTTTGGAACAAAGTCAGCCACCTTATGTATTAAAAGCGGATGGTTTAGCTGCTGGGAAGGGTGTTTTGATTCTTGAAGATCTTGCAATGGCAAAAAAAGAATTACGAGAGATGCTTTTGGAAAACAAATTTGGTAAGGCTTCTAACAAAGTAGTTATCGAAGAATTTTTAAGAGGGATTGAGCTATCTTGTTTTGTATTGACGGACGGGATAAATTATGTAACATTGCCCATGGCAAAAGACTACAAACGCATAGGTGAAGGAGATACCGGATTAAATACCGGGGGAATGGGAGCGATCTCTCCTGTTCCATTTGTTGACCAAGAATTTGAAGATAAAATAGCAGACCAAATTGTAAAACCGACCATCCAAGGATTAAAAAAAGAAGGGATCCCTTATCAAGGCTTTGTATTTATTGGTTTGATTAAAGTTGGTGATCAACCTAAGGTTATTGAATATAATGTTCGCTTAGGTGATCCAGAAACAGAGGTGGTACTCCCTAGAATTCAGAATGATTTGGTCTCTGTTTTTCAGGCGGTAGCTGAGGGACACTTGGATGAGATTGAGTTGAAAATTAACCCTGAAACAGCAGCAACGATTATGGCCGTTTCTAAAGGATATCCAGAAGCTTATAAAAAAGGAAAACGTATCGAAGGACTACCCGAGAATAAAATGGTATTTCATGCAGGAACTAGCTTAAGGGAAGACGGTGTTTACACTTCGGGAGGGCGTGTACTGGCGGTAACTTCTTTTGGCCAAGATTTTCTATCGGCCGTAAAAAACTCTTACAGTACCCTGGCCAATATTCGTTTTGAGGGAATTAATTATCGGAAAGATATAGGTTTTGATCTATAAAAAAGAATGGGCAGAGGGGTCTTTATCCTCTTCCCCATTTTTGTCGAACAAATTAAGCTGAAGAATCCAATAAATCATAGCGGCAAAACCGACAATCAGAAACATCCAGTTTATTGTGTTAGCAAGTGTCCAATGGGTTAGCTCCAATTCACGTAAAAGAGAAAAGGGAAGGAAAAGTATTTCTTCAAACAACCAGGCAATGCCTTCAAAAATTTTTTTCATCATCTAAGAGTTTACTTACCTTGCAAATTTAAGGGAAACGTCTATGTTAGCCAACCTTTTTCGCAAAACAAAAATTATTTCTTTACTCTTAGGGGGTGTTTTGTGTTTTATTTGCTTGGTTTTTTATCACAACACGACCGAAGATTTATTTCAAGATCCGCTTCAAATTCTAACCAACTCCGCACTAAAAACGCTAATCATTAGTGTAGGCTTGAGTCTTCTCTTTTTGGTCGAAAAAAAGCACCGAAATCTAAAAATTAGTGCTTTGCATTGCTTAAGTATGTTAATCGTGGTCCTTTATCTACCCCAAGGAAGCCTTAGTTTTAAAGGGCTTCTATTACAGTTTTTTCTAATCATTGCATTGCATAATGTAAGCTTGATTTACACTGCAAAAAATGTGGCTAGAGCTTGCTTTAATCTAAGTTTAATCTTTTCGTGTCTGATTCTTTTTGAATCTATTTTTGTATGGTTTTTAATCATACCAGCAACTTTTTTTTTAGACCAAAGAACCCGTAACCTAAAATATGTTATTGCGTATTTAATCCCCCCGCTGTTAATACTTGTTTGGACGCTAACAACAATTCACTTTTTTGATCTCGATTATTCCTTTATGGAATCAAGATCTTCGATTTTTATTGGAATCAAAGAGTTAACCTACAACGAATACCTATTTATTTTGTTGATGAGTATTGTTGTTCTTTTTCCAATTATGAGCAACGTTAGAAGAGGTATAGTCGCAAATGTAGAGGTTCATATTTTCTTATTTATATGGTTTTTTGTAGGACTTTATACTTCTTTTTTTAGATCAAATAACGTTTTAAACCCCTGGGAATTGACCTTTTTCCCTTTGTTACATTTGTTAGGGATTTTTTTAGGGGAGGTTTCTCATAGAAAAACAGAAGCCCTTATATTTTTTCTTATAATTTTAAAAGGAAGCATTTTGTATTTTATGTATTAGGGATAATTACACATTATCGTAATCAATCCGAATGCTTTCAGATTGTGCAACAGCTTGGCAAGTAAGAACGAGACCTTGTTGTATTTCATCCTCTGTCAAAATTTGATTCGTTTCCATTTCTGCCTTTCCCTCAGTTATTTTCCCAATACAACTACTGCAGACCCCTCCTTGACAGGAATAGGGAACGTCCAGTTTTGCTTGCAAAGCAATATCTAGGATGGTTTTGCCAGGGACTAATTCTAGGGCATGTGTCACCTCATCACAGGTAAGGTATAAAAATCCTTTTTCAGCACGGTTTTTAATCGTATTCTTCTCAGGGCTTGAAGTAAAAAGTTCATAAAGAATCGTGGCTTCCTCTACCCCTTTCTCTTTGAGAAGTTTTTCAGATTCACGAATTAATACCTCAGGCCCACAGAGATAAAAAAGGTTTGGAATAGCACTACTTTTATTAAGAGCATAATTCAGGATGCTTTGATCTATTCGCCCAAAATGTGCCTCGGCTTCGTTAGATTGACTAAAAACCCAATGGATTGTTAATCGCTCGGGATGGGCTTGTTCTAGAGCACGAAGTTCTTTGTAGAACATCGTTTTTTCTGGAGTCTTGTTTCCATAGACTAAGGTAAAAGGCTCCCCCTCTCTTTCTTGTAAAACCGATTTTAATATGGACATGATAGGCGTTATACCACTTCCAGCAGCAATAGCCATAACTGAAGACTGTTCAGTTTTATTTGGATAGACAAAGCGACCCTCAGGCGCACTTACTAGAATTTGATCGCCAACTTTTAGCTTTTGGTTCGCATATGTTGAAAAAACACCTGATCGAACTTCTTTTACCCCTACCTTTAAAAGATTGCTTGAAGGAGAAGAGCAGATGGAATACGATCTTCGTACTGGAACTCCATCTATGGTTAACTCCAAACTGATGTATTGTCCAGCTAGATATTCAAAAGTTGAAGAGAGATCAACAGGTACATCTAAGGTAAGAACTACAGCATCAGCGGTGTTGAGGTCAATTGCTGAGACATTTAAAGAATAAAATTGAGACATAGCTTTTTTTGGCAAATGTAGAAAAATGATTAATATTAAGTGAAGTACCCAAAAGGATTTAAATGGCTCCATTTTCAATTTTTGAAACTTTTCGTCTTTCCAAAAAGAAATTTTTTAGATCTCCCCAATGGGAATTAAAATTAGCAGTCAAAATTTTATTGGGGTTTATCGCCTTATATTTTATAGCATCCTTCTTATTATTGGGAATAAGAGCTTATTCTATTGCCCAAAAAATAGCACCCAATGAAGCTCCCGTTTTTTTTATCAATAGCTTTTTGGCCTATTATTTTAGTGTGGATTTATGCTAACTTTTGGTCAACTTGTTCCAGCTTGGGATAGCGAATACTATAGTTTCTTGATGTGTCAAAACATTCCCTACAAAACCTATTTAAAGTCCAAAGTCTATCTGATGATGTGTTCCGTGGTTGTCTCTCTTATTCTATCACTTCCGTATTTATATTTTGGGAAAAAGGTAATGATTATTCTCCTGGCGAGTGGGCTCTTTAATTTTGGTCTAGGGAGTTATATTACCCTATTTTCAGGGGCATATAATGGAACGCCACTGAAGCTTAATGTAAAAGCTAAAGCCTTTGAAAATACACAAAACTATAACCTTACCCAATTTCTTTTTACACTCCCAAAAATTGTTCTACCCGTTGTGATTTTTATTATTCCCAATAAATTTTTTGGATTCAATGAGGGAATAGCCTGCCTAGGATTCTCTGGCTTGCTGGGATTAATTTGTAACAGTCCGATTTTAAATTTGATTGAAAAGGTGTACCAAAAAAGAAAGCACCAAACCATTGCTTCATTTAATAAGAAATGATATGATAGAAATAAATGAATTATCAAAAAAGTATGCTAGGGAAATCGTTTTAGACCTACCTGAATTATTCATACCCAAGGGACAATGTTTTGGATTGGTAGGAAATAATGGCGCGGGGAAGACTACTTTTTTCAGCTTGTTGTTAGATCTCATTGAATCGTCAAGTGGGACAGTAAAAATAAATTCTGTAAACGTACAAAAGAGCGAAGCGTGGAAGCCTTTTACTGCAGCCTTTATAGATGAAAGCTATTTGATAGGATATCTCACGGTAGAAGAATATTATTATTTTTTAGGAAATTTACGGGGAGAGTCTAAAGAAGCAATTGATGATTGGGTTCAAGGATTTGAAACCTTTTTTAACGGAGAAATATTAGGACAAAAAAAGTATTTAAGGGACTTGTCTAAAGGGAATCAAAAGAAGGCGGGAATCGTAGGGACTTTCATAGGAAAACCAGCTTTAGTAATTTTAGACGAACCCTTTGCAAATTTGGATCCGAGCTCTCAAATAGGGTTAAAAAGACTGATCAGGGATATAGCAAAAAACACAGAAATCACCTTTCTTATTTTCAGTCATGATTTGACGCATGTTACTGAAGTGTGCATTCGGATTGTCTTGCTTGAAAAAGGGAAAATTTTAAAAGACATCAAAACCTCATCTTCAACCCTGAAAGAATTAGAGGTGTATTTTTCAAATTAATCTCTGTAAAACATACTAAAACGCTGGATTTTGTGTTATTATTTGACAAGCAGATAAGATGTACTTTCGTCAACCTACTTTTTGGATTTGTTTTTCGATAATTTTTTTGATTTTATCGTGTAGTACAACAAAGAAAGGACTCATAAACCGGGAATTTCACACCCTTACAACAAAATACAATGTTTTGTTTAATGGGAAAGAAGCATTTTCCATAGGAGAAGAAATACTATCTGAAGCTTTTGAAGATAATTTTTACGAACTACTTCCCATCGAGCCGATAAATCTTCGAGGAGAAAGCATTGATGAGACTACCATAGTACCTGGTTTTGACCGAGCAGAGGAAAAAGCGGTTAAGGCCATTCAAAAACACTCCATCAAGATCAATGAGGTTCAATACAACCGTCAGATAGACGAAGCTTATTTGCTTTTAGGAAAAGCGAGGTATTTTGATCGGCGTTTTTTTCCAGCACTAGAAGCGTTTAATTTCTTACTAGAAACGGGAGCGAACCAATCCAATTATGTTGAAGGAAAGGTTTGGCGTGAAAAAACAAACATTCGCTTGAGAAATGAAGAATTAGCCATAGAAAACTTAAGGCCTCTGGCACGAGCATTATTACCCAAAAATAAATTTTACCCGATTGCTAATGCTACCCTTGCGGAAGCATTTATTAATCTAAAACAAATGGATTCTGCGACTTTTTATATTAAAAGAGCTGCAACGGAAGAGCCTAAAAGAAAAAATAAAGCCCGCTATCTGTTTATTACTGGGCAACTTTTTGAATCCCTAGAAAAAAAGGATTCTGCCGATTGGGCGTACAAAGAAATTTTAGACCTAAAACGAAGAGCTCCAAGAAAGTTTATTGTGCAAGCTAAAATTAAACAAAGCATGACGGATCGAAGTGTAGCTTTTGAAGATCGAATAAGTGATTTGCAAAAGATGTTAAACAATTACGAAAATCAAGCTTTTGAGCATGTCATAAACAGGGCTCTTGCCAAACTCTATCTCGAAAAACAAGAAGATAGCCTAGCACTTTTGTATTATGATCGCTCTTTGGAATCTCCTTCTCTGGATTCTTATACCCGTATCGCAAACTATGAAGACCTTGCAGATTTTCATTTCGAAAAAGGAGCCTATTTAACTTCTGGAGGCTATTTGGATAATCTGTTACGTCTTTTTGACGAGGGCAGCGTCGCATATAAAAAGATGAAAAGGAAAAGAGACAATCTTGGAGAGGTAATTTCTTATGAGGAAACGGTTCAGCTAACAGATAGTATTTTGAACTTGATTTCAATGACTAATACCGAACAACTGGCTTATTTCGAAAACTACCTCAACGAAAAACAAGAACAAGAGGCACAAAAAATGCAAGAAGAGAAAGAAGAAAAGCGCTTTCAACTTTTAAGCCGAAGTAAAACATCGTTTTACTTTTATAATCCCAATCAAACCTTGCAAGGAAGACAAAACTATTTAGCTAATTGGGGAAATCGTCCGAATGTAGACAATTGGAGAAGAGCAACAGCGATTTTAAATTTAGAAACTGAATCAAAAACAGGAGAAGAATCAGCGACTACGGTAGCGATTATCATTCAAGAAACCCCGGAAAGTTTTGTGGCTTCATTGCCTAAAACAAATGAACAGCGCGATAGTTTAGCCTTACTGAATCAAAAGGCGTATTTGCAGTTGGGGATGATTTACAAAGAAAAATTTAATGATTTTTCACTCGCTCATGAGCGCCTAGAAAAAGTGCTTAACCTTGATGCTCCAGAAGAAATAGTTGTTCAAGCCCTATACCATCTTTATCGCATGGATGAGAAGGAAAACCCCAGTCAAGCTCAAAAATATAAAAACCAATTGTTCTCCAATCATCCAGAAACCCCCTTCGCACAATTACTTTCAGATCCTGAAAATTATGATTTGTCTGGGATTGTTACACCAGAAACACTTTACGCAAAGGCGTTTTCCTTATTCGAACAACAAAAATTTATTGAAACCCTAAAAGAAATAGAGCTTTTAACCGTATTGGCCAGTGGTAGTCAGATAGAACCAAAAATCAATTTGTTAAAGGCGCATACTTTAGGGCGATTAAATGGAATTTCGGTTTGGAAGGAAGCTTTGAATGAAGTAGCGACCAATTACAGCGCTGTAGATGAAGGAAAACAAGCTAAAGCTTTAGTAATCCAAATAGACGCGCTAAACAATCTCGAAGACACAGGACCGATTTACAAGAACTACAAGTGGATTTTTCCATTTAACCAGCTGGAAAAAATGAAGGCAGGTCAATTTTATGCCAACTTGAAAGAAGCGATTATCTTATACAACAAGCGCTGGAGTGTTAGTCTAGACACTTACGATGAAGAAATTGTTTTTGTTGTGGTACACGGGATTCGAGATCCACAAGAGGTGGAAACATTGAAGAACAATGAGCATCAAAGGCTCGGGGAGTTAAAAAGCAAAGAGAATTTTGTAACTTTGGCGTCCCAGTATAGAAATTATTTGAAAAATAAAAACTGGATAAATAAATCAAAATGAAAGGAACAGATAACAACGGTCAGTATAGCAAGATCGATAAAAACACCACACTCAAAGGGTCAATAAATGCAAAAACCGACATTCGTATAGACGGTAATGTAGATGGAGAAGTAATCACTACAGGAAAAGTTATTCTCGGCAAAGAAGCTAAAGTAAAAGGAAAAGTTTTCTGCGGAATCGCTGATATAGAAGGGACATTCAACGGAGAACTTACGGTCTCAGGAATCTTAAGCTTAAAGTCAGGATCTGATGTAGAAGGGGAGGTGCGTATTCAAAAACTAATTGTAGAGTCTGGCGCCGTATTTAATGCCAATTGTTCTATGCATTCTGCAGAAGATGGAGTAAAAAAGCTAAAAAGAACGAATGAAGAGCAAGAAGCCAAATCGGTGGCTAACGTTCTCTAGCTTAGCATTTCAGATTGCCTTAATCATGTGGTGCAGTATTCGTTTGGGGCAATTTTTGGATCAAAAGGTCCAATCTACAGGAAAAGGATTTGTTTTGCTCTTGAGCAGTTTGGGATTGGTCGCAATTCTCTGGATTATATACAAACAGAGTAAACGTTTTTGGGATCAAACATGAAAAAAAACAGTATTTATCTCATTTCTTTCCTACTTGTGTTGGGCCTTTCTTTTAGTATTCATATTCAAGCAATTCCTCAAGCAAAAGCATTTTTAATTCAAAGCTATACAATCAACGCGTTTCTTGCTGTTATTGCCTTAGTGCTTCTAAACTATGGGATGGAACAGAAAAAAGGCAATTTAGCTAATTTATATCTCTCAACGGTTGCACTTAAGCTGGTTGTTTATTTCCTTTTTTTCCACCCTCGCTTCCAATTAGACGGAAGGATTACGCGCTTAGAGTTTTTTATGTTTTTCATCCCCTATGCTTTGGGATTGTTTGCAGAAATAGTAGTCCTAGCCCGTCGATTTAAATGATTCCTTTTACAGCCGTGATTTATTTTTCTATTAGTCCTTTTTAAAGGGAATTTAAACACACAAAAAAAGAAGTTTAAAAAACCTTTTAAATGTTTCTTTATTTAACCTAAAGCCTTACATTTGCAGCGCTGAAAAAGACTATTTATACTCTCGTTTTATGCCGTCAACGTTTAACAAACTTAACGCCTTAATTGCTCTAACAGCAGCGTTATTTTTTACGCCTTTTTTACTTCAGGCTAAAGACAGCGAATCTTCAGGAGATTTAAAAAAAGAAATCAAAGAATACATCTCGCATCATTTAGAGGACGCTTATGATTTCAGTCTATTCTCATATACCAATGACGCAGGAAAACACAAATATGTGAGCATCCCTCTTCCAGTAATTCTTTGGGACAATGGGCTGCAGGTTTTCTCATCCTCAAAATTAAACCATGGGGAAAGTGTTGCTAAAGTTGGACAAAACTACTACAAACTCGATCACGGAAAGATATACAAAACGGATGCAGCAGGGACCATAGAATACGATGAAAGTCAACATGCAACTAATCTAGCTCCGCTTGATATTTCTATCACTAAAGGTGTGGTGAGCATGCTCTTAATTGCAGTCTTAATGTTTTACCTCTTTAATAGTTTAGCAAAATCTTATGCCCAATCAGGAGGGATACCTAGTGGTGTGGGCCGTTTTTTTGAACCCATAATACTATATATTCGTGATGATATTGCCAGACCGAATATTGGAGAAAAAAAATACGGGAAGTACATGAATTTTCTGTTGACCGTTTTCTTTTTCATTTGGTTCTTAAACCTATTAGGACTTACACCACTAGGTGTTAATGTTACTGGAAATATTGCGGTTACTTTTGGATTGGCATTATTGACTTTTGCCATTACGAATTTTACTGGAACTAAAGATTATTGGCTACACATTTTTGATCCCCTTGGGGTTTCTATGAAATGGTATGCTAAAATCCCATTGTATATTATTTTGATTCCTATTGAAGTCTTGGGAATCTTCATCAAACCTTTTTCACTATTAATACGATTGTATGCCAATATGCAAGCGGGGCATATTGTATTAATGAGTCTGATAGGTTTAATGTTTATTTTCAAAAGTTGGTTGGGGAGCCCTTTATCCTTTGGATTGGCTTTTGCAATTTCAATCATAGAATTATTGGTAGCCCTGTTACAGGCTTACATTTTTACGATGCTTTCTGCTCTTTATTTCGGTTTTGCCGCTGAAGAACACGAACATCATTAACGTAAAACACAAAAATGTGTCAAAAAAAGAGTGTTTAATTTTAAAATTTAGAATATGGAAATTCCAGTAATGGTAGGTGCCGGTTTAGTTGTAATCGGTGTAGGTATGGGTATCGGTAGAATCGGTGGTTCTGCAATGGAGGCGATAGGTCGTCAGCCAGATGCTTATGGTAAAATTCAAACAGCAATGTTAATTGCTGCAGCCCTTGTAGAGGGAATTGGATTTGCTGCTTTATTTGCAGTATAATCTCGACTGGCCCTTATGGCTTTTAACCCAAAGTTTTAAACGATGGAAAAATTAATTAGTGAATTTTCAATAGGCTTGTTCTTTTGGCAATTTGCAATTTTTATCGGCTTGTTTTTCTTGCTGAAAAAGTTTGCATGGAAGCCAATATTATCTGCTGTAAATGAGAGGGAAACTTCAATAAAAGATGCTCTTGCTGCGGCCAAAGAGGCTCGTGCTGAAATGGAAAGTTTGCAGTCAGACAACCAACGTATCTTAAAAGAAGCACGTGCGGAAAAAGAAACATTGCTTAAGGAAGCTCGAACAACGCGATCTGAGATAATCAATTCCGCAAAGGAAGAAGCTCAACAGGAAGCGCAGAAAATTCTTAGCCAAGCGCAAGAAGCAATTCAAAACGAAAAACGCGCAGCGGTAAACGAACTCAAGGAGCAGGTAGGTTCTATAGCACTTGAGATTGCTGAGAAAGTACTTCACAATGAGTTGGAAAGTAAAGACAAACAAATGCAATTAGTCAATCAACTTTTGCAGGATACGGAGTTAAAGTAAATGAAAGGAATCCGCGCAGCACTTCGCTATGCCAAGGCAATTTTAGCCTTTGCCAAAGAGACTCAAGTCACGGATGCAGTAGCAAAAGATATGAGTCACTTGCACTCCTTGTTTCAAGAAAACGAAGCACTGCAAATAGCTTTGGACAATCCTTTATTGGCTGTAGATCAGAAACAAGCTGTAGTCAAGGCTCTTTTTCCAAAAGCATGTGAAGCTACCCAAAAATTATTTTCATTATTAGCAGAAAATAATCGCTTGGGACTTCTCAACCAAACGGGGAAACAGTATCTAGATTTATATTCCTTAGAACAAGGAGAGTTAAAAGCAGTTGTGACTTCTGCAGTTCCCCTAAGCGCTGAACTTGAAAAAACAGTCCTCGAAAAAGCAAAAGCCTTTTCAAACCAAAAGGTTCACCTTGAAAATAAAGTTGATCCTACTATTATGGGTGGATTTATTTTAAAGATTGGCGATATGCAATACGATGCTAGTGTTGTGCATCAGCTTAAAGCATTAAAAACAACATTAACAAAAACGAATACGATCTAAAGATAAACGATCATGGCAGATGTAAACCCCGCTGAAGTTTCAGCAATACTAAAAAATCAATTGGCCGGTTACAGTTCTTCCTCCGCAATGGATGAGGTAGGAACGGTACTTGAAGTAGGAGACGGAATCGCCCGTGTCTTTGGCCTTTCAAATGCCCAATACGGAGAATTAGTTTCTTTCGAGGAAGGCCTTGAAGGGATGGTACTGAACCTAGAAGAAGACCACGTGGGAGTAGTACTTCTAGGCCCATCTAAAGGGGTGAAAGAAGGAGATACGGTAAAACGTACGCAACGCATTGCCTCAATAAAGGTAGGAGAAGGAGTTGTAGGTCGTGTACTCAATACTCTAGGGGCCCCCATAGATGGTAAGGGAGGTATAGAAGGCGAACTTTACGAAATGCCTCTAGAGCGAAAAGCACCAGGAGTAGTATTTCGTCAACCAGTAAACGAACCCTTGCAAACAGGAATTAAGTCAATTGACGCGATGATCCCCGTAGGACGTGGACAAAGAGAATTAGTGATAGGGGATCGACAAACAGGAAAAACAACGGTTTGTATTGATACAATCTTAAATCAAAAAGAATTTTATGATGCAGGGGAACCGGTTTATTGTGTTTATGTAGCCATTGGTCAAAAAGCATCTACGGTGGCAGCGATTGCTAAAACCCTTGAGGATAAGGGAGCAATGGCCTA
>Ga0228639_1000431_pt1 | contig 19218 bp, 17 predicted proteins | sample 50DmetaG_FD_190532 | JGI IMG/M metagenome (GOLD analysis project Ga0228639, IMG submission 190532) | Seawater microbial communities from Monterey Bay, California, United States - 50D | ecosystem: Environmental > Aquatic > Marine > Coastal | place: USA: California | collected 2016-10-18
TCGGACCAGCGCCCCGCGTTGCTAGATGGTCTAGTGGCTTGGGAGCGCAGGAAGCTTGACGTAGCCGCCATGAATGAGGCGGCGCAGTGTCTGTTGGGAGAGCAAGATTTTAGCGCCTTTAGAGCGGCTCATTGTCAGGCGAGTACGCCGATGAGATGTATCACCAACTGCTCTGTTGAGGCCCGCCAGCAACGCGTTGTCATTGACGTGACTGCTAATGCCTTTCTCTATCATATGGTGAGAAATATCGCAGGTTCGCTCATTGCGGTGGGTATTGGTGCCCAGTCAGTTGATGACTTTCGATCAGTGCTCATTGGTCTAGATCGATCAGCCGCTGGCGATACCGCCCCCGCGGAGGGGTTGTACTTGGTGCAAGTGTGCTACCCGGACACCTTTGATTTGCCCAGCATTCCGGAGGGACCGACTCTGCTGGAGGGCACGCTCTAGGGTCGCACGACGCGTTAGGGAGGGTTGGACTCTGTTAAACTATCACTGTTTTTTGGTGGGGCTCGGCTTGTGCGCATTAAAATATGCGGTATCACCCGTCGTGATGATGCGGAATGCGCCTTGGCGATGGGGGCGGATGCGATTGGTTGTGTCTTTTATCCCGGTAGCCGACGCGCGGTGTCACTGGACGTAGCCGCAGACATCAGCCGAGGCGTATCTGGCTTAGGTATGATGGTGGGGTTGTTTGTTAATCAGTCGGCTGAGGACGTCCAATCGGTATTGGATCGGGTGCCCTTACACACCTTGCAATTCCATGGCGGGGAGAGTGAAGCGTTTTGCCGGCAATTTAACCGGCCTTACATTAAGGCGATACCGATGTCGGGGGACATCAATCTGGCTGACGAGCATCTCGCTTATGCCAGTGCCACTGCATTATTGTTGGACAGCGTCCACGCGGGACAATTTGGCGGCAGCGGTCAGTGTTTCGATTGGCGTTGGGTGGAGCCCGGTTTGAGCCGGCGCGTGATACTGGCAGGTGGGCTCTCGAGCACCAATGTTGGAGCTGCGATAGCCCAAGTGCAGCCCGCTGCAGTGGATGTGAGTAGCGGTGTCGAAAAAGAAGTGGGTATAAAGGATGAGGCAAAGATGAAAGCATTCATAGAGGCGGCGCGTTCAGCTGCGCTGGACATAGCATTATGACGATAGATATTACGCCAGAACTTTTCGCGTCGGTTCCCGATGCCCACGGTCGCTTTGGGCCCTTTGGTGGCAAGTTTGTTGCTGAGACATTGATGTCAGCGTTGTCAGACTTAGAGGCGCTTTACGCCCGCTTGAAAGATGATGCGGCCTTTCAGCGTGAGTTTGATGCGGATTTGGCGCATTACGTGGGCCGGCCGTCACCGTTATACGAGGCCTCCAGATTATCTGATGCGATTGGAGGTGGCCGCATTTATCTCAAACGCGAAGACCTCAATCACACGGGCGCACACAAGGTGAACAACACCATTGGGCAGGCTCTGCTGGCTAAGCATATGGGAAAGCGTCGCGTCATTGCAGAGACCGGTGCGGGTCAGCATGGGGTGGCGACGGCAACGGTAGCGGCACGGCTGGGTCTGGAGTGCCACGTTTTCATGGGCGAAGAGGATATCCGCCGTCAGTCGCTCAACGTCTACCGCATGAAGTTACTGGGTGCCGAGGTGGTTCCCGTCACCTCCGGCTCGCGGACACTCAAAGATGCGATGAACGAGGCGTTGCGGGATTGGGTGACCAACGTTGACGATACTTTTTATATTATTGGTACGGTTGCTGGCCCACACCCCTATCCAATGCTGGTGAGAGATTTTCAAAGCGTGATTGGCAGAGAGGCGCGGGTGCAGTCGCTGGCGCAAGCGGGCAAGTTGCCTGCAGGCTTGGTGGCTTGTGTGGGCGGCGGGTCTAACGCTATCGGTTTGTTTCATCCGTTTTTGCAAGATGCCGAAGTCGCGATGTACGGGGTCGAGGCTGGTGGTAGAGGCCTCGAAACGGGTGCTCACGCCGCACCACTATCCATGGGCTCTCCGGGCGTGTTGCATGGCAATCGCACCTACCTCATGCAGGACGACGATGGGCAGATTCTGGATACACACTCCGTGTCCGCGGGCTTGGATTATCCCGGGGTAGGACCTGAGCATGCCTGGTTGAAGGACATCGGGCGCGTCAATTACGTTTCGGCCAATGATGACGAAGCGCTCGCTGCCTTTCATCGACTGACCCGTGTGGAGGGCATTATGCCCGCGTTGGAGACTGCGCACGCGATGGCTTACGCAGAACGACTGGCGGCGGACATGTCGCCAGACGAGCATATCATTGTGAACTTATCCGGCCGCGGTGATAAAGACATACTGACCGTGGCGGCGATTGAAGGTATTGAGGTATAGCTCGAAATGAGTCGTTTAAATGCAACGTTTGCGCGTTTGCGCAGCGAGGGTCGTCAGGGATTGGTCTCTTATGTCGTCGCCGGTGATCCCAGCCCTAGCGGCACCGTTGAGCTGCTTCATCAGTTAGTCGCAGCTGGGGCTGATGTGCTTGAGGTGGGTGTTCCATTTTCTGACCCGATGGCTGAGGGGGCGGTTATTCAAAAGGGGCACGAACGCGCTTTGGCGAATGGCATGTCATTGCAGGGTGTGTTGGATATTGTTGCCGCGTTTCGACAAGCGGATCAGCATACGCCCATCATCATGATGGGATATGCGAATCCAATTGAACGTTTTGGTTATGAGATGTTTGCGGCCGCTGGTGCCGAGGCAGGTGTCGATGGCCTCATCACGGTTGACTTGCCACCAGAGGAAGTTGACGCGATAGACGCGGCCCTCAAGGCAGTCGAGTTGGATAATATATTTCTCATCTCACCGACCACGCCGGCGTCGCGCATCCAGACGATCGTGGAGCGCGCGCGCGGCTTCATTTATTGTGTCGCAGTAAAAGGTGTTACTGGCTCAGGGCAGCTTGATGCGGTGGAGGTTGCGCGAAATGTGGCGCTTATCCGGAGCAAGACGGCGCTCCCGGTCGCCGTCGGATTCGGTATAAAGGATGCTGATAGTGCGCGCGCTGTGGCCGCTGTGGCCGACGCGGTGGTGGTGGGTAGCGCCCTGATTGATGCGATGGTGAGGGTCGCTGAACAGGAGCCGATGGCATCAGAGGGTCAGCTACATGCCGCCGCCGCCGCGCTACTAAGGAGTATTCGAGAGGGTATGGACTCTTCACCTTCCTAGAAACGCCTCTCACTCGTATACTGCGCGTGAGAATGTGGTGGAGAACCCCATGAGTTGGATTGACAAGATCCTGCCCTCCGGCGTCAAAAAAGATGAGAGTCCGTCTCGGACCAGTGTCCCTGAGGGGCTTTGGAAGAAGTGCGTCAAATGTGAAGCCGTGCTGTACAAGGCGGATCTCGAGCGCAACGCTGAGGTCTGCCCCAAGTGCGATCATCACATGCGCATTGGCGCACGCAGGCGACTTGAGCTGTGCTTGGATCGAGACCCGACTGAGCTGTTCTCGGATCTTGAACCGGTTGATCATCTGAAATTTAAAGACAAACGCAAGTATCGAGACCGCTTGTCTGCCGCTCAGCGAAGCACTGGCGAGAAGGATGCACTGATTGCAATGCGCGGCAGCATTCACGGAGTCAACTTGGTCGCGGTGGCGTTCGAGTTTGATTTTCATGGCGGTTCTATGGGTTATGCGGTGGGGGAAAAGTTCACTCGAGCCGCGACAGTGGCGCTGGAGGCGAATATCCCGTTGATCTGTTTTTCGGCGTCTGGTGGCGCGCGCATGCAGGAGGCACTCATCTCGCTGATGCAGATGGCAAAAACATCCGCCGTCATTGAGCGCTTGAAGACGCAGGGTACGCCCTATATCTCGGTGTTAACCGATCCCATTTATGGCGGTGTTTCGGCTTCATTGGCACTGCTGGGTGATATCAATATTGCTGAGCCTGATGCACGGGCAGGTTTTGCCGGCCCGAATATCATCGAGCAGACGATCCGACAAAAGTTACCCAAGGGCTTCCAGCGCAGCGAGTTCCTGCTGGAGCACGGCGCCATCGATATGATTGTGCATCGTAATGAGATGCGAGACACGTTGTCGCGAGTGTTGGCAAAGCTGACCAATTACGTGGCGCCCGGAGGCGTGGCGCCAGTATTGGAGGGCGAATTAATCGAGCGCGGGGGCAGTGCATAAAGTACCGGTACCCCACCTCACATTGAGCGGATGGCTCGAACGCCTAGAGTCACAACACCCTACGGAAATCGATCTTGGCCTTGACCGTGTTTTAACGGTTGCTGAAGCGCTGGGCGTCGTCCATGGAGCCCCGAAGACGGTCACGGTTGCGGGGACAAATGGCAAGGGGAGTGTTGTCGCATTGCTGACCGCAGGGTTGAAAGCAATGGGCCAAGTTGTCGGTACTTACGCTTCGCCTCATTTACTGCGTTTTAACGAGCGGATCAGCATTGACGAAGGTGAAGCGGAAGACGCCGAGATTGTGGCAGCTTTTGAGCACATAGAAGCAGCGCGCGGTGATGTCAGTCTGACTTACTTTGAATCAGCGACGCTGGCGGCGCTGTGGTTATTTCGTCAGCGCAAGGTTGATGTTCAGGTGCTAGAGGTCGGTTTAGGGGGCCGTTTGGATGCGGTCAACATTCTGGACGCCGATGTCAGTGTCATTACCAGCATTGGTTTGGATCATTTAGATTGGCTCGGTCCGGATCGCGCCTCCATTAGCCGTGAAAAAGCCGGAATTGCTCGACAAAACCGCCCGTGTATCGTTGCGGAGAGCGATCCCCCTGACGCGTTATTGGCTGCACTAAATGATCGAGGAGCCGAAACATTGCTCATTGATAGAGACTGGCATATCGACGATAGGCAGTTGCAAACCGTCGGCGGACAAAACGCGCCTTTGCCCGCCGCGAGCGGGTTATTGCCGAGTAATATCGGGGCGGCAATGCAGGCTTTAGAAGTTTCTGAATGTGGGGATCTCAGTGAGGCGGTGCTGGCCCAAATGGCGGGCGTTCAATTGCTTGGCCGGCTCAGCCAAAGAATGATTAATGGGGTCGAGTATGTTTTCGACGTGGCGCACAACACTGAGTCGGTCAACGCTCTGGTGCGTCATTTAGCCGAAACTGCTGGCTTCGGTGCCACGCGTGCGGTATTTGCTGTCATGGGCGACAAGCCTATTCATGATATGATTTCGGCGTGTGATGGTGTGTTCGATGAGTGGAACGTCGTTGATCTGCCGCAAGTCCCTCGGGCTCAGTCTGCGGCGGAGTTGGTTGCCGCTATCGGCCAAGACCGAATAGGCGACACAGGCCCTTTTGAGCACGTTTGGGATGCATTGAAAGGGCGCAGTTCAATCGGGGATCGTGTCGTGATCTTTGGGTCTTTTTTGCTGGTGGGCGACGCTTTTTCGATCATAAACAGTTCAACCGAGGCGGGGGAGCGAGCTTAGTTGGATTCGGTATTGAGACAACGCCTCGTGGGAACGCTCGTCCTCATTGCGCTGGGTATCGTATTTTGGCCGCTGATCGTCACCGCGCCCGATGTGCGCGATCCCATTGTGCTTGCGCCGATGCCCGAGGCACCGCTGATCGACCGAACGCCCATCAGCACTCCAAAGAGTTATCAGGCTGACGTAGAGGCGCAATTACCGAACGCGCCAACCGTGCCTGAGGCAGAGCAAGTGGCTGCTGATGATAGTACCTTCATCGACGAAAGCGCGAGCATTCAGTTTGATGTACCGGCTGCTGCTGAGGCGGTTGCAGCGGCATCGAGTGAGATCAAGTCACACGATACTGGCTTAATTGACGACCAGGGCTTGGCACAATTCTGGGTCTTGCAAGTGGCAACGCTGGCGAGTGAAACGCGGGCTATCGAGGTGGTGTCGAAGCTAAAAGACCAAGGTTACAAGGCGTTCTATCGACCCTTTAAGCGAGGCGACGAGACGTTATTTCGAGTGCAGATTGGCCCTAATGCGGAGCAGGAGCGATTGCAGCGTTTTAGGCCGCAAATCGATAAAGCGCTTGGCGTTGAGTCGGAGATCTTAAGGTACACCCAATAATATGCTTGACGAGATTGAGAGCGTAGTGGCGGCGATGGGTGATTTCAATTTGTATGATTGGTTTATTGTCGTCGTTTGGGCGATTTCTCTCGGATATGGCTTGGTCCGCGGGTTTGCGCGAGAAGCACTATCGATTCTCGGCTGGTTCAGCGCTTTCTTGGCCGCCAATGTGCTGGTTGAAGCGGTCGCCAATCTGATGAGCGGGCTTATCGATGACCCTACGACGCGCTTTTTATTGGCTTGGATTCTGATATTTATTGCCGTCTTGTTGATGTTCGGTGTCATCGCGGCCTTTTTGTCCAAGCAGATGAGGCAGCCGGGATTTCACCTCGGCAACCGATTGCTCGGTGGACTGTTTGGCTGGCTGCGCGGTGTGATCATTGTCGCGGCGATCAGCGTCTTGCTCCGCGGCGCGCTGCCAGATACGGATGAGGATCTGCTTGATTCGGCGGTGCTAATGCCGCCGGTCAACTGGGTGGCTGAATGGGTTGGTGCGAACTTTGATCAGGTGATGGAGGCGCAACCCGCCGAGACAGTAAAAGAGACAATTGAATCAACCGAAATGCTCTAGGGCTGGGATCATAATATGTGTGGATTGGTTGGCATGGTGGGTGAGCGTGATGTCGCAGCAGATATCTACGATGCGTTGACCATGCTACAGCACCGAGGGCAAGATGCTGCGGGCATTATGACCTGCTCGGATGGCAAGCTCATGCAGCGCAAGGGGGAAGGGCTGGTGCGCGACGTCTTTCGGTCTGCTCATATGGCGCAGCTAATTGGTCGATTTGGGATAGGACATGCGAGGTATCCCACTCAAGGAAGCTCTGGCGCCGCACTCGCGCAGCCCTTCTACGTGAATTCCCCCTATGGGATCGCACTGGCTCACAACGGTAATTTGACCAACTCGGCATTCCTGAGTGATGAGCTGTTTCAATCTGATTTACGCCACCTTAATACCGACTCCGACTCAGAGGTGTTACTCAATGTGTTTGCTCACGAGTTACACCGTTTGGGAAAGCTGGTGCCCCTACCGGAAGACATTTTTGCGGCGATCAGTACGGTACATAAGCGATGCGAAGGTGGCTACGCTGCCGTTGCGTTGATCGCTGGGTTTGGATTAGTGGCTTTTCGCGATCCGCATGGCATTCGTCCCTTGGTAGTGGGGCAGCGGGTCGCCGCGTCGGGTGTTGTCGAATACATGGTCGCCTCAGAGAGTGTGGCTTTGGACGTATCTGGCTATGAGCTCATTGGTGATGTCCTCCCCGGTGAGGCCATTTGTGTTTCCGAGGCGGGCACTTTGCATCGTCAACAATGTGCGGAGAATCCTAAGCTCACGCCTTGTATTTTTGAGCACGTTTATTTTGCGCGTCCCGATTCGCTGATGGATAGTATCTCGGTGTATAAAACGCGAATGCGTCAGGGCGCGGCTTTGGCCAAGAAGGTATTACGCGAGCGCCCGCAACATGGCATTGACGTGGTGATTCCCATTCCTGATACCAGCCGAGTGGCGGGTCAGTCACTGGCCTATGAGTTGGGCGTCAAGTTCCGCGAAGGGTTCATGAAGAACCGCTACATTGGCCGAACATTTATTATGCCAGGTCAGAGCGAGCGCAAAAAATCGGTGCGGCAAAAGCTCAATCCGGTACCGCTGGAGTTTCAAGACAAGACCGTGCTTTTGGTAGATGATTCTATTGTCCGAGGTACGACCTGCGGACAGATTATCCAGATGGCACGAGAAGCTGGGGCCAAACAGGTGTATTTTGCCTCGGCGGCACCTCCTGTTCGCTTTCCCAATGTCTATGGTATTGATATGCCTGCTGCCGATGAGCTCATTGCCCATGGGCGCACGGTTGAAGAAGTCCGCGCAGAAATTGGCGCTGACTGGCTGGTCTACCAGGATCTTGAGGACTTATTGGCCTGTTCACGTGAGGGTAATCCAGCCGTTGACGGTTTTGAGTCATCGGTTTTTGATGGCGAGTATTTGACCGGCAATATCGACGAGCACTATCTGCAGTCGATACAGGCGGCGCGTGCAGACAGTGCGAAACGGCATAGCGACGCAGTAGGAGTCAGTGACGGCGCAGTGGTGGGCCTGCACAATGATAGCTGAACGATGACGGACGATTCTGGCGATTGGCTGAGCTCATCGGGCGCGCGCACTCAGGCGGTGCGCGCGGGCATTAGGCGCACACACGAAGCAGAGCACGGAGAGCCAATTTTCACCTCGTCGAGCTTCCTTTTCGAGTCGGCTGAAGACGCCGAGGCCAAGTTTGCCGGAGAGATCGAAGGCAATGTCTACTCGCGGTACACCAACCCCACCGTTCGAGGATTTGAGGAGCGACTGTGCGCCTTGGAGCAGGGAGAAGTGGCGGCTGCCACCGCTTCGGGTATGTCAGCTATTTTGGCGTTGTGTATGACGCATTTGCGTTCGGGCGATCACGTCCTGTGCTCGCAGGATGTGTTTGGAGCAACCGTGGGTCTGTTCGATAATGTATTGAAAAAATTTGGCGTCGAGGTCAGTTTTGTTCCCTTAACTCAGATTGATGCGTGGCGCGACGCGGCAACGCCGCGCACGCGCCTCTTGTTTCTGGAGACGCCGTCGAATCCCCTTAACGCGATCGCAGACCTGCCTGCCTTCGCGCAGTTAAGTCGTGATCTTGATGCGATGCTTGCGGTCGACAATTGTTTTTGTACTCCTGCACTGCAGAACCCGCTGGCGTTGGGCGCCGATATCGTGACTCATTCTGCAACCAAGTACTTAGACGGGCAGGGCAGAGTACTCGGTGGCGCGGTGGTGGGTAGTGAAGCGCTGATTGCGCCAGTGGTAGCTTTCAATCGGTCCTGTGGACCGACGATGAGCGCCTTCAATGCTTGGATTATGTTGAAGGGCCTTGAAACACTGGATCTGCGTATGCGCGCTCACTGCCAGAATGCGCAAGGCCTGGCAGAGTGGTTGACAGAGCAATCAGGCGTTGAGCAGGTGCACTATTGTGGTCTAACGAGCCACCCGGGCCACGCTCTGGCGACTTCGCAGCAGCGAGGATTTGGCGCTGTTATCGCCTTTGAGCTTGCCGGTGGACGTGAGGCAGCTTGGCGCTTTATTAATCATACTCAGCTCATGTCCTTAACGGCGAACCTGGGCGACGCGAAAACGACCATCATTCACCCCGCATCGACGACTCACGGGCGTCTCACCGAGGGCCAAAGGGCGGCGGCTGGTATCAGCGAGGGTCTGGTTCGTATTGCTGTTGGCCTCGAGGATCTCGAGGACCTGCAAGCTGATTGCCTTAAAGGCTTCTCAGCTGTGCAGGGCCGCTGAGCGTTCCGGCTACGCCACCTCGTCGATGATGGTCGCGGCAATACGCTGGCCGTCCTCAGCCAGCTTTTGAAATGCCAGCACTCGGTCAAAATTCATATAGCGATAGATCTCATCGGCCATGGAGTCGATTTTGACTGCGTATTCGAGATATTCTGCGGGCGTTGGGAGCTTGCCCAGTAGGGCGCCTACCGCGGCCAGCTCGGCTGAGGTTAAATACACATTGGCACCTTCACCTAGTCGATTTGGAAAGTTACGCGTAGAGGTCGACAGCACCGTCGATTTGGGCGCAACGCGAGCTTGGTTTCCCATGCACAATGAGCACCCTGGCATTTCTGTGCGCGCTCCTGCGCGTCCAAAGATCGCGTAGTAGCCTTCCTCCATGAGTTGGTTCTCATCCATGCGCGTAGGCGGACAAATCCACATTCGCGTGGACACCGGTGCACCATGGGCTTCTAAGAGCTCGCCGGCCGCTCTAAAGTGACCGATATTGGTCATGCAGCTACCAATAAACACCTCATCGACCTTATCACCCTGGACCTCGGACAGCAGTCGTGCATCGTCTGGGTCGTTGGGAGCACACACGATTGGTTGATCAATCTCTGCAAGATCTATTTCAATCACCGCGGCGTATTCGGCATCGTTATCTGCCGCGAGTAGGTTGGGATTCTCTAGCCAGGCTTCCATATTGCGTGCGCGCCGCTCAAGGGTTCGGGCGTCGCCATAACCTTCGGCGATCATCGACCTCAGTAAGACAATATTAGAGCGCAGGTATTCTGCAATAGTGTCCTCGCCCAGCTTGATCGTGCAGCCTGCGGCGGAGCGTTCTGCCGATGCGTCGGATAATTCGAAAGCTTGCTCAACCGTCAGTGAATCTAGCCCCTCAATTTCTAAAATACGGCCTGAAAAGATATTCTTCTTACCCTTCTTTTCTACCGTCAGCAGATTTTGCTGTATGGCATAGTAAGGGATGGCATGAACCAAATCGCGCAGCGTTACGCCGGGCTTCATCTCGCCTCGAAAGCGCACTAACACCGATTCCGGCATGTCTAAAGGCATCACGCCGGTTGCGGCGGCAAAGGCCACCAATCCGGAGCCGGCCGGAAACGAGATTCCCATTGGGAACCGGGTGTGTGAGTCACCCCCAGTGCCGACGGTATCGGGTAGCAGCATCCGGTTTAACCAGCTATGAATAATGCCGTCGCCGGGACGCAGCGAAACCCCGCCACGAGTGGTAATGAAGTCTGGCAATGTGTGCTGCGTATTGATGTCAACGGGTTTGGGGTAAGCCGCGGTGTGACAAAAAGACTGCATCGTAAGGTCGGCTGAAAAGCCGAGGCAGGCTAGATCTTGAAGCTCATCACGGGTCATTGGCCCGGTCGTATCTTGGGATCCCACCGTCGTCATTTGTGGCTCGCAATAGGTGCCCGGGCGAATGCCTTCGACACCACAGGCTCGTCCCACCATTTTTTGAGCGAGTGTATAGCCTTTATCGGATGCCTTGGGCGATGTTGGCTTTCGGAAAAGTTCGCTTTCTTCGAGCCCGAGTGCTTGCCTCGCTTTAGTGGTTAGGCCCCGGCCAATAATCAGGTTGATGCGTCCACCGGCACGCACTTCGTCTAGTAGCACATCAGATCGAAGGGCAAACTCTGATACGACGTCGCCTGACTCAGACAGTATGACGCCCTCATAGGGTCGTATTTCGATGACGTCACCCATGCGGAGATGATCAACTGGGGCTTCAAATACCAGTGCCCCAGCGTCTTCCATTGTATTGTAGAAAATCGGCGCCACCTTTCCACCGATACAAACACCGCCGGCACGCTTGTTAGGAATGCCCGGTGTGTCATCACCAAAATACCAGAGCACCGAGTTCGTAGCAGACTTTCTCGAAGAGCCTGTGCCGACGACATCGCCGACAAAGGCCACAGGTAATCCGCTCGATTGAATCTCCTTGATCAGTTGGAGTGGGCCTGTGGTGCCGGGTGCATCAGGTTCGATGCCGTCTCTGGCCATTTTAAACATCGCCAGCGCATGAAGTGGGATATCCGGCCGCGACCAAGCATCAGGAGCGGGTGAGAGATCATCTGTATTGGTCTCTCCAGTAACCTTGAAAACCACCATTTTGAGTGAGTCTGCCACCTCCGGTCGATCGGTGAACCATTCTCCCGCTGCCCAGCTTTCGAGCACCGATTGGGCATTTTTTGACCCGTTCTCTGCGAGTTGTTGCACATCATGAAAAGCGTCGAAGACCAAAATGGTCTGCTTCAATTCTCTCGCGGCGCTGGCACCGACTTCGTCATCGTCTAACAAACCAATCAGCGTACCAATGTTGTAGCCGCCCAGCATGTTGCCAAGTAACGAAACTGCCTGCTCTCTATCAATGAGCGCACAGGCTGTCTCTGCTGTTGCGATCGATGACAGGAAGCCTGCCTTAACATAGGCCGCTTCATCTACACCCGGTGGAACGCGTTCCGTCAGCAGTTCTATGAGAAAGCTTTCCTCACCCGCCGGTGGCGCTTGAATCAGCTCGACCAATGCTGCGACTTGCTCTGGTGACAGTGGGGCGGGTGGGATGTTCTGAGCGGCTCGCTCGGCCACGTGTTCTCTATAGGCGTCCAGCATAGGGTTCCTCATTACGGCAGTGATTCAGCGCGCGGAGTATAGCTTGGCTGGTGCGTAATCAGTAAGGCGGAATATTCTATATTAGGCATTCATTCGATCCATGGGCCCTATGCCCCCGAGTGGTAGCGAGAAACTGCTAGACTTGCGGGGTGGAAAGGAGTCTCGGTGTCTAGCTTAATCTCTATTAAAACCCCTTGTATTGGCGTCTGCTCGACGGGCATCGGTGACGTGGTCTGCCGCGGGTGTAAGCGCTTCGCCCACGAGGTGATCCACTGGAATGGTTACTCTCAGGAGCAAAAACGAGCCATTGACGAGCGGTTGGCACAATTTTTGGCCCTCTGTGTCGCCAATAAATTTCGCATCACCGACCTCAAGTTGCTGACCTGGCAGTTAGAAGTCCAGAAAATTCGCTACCAAGCCGACCATGACCCCTACTGCCATGTTTTTGTCTTGCTAAAGGCGGGTGCCACACAGATTACTGAACCTGAGCAATTTGGTTTCGAGGTGCTTCCCCCGTATCGGCAAGAGCCATTGGTCAAATTACGAGATGAGATCGATGAGGAATTCTGGGTGCTGTCTTCAGCGCATTACGACCGTTATATCGCAACCACCGATATGTTCGGCGACACAGGCATTGGGCAGGCGTCACCATGAGCACTGATGCGGGTTTGCTGGCACCTGTGGAGGATTTTCTACCCTGTGCAACGCCAGACAGTTGGCTCAGTGAAGCGCTTAAGCCGCATCAGGAGGCCACCTTGCTGATCGATCACGCCAACTGTGAAAAAAAAGCTGCCGCAACCGCATTGAGCCTGATGCACCGGTACACAGAACAGGGGCGATTACTCGATAAAATGTCTCGATTAGCGCGGGAAGAGCTGCGGCATTTTGAGCAGGTGTTGAAGCTGATGCGATCCCGCGACATCGTTTATGCCCCTCTCAGTGCGTCGAGGTATGCACAGGGGCTGCATAAGGGAGTGAGGAAGCAGGAGCCCGGGCGTTTGGTCGATACCCTGATTGTCGGTGCACTCATCGAGGCGCGCTCTTGTGAGCGGTTTGCGCGTTTGGCGCCGTTCTTAGGTCCGGAGCTGAAAGCATTTTATGTGTCGTTGCTGAAAAGCGAAGCCCGCCATTTCAACGATTATCTGACGCTCGCCAAGCCCTTGTGTGATGCTCAGGAACTTGACCGGCGCTTGGCGTATTTTCGAGACCTAGAAGCTGACTTGGTGCTGTCCCCAGACGCTGAGTTTCGCTTTCATAGCGGGCCTCCAGGCGGTGTCACTGGCTCAGCTTAAATTGCTCTAAGGTGAGATCTCTGCCGTTTTCTCTTAACAGCCATCCCTGTTGAGCGGTCCAGTCACCCAGTACAATACGCTCCCCTGACGCCAGGTGATGTCTAGCGGGTCGGTGGGTATGGCCGTGTATGATCGTAGCGACGTCATGATCGCTCATCAGCTTCGCAACGGCGACAGCATTGACGTCCATGATGTCTTCGGGCTTGTTGCTTGCCGCATCGATGCTCAGTGCCCTGAGTTGCTGTGCGAGCTCCCGACGTTCATCGATCGATTTTTCCATCATCTCGGCTTGCCAGTCCGGCGAGTGTACAAGGGTGCGGAATTGCTGGTAGTCGGCATCGTCTGTGCACAGTGTGTCACCATGAAGTACTAGGGCGGGTGCACCCGCCACCTCCATAGCCGTTACATCAGCTAGGAGCGTGCCGCCAATGTCGGCAGCAAATTGTTGACCGAGCATGAAATCTCGGTTTCCCCTGCAGACGAGAATCTCGCAGCCAGCGAGACTGACCCGTCGTAACGACTCTTTGACTCTCAGGGCGAAGGGGTCGTTATCGTCATCCCCGACCCATGCTTCGAAAAAATCACCCAAAATAACCAATGACTCGACGCCATGTTCGCGAGTCAGCAGATTATTGAGTCCCGTCTCTACAGACGGCGTTTGATCACTGAGATGCAAGTCGCTAATAAATAGTCGGTGCACCGTTGATCCACCTCACTCTGTGACTGAGATACTCTCGATGATAATCGGTTCAGTCGGGACGTCCTGATGGCCGCCTTGGCTGCCAGTTTGGACGCAGCGAATTTTATCGAGTACATCCTCGCCTTGCGTGATCTTACCGAAGACGGTGTAGCCCCAGCCCTGCATGTTCTCGCCGGTATGATTCAGGAAGTCGTTATCTTGCACATTGATGAAGAACTGCGCTGTCGCGGAGTGCGGGTCTTGAGTTCGCGCCATTGCGATGGTGCCGCGTTCATTTTTAAGGCCGTTATTCGCTTCATTATCGACAGGCGCCTGAGTGGGCTTTTGCTCCATGTCGGTGGTGAAGCCGCCGCCTTGAATCATGAAGTTATTAATGACGCGGTGGAAAATCGTACCGTCATAAAAGCCACTGCTCGCGTAAGCAAGAAAGTTCTCGACGGTTTTAGGCGCATTGTCGGCGTCTAGTTCCAGTGTCATCTGACCGACGGTCGTGGCGATGGTTACGTGCGCTGCTGGCATGTCGTCCTCAATGGGTCGTTGGGAAAGCGCGAATCCTACCTGAGTTGTTGGGGGGTTGCGATCCCAAATTTGTATTAAACACACCGGGATGCCCTGCCATGGCCCGCAACGGATTGGTATAGTACCGCCCTCAAATCAGGGGAGCGGGTATGTCAACGGAATTGCGCAGTAACTTTTTGCGTACACAAATTCAGTCTGATCTTGAGGCGGGTCGGATTGGCGAGGTGGTGACACGGTTTCCCCCTGAGCCCAATGGCTTTCTGCATATTGGCCACGCGAAGTCGATCACGGTTAACTTTGGCCTTGCCGAGCAGTTTGGAGGGCGCTGTCATCTTCGTTTTGATGACACAAACCCTGAGAAAGAGAGCCAAGAGTTTATCGACTCTATTCAAGAGGATGTCAGTTGGTTGGGTTACGAATGGAGCGGGGAAGTGCGGTTTGCCTCATCCTATTTCGAGCAATTTTATCAATGGGCGCTGCACTTAATTGATAACGGCTTTGCCTATGTCTGCGATCTGTCAGCGGAGGAGGCAAGGCGCTACCGGGGCTCTCTGGTTGAGGCGGGCCAAAACAGCCCCTTTCGAGAGCGCAGCGCATCTGAAAACCGGGCGTTGTTCGAGCAGATGCGGGCGGGGGGGGTTGCCGAGGGTGAAAAGGTGTTGCGGGCAAAAATTGATATGGCCGCGCCTAATATGAATCTCCGAGACCCTATTTTGTATCGTATTCGTCACGTTGCACATCACCAAACCGGGACGGACTGGACTATTTATCCGACTTACGATTTTGCCCACGGACAAGAGGATGCAATCGAGGGGATTACCCACTCGATCTGCACACTGGAATTTGAGGACCATCGTCCGTTATATGAATGGTTTATCGAGCACTTGCCGGTGCCTCATATCCCACGGCAGATCGAGTTTGCGCGACTCAATACGAGTTACACGATAACGAGCAAGCGGCAGTTGAAGCAGTTGGTGGATGCTAATGTGGTGACGGGGTGGGATGACCCTCGAATGCCCACAATTGCAGGGCTGCGCAGAAGAGGCTATCCGGCGGCGGCGATCCGTCACTTTTGTGAGGAGGTTGGCACCTCTCGCTCGGATAGTATTGTTGATGTGGCGATGCTGGAGAGTGCGGTTCGTGATCACCTCAATAAGACGGCCGCTCGGGCAATGTGCGTGTTGCGCCCGCTGCGCCTAACCCTCACTAATTTGCCAAATGAGTCGGTATTGTTGGTGCCCAACCATCCTGCCGATGAGGCTTTTGGGGTGCGCGAGGTGACTTTTGGTCAGGATCTGTTCATCGACTGTCAGGATTTTAGAGAATCTGCCAACAAGCATTTTAAGCGGCTCGTATTAGGCAAGCGCGTTCGTCTTCGAGGAGCGATAGTGATCGAGGGAGAGCGTTGCGAGACAGACGCGGAAGGCAACGTGACACACGTCTTCGCGCGTTGTGTCACCTTGGAGCCCGGTGCTGACCCAGACGACGGTATTAAGCCTAAGGGCGTCATTCATTGGGTGTCAGCTGATCACTGCGTGCCGGCTGTGGTGAGGTGCTACGACCGATTATTTTCTCAGGAGGCGCCGGGGCGTTGCGACGATATTCTAGAGGCAGTAAACCCGGAGAGTCTCGTGGTGATGCAGGATGCGGTGATAGAGCCCATGCTTGTTAACGCGGCGCCTGAGCAGGTGTATCAGTTTGAACGCGAGGGCTATTTTGTCGCCGATCGTTACGAGCATCAAAGCGAGGCACCTGTTTTCAATATGACCATTGGGCTCCGTGATAATTGGTCTGCATCCAGTGGCTGATTTAAAGGTCTACAACACTGCGTCGGGAGTGAAGGAGATCTTTACCCCAGTCGATGAAGGCCGCGTCACGATGTATGTTTGTGGTCCAACAGTCTATAACTACGCTCATATTGGGAATGCGCGACCGGTGGTGGTGTTTGATTGTTTATACCGGCTCTTGTCTGCGCGCTACAGCAACGTAGTCTACGCCCGCAACATCACCGATATCGACGATAAGATTATTCAGGCAGCGGTGGAGCGAAACTGCGATATCGGCGAGGTCTCACGAGAGTTCACGACCGCTTATCGCGAGGACATGGCGCTGCTCAATGCCCTTCCTCCTTCGATCGAGCCAATGGCCACTGAGCATATTCCCGAGATGATTGCTTTGACTGAGCGCCTGATCGAACGCGGCCACGCTTATGTGGAGGCGGGGCATGCGCTATTTGCTGTCGAATCAATGCCCAGCTATGGGGCGCTGAGCCATCGCAACCTCGATGACATGTTGGCCGGCGCTCGAGTGAAGGTGGCCAGCTATAAACGTCACTCGGGTGATTTTGTCCTTTGGAAGCCCTCTAGCTCGGCTGAGCCTGGCTGGGAGAGCCCCTGGGGGCGAGGTCGACCGGGTTGGCACTTAGAATGCTCCGCGATGATCAAGGCGCATCTGGGAGGGAGTATTGATATCCACGCTGGCGGGCGAGATCTGATCTTTCCTCACCACGAAAATGAACGTGCACAAAGCTGTTGTGCTTACGACGATGACTTCGTGCGCTACTGGATGCACAACGCTTATGTGGATATGGACGGAGAAAAGATGTCCAAGTCGCTGGGCAATGTGCGGACCGTGCGAGAGTTGAGCGGGCGGTACCCTGGCGAGGTGCTGCGCTTCGCGCTGTTGGCAGCTCATTACCGCTCTCCGCTTAATTTTTCTGTGGAGGCGTTGGAGAGTGCCCAAGATGCCTTAGATGCGTTTTATGGTGCGCTCAGACCTCATAGTGGGATCGATCCCGCCGAGCTCAAGCCGATTAATACTGCGGTCTATCGTGCATTGCTTGATGACATCAATACCCCTGAGGCAATCGCCACACTGCACGCGACCGCTAAGACGCTGAATAAGGCGACTGACGCCAAGGAGATTGCTGATGCGAAGGCGGATTTACTCATCGGCGGGACGTTGCTGGGGCTCCTTGGCGAGGACCCGGAGACGTGGTTTCAGCGCAGTGATGCTCAGGACGGCCCTTCTGCCGAGGAGATTGAGGCGCTGATTGAAGAGCGCTTACTGGCGCGCAGCACTCGCGATTTTGATCGAGCGGATGAGATTCGTCAGACGCTAGAAGAGCGGGGCGTGCTGCTGGAGGATGGCCCCGACGGCACGCAATGGCGGCGTCGGGGTTAGGTGACTTGTTAGGCGAGGGATTTCTCTCCCGACTGCACCGTTTGTTGAATAAGTGTATTGATCGTCATCGGACCGACGCCGCCGGGAACCGGTGTGACGGCGCTGGCTCTCTCGAGCAACGGTTGCAGCTCGATGTCACCGACTCCGCCGGGGTGGTAACCGGCATCGACGACCACTGCGCCGTCTTTAATCCAATCTGCCCGAATAAATTCGGGTCTGCCCACGGCGCCGACAACCAAGTCCGCTTGGCGCACATGGCTCTCCAGGTCACGTGTACGTGAGTGGCAGATAGTGACCGTGGCATTGGCTTCGAGGAGCATCATTGCCATCGGCTTGCCGAGAATAGGGCTTCTGCCGACCACGACGGCGTGAAGCCCTGAGAGTGCGATCTCGTAGTGGTCCAGTAGACGCATGATGCCTTGTGGGGTTGCACAGCCATAGGCCGATTCCCCCATCGCCATTCGTCCGAAGCCCAGGCACGTCACGCCATCGACATCTTTCTCAAGCGCAATCATGTCAAAGCACGCGCGCTCGTCAATCTGTGAGGGGACAGGATGCTGCAGCAAGATACCGTGCACGTCGGGGTTCAGGTTGAGTTCCTCTATCTGCCTCAGTAAATCGTTGGTGCTGGTCGAAGCCGGCAGCTCAATTGCCAGCGACTCCATGCCAATGCGCTGACAGGCGTTACTTTTCATTTTCACGTAAGTCGCAGAGGCTGGATCATCGCCAACTAAGATGGTGGCTAAAACCGGGGTCCTGCCGTCAGAGCGGCTTTTAATGCTAGTCACTCGCTCGGCCAGGGCGGCTTCTGTGAGCTGTGCTACGTGTTTGCCGTCGAGTATTGTTGCGGTCATGTCGATTCTCCTCGTTATTTGGGCGGGGATTCTTCCAGAATTCGTGATCAGACAAAAGCATTTCCTTTCGCATTGCCCAATATTGTCAATGTCGGTAAACTCCCGCCGCGCGGAGGGGTTTCTCTCCGTTTCGGGGTGTAGCGCAGTCTGGTAGCGCGCCTGCTTTGGGAGCAGGATGTCGGGGGTTCGAATCCCTCCTCCCCGACCACTTTTGTTCCGCTAGGCGCCGGAAGAGGCCTTAGAGTATTCCTGCCAGTGCCATGGGCGGCGGTTTTTTGTTGGTGGCTGTAGCTCACCAGGTAGAGCACCGGATTGTGACTCCGGAGGTAGCGGGTTCAAGACCCGTCAGCCACCCCAACAATAATCAATAGCTTTCCGATCATGCGCTGCGTCTACACGAATTTCACTCGCCTTCCCCCTGATTTTATGTGTCATCTGCCGGCAGACCCCAGGGCGCTGAAGTCCACTTAATGCCCGAGAAGTCAGAAACGTCCGGTTTGGTTGTCCACTGCATGGCCGAGCAAAATATTGTGGTACCGGCATGAGTTGGAGTCACCGAGACAGGTCCCCGGCGAGGTACGGGCACGCTGTGCCTAGAGTATGCGTACCGATTGGCTGATCATTGGTTCGTCGCGCCAGCAATAGAACATGCGTTTGATGATCTCGACTGCAGCGGCAGAGCTCATCGCAGCCTA
>Ga0228639_1000435_pt1 | contig 19130 bp, 20 predicted proteins | sample 50DmetaG_FD_190532 | JGI IMG/M metagenome (GOLD analysis project Ga0228639, IMG submission 190532) | Seawater microbial communities from Monterey Bay, California, United States - 50D | ecosystem: Environmental > Aquatic > Marine > Coastal | place: USA: California | collected 2016-10-18
AATCAATATGTTTAATGAACGTCTTTTAAAATCAAAACTTTGCGCATTCATACGCAAAGCGGGTGCAAATATAAAACCCTTTTACAACACTCACAATACTTTTTATATTAATTTTGAAAAAAAATGAGGGAGTTTTTTTTAGCATTTATAAAAAATAATATAAAACACTTATAATGAGGTAATTACGTCAACTCTAAGCGTGAAAAATAATTTTACTTATATATTGTGCTATTGTTTTAGAACAGATATAAACTTATATTTGCCCTCCATATTAATAATTTTATGATACATATAACTTTACCCGATGGAAGTGTTCGCTCATATAATGAGTATTTGACGGTAATGGATGTCGCTAAAGATATTAGCGAAGGATTTGCACGCAATGTGATTTCGGCGTCTTTTAATGAACAAGTGGTTGAAACCTCAACTGTTTTGGAATCCGATGGAAATCTTGTCCTATTTACATGGAGAGATGACAATGGAAAAAAAGCGTTTTGGCATTCTAGTTCTCATGTTTTAGCACAAGCCCTAGAAGAGTTGTATCCTGGTGTAAAATTATCAATTGGCCCTGCTATTGAAAATGGCTTTTATTATGATGTAGACCTTGGTGATAACTCTATTTCTGACAAAGACTTCAAAACCATTGAAGATAAAATGTTGGAAATTGCTAGGGGAAAACACGATTTTAAAATGAAGTCTGTTTCTAAAGCCGATGCATTAGATAAATATAAAGGAGAAGGAAACGAATACAAAGTAGAGTTGATTGAAAATCTGACGGATGGTGATATTACTTTTTGTGATCATTCTTCATTTTCAGATTTGTGTCGAGGAGGACATATCCCAAATACAGGGATTATTAAAGCTGTAAAAATATTGAGTGTTGCTGGTGCCTACTGGCGAGGCGATGAAAACAACAAACAGTTGACTCGTGTTTATGGCACTTCATTTCCAAAACAAAAAGAATTAAAGGAATACCTTGAATTGCTTGAAGAAGCTAAAAAACGTGACCACAGAAAGTTAGGAAAACAACTAGAATTATTCACTTTTTCTAAAAAAGTAGGACAAGGCTTACCTTTATGGTTGCCAAATGGTGCTGCCTTGCGTTCAAGATTGGAAGATTTCTTGAAAAGAGCACAGATCAAGGCGGGGTATGAAATGGTAGTTACGCCTCATATTGGTCAAAAAGAATTGTATGTAACTTCTGGGCATTATGAAAAATATGGAGAAGACAGTTTTCAAGCTATTAAAACCCCAAAAGACGAAGAAGAGTTTTTACTTAAGCCCATGAATTGCCCTCATCATTGTGAAATTTATAATGCCAAACCTTTCAGTTACAAGGAATTACCAAAACGTTTTGCAGAGTTTGGCACTGTTTACAGGTATGAACAAAGTGGTGAATTGCATGGACTCACGCGAGTGCGTGGATTTACACAAGATGATGCACATATTTTTTGTACACCAGATCAATTAGATAATGAATTTAAAAATGTAATAGATTTAGTGTTGTATGTGTTTGGTTCTCTTGGCTTTGAAAACTTTACTGCACAAGTATCTGTTCGTGATTTAGAAACGCCAGAGAAATATATTGGATCGGTTGACAATTGGGAAAAAGCAGAACAAGCCATAATCAATGCTGCAAAAGATAAAGGACTTAATTATGTGATTGAATCTGGAGAAGCTGCATTTTATGGACCAAAACTGGACTTTATGGTAAAAGATGCTCTGGGAAGAAGCTGGCAATTAGGAACGATTCAAGTGGATTATAATTTACCTGAACGGTTCGATTTGACTTACAAAGGTTCTGATAATGAGCTCCATAGACCAATAATGATTCATCGAGCTCCTTTTGGTAGCATGGAGCGTTTTGTAGCCATTTTATTAGAACATACTGGTGGGAATTTCCCTTTATGGCTGATGCCAGAACAAGTCACAATCTTGACAATCAGTGAAAAATATGAGAAATACGCCGAAAAAGTTTTAAATTTGTTAGAAAATAACGAAATTCGCGCCCTGATTGACAATAGGAATGAAACAATGGGTAAGAAAATTCGGGATGCCGAAATGAAAAAAATCCCTTTCATGATTATTGTTGGTGAACAAGAGGAAAAAACAGAAACCCTCTCTGTGCGTCAGCATGGCGGTGATGATTTAGGAACACTTAGTGCAACTGAATTTTCAAATATCATTGAGGATGAAATAAATAAGACATTAAAACAATTTTAAGTTTAACTAAAAAATAAAGTCATAGCAATACGTAGAAGAAGAAGCAGAGGCCCAATGCGGGTCATTAGAGAAGATAAGCACCGCATCAACAGAAAAATTACTTCTGAAGAGTTGCGGTTAGTTGGTGATAATGTAGAAGTTGGAGTGTATTCACTCTCGAAAGCTCTAGCCATAGCCAATGACCAAGGTTTGGATCTTGTAGAAATTTCTCCAAAAGCTGTTCCTCCAGTATGTAAGGTTATGGATTATAAAAAGTTTCTTTATGAACAAAAGAAACGAGAAAAAACATTAAAATCCAAAGCTGCCAAAGTTGTAGTAAAGGAAATACGTTTTGGACCAAACACAGATGATCATGATTATAACTTCAAGAAAAAACACGCTGAAAAGTTTTTGAAAGAAGGAGCAAAATTAAAAGCATTTGTATTTTTTAAAGGGCGTTCTATAATTTTCAAAGAACAAGGTCAAATTTTATTGCTGCGTTTAGCTCAAGATTTAGAAGAACTTGGAAAAGTAGAACAAATGCCAAAATTGGAAGGTAAACGAATGATTATGTTTATTGCACCAATCAAAAAATAGAATAATAGCGAATAACTAAATAAAAAGCAGAACATGCCAAAAATGAAAACAAAATCTAGTGCTAAAAAACGCTTTAAGCTAACTGGCTCTGGAAAAATCAAAAGAAAGCATGCGTTTAAAAGTCACATTCTAACGAAGAAGTCTAAAAAACGTAAGCTAGCCCTCACCCATAGTACTTTGGTACATGAGAGTGACGAGGCCAACATTAAACAACAATTACGCTTAAAGTAAGTGTAATTTAGGTAACATTAATTTTTAACCATGGAGTTTGGCCAATAAAAGATTCTGAAACAAGTCAGAACGCCAACTACAAAAAAAAGAAACATTATGCCAAGATCAGTAAATTCAGTGGCCAAAAGAGCCCGCAGAAAAAAAGTCCTAAAACAAGCCAAAGGCTATTTTGGGCGCCGCAAAAACGTATGGACTGTTGCAAAAAATGCAGTAGACAAAGCCATGCTATATGCGTATAGAGATCGTAGAAACAAAAAAAGAACCTTCCGTGCCCTTTGGATCATGCGTATCAATGCAGGTGCAAGATTACACGGATTGTCTTATTCACAATTTATGGGGAAACTTAAAGCTAATAACATTGACCTCAACCGTAAGGTTTTGGCCGATTTAGCCATGAACGACCCAAAAGCTTTTGAAGCTATTGTAAATAAAATTAAATAAGGCAACTGCCTGATTAATAACCTATTATTCGCTAAAAAAAGCCCGCTCAAATGAGTGGGCTTTTTTTTATCTTTTTTTTTATAACTTTGAATCAAGAAATTTAGAACCCAAGTCTATTTGTCTTTTATGAACAACCTACAAAACCACCTTAATAAACGAAGATAGAACAGAGTGTTTATGTACCTTAATGCGGTTACTTTTTAAAAACACAAACTTTGTAGTTAAAATAAAAGACAGATAGAATTTAATTTTTTTTATGAATTTTATCTCTGAACTTAAATTTAAAAATAGGATAATATCAAATTTTAAAACTGTAAAAACCTGGTATTTAATTCCTCCATTAATTTTATTGATTGTTTTTACTTTTCACTTTTTCGTCATTACTGAAAGATCAGATTATGTAAATCAATACATTAGTGTTCAAAAAGATTTACTATTTTATCTAAATACTTCATTATCAACCTACAGTTCTTTTCAATATAATATAACACAGCTGGGGGATGCGTTAATTTTATTTCCTCTGTTAAGCATCTTTATTGTATATGCGCCTAAAATTTTAGAAATTATTTTAACATCAGGAATATTTTCACTTTTAGCATCCGTTACACTAAAAAAATTATCTGCAGTTCCAAGCTTGGACAATGCGGATTTGTGGTTTAACTTTTTCTTGAAAAGAGGTGTGATTTTGCATAACGATTTAGGGTTTGTTTGATTACAAAATTAGAAAAAATACTGATAACTAACCCCAAGTCAGGTTTTTTGTTTTTTCTTTTTAGCTGCTGGGAATAATATATTATTAAGAATAAGACGATATCCTGGAGAGGTAGGGTGAAGTTCTAGTTCTGTTTTTGGGTCACCTACTCTGTGGGTATAGTCCTCAGGGTCGTGTCCCCCGTAAAATGTAAAAAACCCTTTGCCCTTAACGCCATGGATATAGCGTGCTTCATTATTTATTTTGTTTTCACCCAAAATCAAAACATTGGATTTTATTTGTGAACGTGTGTAGGCTGTTGTTTGTCCCATAAATCCTTTGACGAGTACAGTGTGATTTTGATTAAGCATGGTGGGAATAGGATCCCATTTTGCAGAGTATTCCATTAAAGCGAAATAATCAACTTCTTTTTTAATCTGGCGTACATTGGTTTGATCTATTGATGAAAATTCGTACACATTTGGGTCGCGCTCAATAATGAATTCTTTAAACGCAAAAGTGTTTGAAAAGTCAAGCTGAGCTTGATAATTTGGAGTAGTCCCATCGCCATCAAACATAGGTTCACAAATATCTAATTGTTCAGCTGCCAAAGCAATATCAAAACTGTCCGTGGCACTACACATGGCAAACATGAAACCACCTCCCAAAACGTAATCTTTTATTTTTTGAGCAACTGCAAGTTTTGCATCAGATACTTTTGCAAATCCCAATTCTTGCGCAAGTGTTTCAGCGTTTTGCTGCTGTTCTATGTACCATACTGCATTGCGATAGGCTCTATAAAATTTTCCGTATTGCCCTGTAAAATCCTCATGATGAAGGTGTAGCCAATCGTATAATAATAACCCATCATTTAGTACTTCGGTATCATAAACTACATCATAGGGAATTTCTGCATAGGTCAAGACTAAGGTAACCGCATCGTCCCAAGGTTGCTTTCCACTGGGTGAATACACCGCAATTTTTGGTGCTTTTTCTAAAACGATAGCATCCATATTTTTGCTTGGACTGCTAATTTCTTCAAGAATTGAAGCAGTTTTAGAATCACTTATGAGTTCGTATGAAACGCCACGAATGAGGCATTCTCTTTCAATACGTTCTGAACTAGGTATCAAAAATGCACCTCCTCGATAATTCAATAGCCATTTTACATCTTGATTTTGGCTCAATACCCAATACGTTATGCCATATGCTTTTAGATGATTGGATTGCGATTTTGCATCCATTGGAATTAAGATATAACTTGCAAAGCTCTTTAAAGAAATACACAAAAAAAAGACGAAATAAAAAGATTTAAGACGAATGAAAGCTATAATCATACTGGATTGTTAGTACGGAGTATCGTCATCTGGTGGACCAAAAGCATCGTTTGGATCAATTTGTGGTGGAGTATCATCACCAGAAAATGTATCATCATTTGCAGCGGCATTCATTTTGGAGTGGAACTCAGCATCAAAAGGAGAATCAAAATTATCCAAATTATCAAATTTACCTAAATGCCCAATGAATTTTAATCGGATATTGTCCAAACCACCATTTCTGTGTTTTGCAATGATAAATTCTGCTTGACCTTCACATGGGGTGTGTTCTTCATCATCCCATTCTTCAATTTTGTAGTATTCAGGTCTATAGATAAATGACACAATATCAGCATCTTGTTCAATTGCTCCAGACTCTCTCAAGTCTGAAAGTAATGGTCGCTTACTTCCTCCTCTAGTTTCTACAGCTCTTGACAATTGTGAAAGTGCAATGACAGGAACACTTAGTTCTTTGGCTAGAGCTTTTAAATTTCTCGAAATCATTGAAATTTCTTGTTCACGATTACCTGTTTTTTGGCTACCCCCTGCCGTCATTAGCTGTAAATAATCTACAATAATGAGTTTGATGCCATTTTGAGAGGCTAATCGACGGGCTTTTGCGCGTAAATCAAAAATAGAAAGTGATGGTGTATCATCTATATAAAGTGGTGCTTTTTCCAATGATTTTACTTTTACATTGAGTTGCTCCCATTCATGTTTTTCAAGTTTCCCTGTTCTTAATTTTTCTGAACTTAATCCTGTTTCTGAGGAAATTAGACGGGTAATAAGCTGTACCGAAGACATTTCCAAAGAGAAAAACGCTACTGGAATATTTTGATTTACAGCAATATTTCGCGCCATGGAAAGCGTTAGTGCTGTTTTTCCCATACCCGGGCGAGCGGCTACAATAATCAAATCACTTTCTTGCCAGCCAGAAGTTAACTGATCAACTCTATCAAAACCGGATGGAATGCCACTAAGGCCTTCTTTATTTGAAATTTCTTCAATTTTGCGCTTGGCTTGAAACACTAAATCTTGTGCTGTTTCTGTTGATTTTTTGATATTCCCTTGAGTAACATCATAAAGCTTTGATTCTGCTTTATCCAAAAGATCAAATACATCTTTGGTTTCATCAAAAGAGTCTTCAATAATTTCGTTGGAAATTTTAATCAAGCTTCGTTGAATAAATTTTTGTAAAATGATTCTAGCATGAAACTCAATATGAGCTGAAGATGAAACTTTTTGAGTAAGTCCAATAAGATAAAAATCACCACCTACAACATCTAATTTTTGATTTTTTCTTAGCTTTGAAGAAACGGTCAATAAGTCAATAGGTTCGCTGCTTTCAAAAAGCTGAAGAATGGCTTCAAAAATATATTGATGCGCTTCTTTATAAAATGATTCAATACTAAGTATATCAATGACTTCATCTACACCTTTTTTATCGATCATCATAGCACCTAACACTACTTCTTCCAAATCGATAGCTTGAGGTGGAATTTTCCCTTGCTCTAAATTAATGACGTTAGGTCTTTTGGTTTGTTGATACCCTTTAAAAGCTTCTGGTTGTTTCATAGTAACGAATGTACGTAAAAATTGAATGTCTTAATTGATAAAATGTTGAATAAGACTTAACAAAATGAGTGTTAATAAGTAAAAAAAAATGTTAATAATGGTCAAAAAAACCAAGCACAAGGCTTGGTTTAAAATCATATTATGTAAAAAATATTAGTCTTTATAGACACCCATTTGTGCATATTTGTCCATACGTTGTTCTACCAATGCTTTTGGTGAAAACGCATTTAATTCATCAAAAGATTTTAAAATTGCAGCTTCTATCGCCAAATATGTTTTTTTGGGATCTTTATGTGCTCCGCCAAGTGGCTCTTTTACAATTTGATCAACTAGCTTCATTCGCTTCATATCCTTTGCAGTAAGCTTTAAGGCTTCTGCAGCTTGCTCTTTATATTCCCAACTTCTCCAAAGAATTGAAGAGCATGATTCAGGAGATATTACAGAATACCATGTGTTTTCGAGCATCAGCACTTTGTCGCCTACACCAATTCCTAGAGCACCTCCGGATGCACCTTCCCCAATAATTACAGTGATGATTGGTACTTTTAAACGTGTCATTTCTAGAATATTACGTGCAATGGCTTCACCTTGTCCGCGTTCTTCTGCTTCCAAACCTGGATAAGCACCAGGCGTGTCAATTAGTGTAACAACAGGGATACCAAATTTTTCTGCGGATTTCATCAATCGCAATGCTTTTCTATAGCCCTCTGGATTGGCCATTCCAAAGTTTCTATACTGGCGTGTTTTTGTATTATATCCTTTTTGTTGTCCAACAAACATAAAACTTTGATCGCCAATTTTACCTAAACCACCAATCATGGCTTTATCGTCTTTAAAGTTACGATCGCCATGCAATTCCAAAAAAGTGCCCTTGGTCAATGCATTTATATAATCCAAGGTGTAGGGTCTGTTGGGATGACGTGATAGTTGTACACGCTGCCAAGGTGTAAGGTTTTTATAAATTTCTTTTTTTGTCTCCTCTAATTTTTTTTGAATCTGAGTACAAGTCTCTGTAACATCCACATCACTTTCTTTACCAATGACTTGGCATTTTTGAAGCTGGTCTTCTAGCTCTTTTATTGGCAATTCAAACTCTAGATATTCCATAAATATTTATAATTGGTTAGCGGCTGTACAAATATAACAACTTTATATTTTTTGTATACAATTAAGGTTTAATTTTTATCTTTTTTTTATGCTTAAAAATCGCATTTAGAAGGACTGTACAAATGATAAGCGCAGCCCCGACATAGAACAATGGTTTCATTGTTTCTGATTTTGGAAATAAAATTAGTGCTAGAACAATCCCATAAATTGGTTCCAAATTGTAGGTTAAAACAACAGAATAAGGCGTAATGTATTTCATGACATAAACAGATGCAATAAAAGCATATGCTGTACAAATTGAAGCCAAAATAGAAAGATAACCCCAATCTGAAATTGAAAGGTTGAAAAAATCGCTATGAAAACCACTGGGTGAAATCCATAAAAACATGGATATAAATAAAACACCACTAATAAATTCATAAAATGAAATAACAGAAGCATTATATTTTGCAACAAATTTTCCATTCATAACGGCAAAAAGTGTCGAAAATAAAGCTGAGGAAATCCCTAAACATATACCTAAAATGTACTTGAGTTCTGTTTGCATAATAAGAAAAACACCTGCTATTACGATAAGTCCAAAAACAATTTCATAAAGTATGATTTTTCTTTTGTAGAAAATAGGTTCTATAAATGATGCAAAAAAAGCACCTGTAGAAAACATGGCTAATGTGATGGATATGTTTGACACTTTTATGGCAGCAAAAAATGTAATCCAATGTAATGCAATTACAATTCCTGCAAGAAAAAATTTAATAAGGTCTTTTTTTGGAACACGAAGATTTATTTTTTTTAGTTTTAAATACATGAGCATCAACACCCCAGCTATGGTCATTCTGTACCATACTAAAGATATAGCTTCGAGAGTAATGAGCTCACCTAAAATTGCTGTGAACCCTGCGATAAACACCAAAAAATGAAGATGTAGTTGATTTTTAAATTTAACGCTTGGCATTGTATAAGAGATAAATTGCTAGAATTCCAAAAATAAAATTTGGAAACCAAACGGCGATTAGGGGAGAAAAATCGGACTGCTCTGCCATTACACCAAAAACTTTATCAAAGAAGACATAAATCATAGCAATGACAATTCCAAAGGCCAAATTAACCCCCATCCCTCCTCTACGCTTTACAGAAGAAACGGCTACAGCAATAATGGTTAGAATAAATACTGAAACTGGTAAGCTCCACTTTTTATACTGAACAACTTTATATCTATTAATATTAGACGAACCTCGTGCTTCCTCACGCTCAATAAAATCTGAAAGTTCGTTAATTGTTAGAGTTTCGGCAACATACATTGGAGGTGTTAAATCCTGAAGATCAAAGCCAAGTAAAGTATCTATACGTCTTTTGAAAATCAATGAATCATGATCTATTCCTACATATCGTAAATTATAGTTCGATAAGCGATATACACTGTCTTTTTCTATATATCGAATTGCTGTTGCATGAATTTTATATTTGAGTTTATTTCCATCAAAATGTTCTAACGTAAAGTTATTTCCACGCATGGATTTCGTGTCAAAATTGCTCACATAGATGTATTCATTTTCATTAATCTGTTGATGGATATATTGTGTTTTTACTACCTTTTTGTTTTTAAGATATTTATAGGTAAACTCATTAAATCCTTTACTTGCTTGAGGTGCCCAATACATTCCCAAAAGCAAAGCAAGTGTGGCAATAAGGATAGCACCAATAAAATAGGGTTTCAAAAATCTTGTAAAAGAAATTCCTGAACTTAAAAATGCAACAATCTCTGTATTATTAGCTAGTTTTGAAGTAAACCAGATAACTGATAAAAACAAAAACAATGGAAAAAGAAGGTTTGCAAAGTAAATTGTGAAATCAACGTAATAGGCCACTACTTCTTCAAAAGGTACTTTATTTTCTAATATTTTATCAATTTTCTCAGCCAAATTGACTGTTATTCCTATGGGAATAAAGAGCAACAACATTAAGAAAAATGTGAGTAAATAGCGTTTTAAAATGTACCAATCAAAAATTTTCATAATCTACAGACGCTTATCCATTTGAGCAACCATCATGGTTTTCCAAGTTTCAAAATCTCCTGCTAAAATACGCTTTCTGGCTTCACGAACCAACCACAAATAAAATCCAAGATTATGAATGGTTGCGATTTGTTTACCCAATAATTCGTTTACGCTAAACAAATGTTTAAGATATGCTTTTGAGTATTCTGTATCTACCCAAGTAATACCCATTTCATCTATTGGAGAAAAATCATCGGCCCATTTTTTATTTTTAATATTAATCGTTCCGTGTGCTGTAAAAAGCATACCATTACGGGCGTTCCTTGTTGGCATTACACAATCAAACATATCGATGCCGAGAGCAATATTTTCCAAAATATTAATAGGCGTACCCACTCCCATTAGATAACGTGGTTTATCTTCTGGTAAAATTTCACAAACAACATCTGTCATCGCATACATTTCTTCCGCGGGCTCACCAACTGAGAGACCGCCAATAGCATTCCCCACCGCATTGGCATTGGCAATATATTCAGCGGATTGCTTTCGTAAATCTTTGTAAGTACTGCCTTGTACAATTGGAAAAAATGCTTGAGTGAAGCCATACTTAAAAGGGAGTTTTTCAAGATGATTCATACAGCGATCCAACCATCTGTGTGTCATATGCATAGAACGTTTTGCATAGTTGTAATCACAAGGATATGGCGTACATTCATCAAATGCCATAATGATGTCTGCCCCTATGCTTCGCTGAATCTCCATGACATTTTCAGGTGTAAATACATGGTAGCTTCCGTCAATATGACTTCTAAATTTTACACCCTCCTCTTTTATTTTTCTATTGGCAGACAACGAATATACTTGATAGCCTCCAGAATCAGTAAGAATATTTCTATCCCAATTCATGAACTTATGTAATCCTCCCGCTTTTTCTAAAATTTCTATTTGAGGTCGTAGATAGAGATGGTACGTATTTCCTAAGATGATATCAGGATTGATATCATTTTTGAGTTCTCTTTGGTGTACTCCTTTAACGGTACCAACAGTACCAACAGGCATAAAAATTGGGGTTTCAATAACCCCATGATCTGTTGTTAATGTGGCCGCTCTTGCCTTTGTGTTTTGATCTTTTTTTAATAAATTAAATTTCAAATTTCTTGCAGTTGTATAATTAGATTACTGTTGAGTGCGTTTTGGTTGGTAATTCATTAAAAAATCTCCTTTTGGTGCACCATCATCAAATGAACTTCCTTTAAGCAAAAGACGTGTTTTAGCTCGTGCATCCTCATTGGTCCAATTTTCGTATTCAATTCTATATAATGCCGAAAAAAGAGGCGCCCTTCCCTGGCCATGATGACAATGAATCAATACAGGATAGTTGCTTTGATCGTCCATAATTTCCAAAAACTTATCCACAGTAGCCTGTGTTGGCACTTGGTCAGTACCAAGGTTGATGTATTGAACACCTTCAATATCTTCTATTGCATTTTTTTCAGCTAGTAGTTCTGCTGGAATTTCTGGATTATTGACTAAATCTTCAGTCCCTGGAAAGCGTAAATCAACTATACTTTTTAGTTTATAATCTTTCACATAATCTGCAATTTGATCTGGTGGAATCACTCCTGATTTATAAACTTTGTTTTCAGAAATTTCTTCGAAATTGTGATTGATGTGTTTGTCATACACAAATTTCCCTCCACAAACGACCACAATAAGTGCAATGCCATAAATTAGTTTCTTTTTCATATTATTTTAATTTTTTATCGATAATCTTTTCGAAATAATCCTGTATAAATGCCTTACAACTTTTTTCCAATTGAATCATTTCTTTGTTTTTATTTTCAATTAAATTTTGGCTTAAAGACAAATCATCAATATCATAAAACCCTATGGCTTTTTCACCGTCAAATATACAAATATAATTCCCTTTGGTATAGCGATAAAATACGCCATCATGATTCATAACAAAGGGGGCGGTTTGTTGTGTTTCATCTATTAAACTTCTGCCCCAACTTCGAAAAGGTTTGTTATAACCAGTCATTTGTAGAATGGTAGGATAGATATCCATTTGTTGAGCTAAATCCATATTTTTTCCAACATATTTTCCTTTGGGATCATAAATCATAATGGGCACAGCATAACGATTGATATCCTTTTTATATTCATCATAATACACCTGATTGCAATGATCGGCTGTGATTACAAAAATGGTGTTTTCAAACCAAGGTTCTTTTTTTGCAGCTTCAAAAAATCGCTGAAAAGCAAAATCTGTGTACCCCACGCATTTGTGCATTGGAACGTATCCTTCAGGAAATTTTCCATTGTATTCTTCAGGAATCACATAAGGTTCATGAGAGGTTACTGAAAAAATAGTCGCCATAAAAGGTGATTCTTTTTCGTCTAATGTAGTTTTCATAAACTGAAAAAAAGGTTCGTCCCAAATCCCCCATGAGCCGTCAAATTGATTATCATCGTTAAATTCTGTTTTGCCATAATAATGATCAAATTCTAAAATGTTTGAAAATCCTAAAAAACCCATCGACCCGTTGGGCGCACCATGAAAAAAAGACGTATCATAACCCATAGTGTTTAATGTAGAAACTAAAGACTCAACAGGTTGTTTTGCATACGGAGACGATGTGTAGGCGTCTACAAAAGATGGAATGCCTGCTAATACGGATGACATACCATGTATGGATTTTCGACCATTAGCAAATGTATTTGGAAAAATTAGACTGTGGTTTGCTAGTGAGTCTAAAAAAGGTGTAAAGCTCTCATAATCAGGAATATTTTTATGTTTATTAAATGCTCCTATATATTCACGACCATAACTTTCTGTTATAAAAAGAACAATGTTTGGTTTTGAATCATTTTTTGGGGAATATGATTTTATTGGTTGGACAAGTGCATTGACATCTTGTTTTGAAATGTCATAGTTTAATTTCTTAAAATTATTATTTCCAAATGTTCTAATGATTGCAAAAGGTGTATTTAGAATTACATCAGCATGCTGAATTTTTTTAACATATCTGTTGGCATCAACAAGATTGATTGGGCGAGTGCTTTTCCTTAAATCTCCACCACGAATTCCAGCAACCATAAATGTTATCATTAACAACAATGAAACAACAGATGATGATATATAAAAAGCAATGTGTTTTTTGTATGGAGATGGATTAAATTTTATCTTTTTGTACAGATACACCCAAAAGACACTCAAAACAATAAACAAAATAAAAATATGCCAGTAACTAACAGCAAAACGCAAAAACATTTGCAAAATGTTTTGTTCGTTTTTTACGACAGCCCATTCAGAAATCGTTGTTCGGTTGTAAATAAATTTATAGTATCCGAAATCTATAAAGTTGGTAGCATATCCTATTATATTAAAAAAGAAATAAACATAAAACAATAGCTTTTGATAATAAATTTTGGTATTGATCCATAGTGGAAACATGGACAGCAACACAAAAAGAGAATTTAGGTAAAAAATTGCTGCTGTGTCAAAAATTAGACCATGATAACAAAGAGAAAAAAATTCAGTCAGTGAGTTTATATCCAAGACCGAAGAATTGTAGAGTACAAAAAATGATCTTGCAATGAAATAGAAAACATAGGCCAAAAGAAGCCTAAAAATCATCACCTTGTATTCTATTAATCTAAAAAAACTCACCATTACTTCAATGCAATTGGGTGCAAAAATACAAAAACTAAAACTGATGATACAGTATTAAAAATGTTTAAAAAGTTGTTAGTTAATTGTAACAAATAACATTTAAAAGTGTATTGTCAACTAAAAATTAAATTTAAATTTGAATCATCTAATTTTAACATATCAAACATGTCAATTACAGAACTTAATGATTTAACAACTCAAGTCCGGCGCGATATTTTGCGTATGGTTCACAAAGTAAATTCAGGTCACCCTGGAGGTTCACTTGGATGCGCAGAATTCCTTGTTGCTTTATACACAGAAATTATGAACAGAAAAGAGGGGTTTGACATGAATGGTATAGAGGAAGATTTGTTTTTTCTCTCCAACGGTCATATTTCACCTGTAATTTATAGTGTTTTGGCACGTAGTGGTTATTTTCCAATTGAAGAACTCAATACATTTAGACTTTTAGACTCCAGGTTGCAAGGGCATCCTACGACTCACGAGGGACTCCCTGGAATAAGAATTGCATCAGGATCTTTAGGACAAGGATTGTCAGTGGCTATTGGTGCAGCACACGCTAAAAAATTAAACAACGACTCAAACCTTGTGTATAGTCTTCATGGTGATGGCGAATTGCAAGAAGGTCAAAATTGGGAAGCTATAATGTATGCTTCAGCAAAAAATGTAGATAATATCATTGCAACTGTTGACCTCAATGGAAAACAAATTGATGGTTCAACAGATGATGTCTTAAATATGGGGAGTTTGAAAGCAAAATTTGAAGCCTTTGATTGGACAGTAATTGAAGTAAAAAAAGGAAATGATATTTCCTCAATATTAGAAGGAATGACCTGTGCAAAGAAAGCAACAGGGAAAGGAAAACCTGTGTGTGTACTCCTAGAAACAATGATGGGGAACGGCGTAGACTTTATGATGCATACCCATGCATGGCACGGAAAAGCCCCTAATGATGAGCAACTAGAATCGGCTCTAGAACAAAATCCAGAAACACTTGGCGATTATTAATATTCAAAACCCATTAAAATGAAAACATATACATACACAGAAAAAAAAGACACAAGAAGTGGTTTTGGAGCTGGACTAGCAGAACTTGGAAGAACAAACCCAAATGTTGTTGCTCTATGTGCAGACCTCATTGGATCCTTAAAAATGGATGCTTTTAAAAATGAAAATTCAGAACGGTTTTTTCAAGTTGGTATTGCAGAAGCAAATATGATTGGAATTGCCGCTGGACTTACCATTGGAGGAAAAATTCCTTTCACTGGAACTTTTGCAAATTTTTCTACAGGGCGTGTTTATGATCAAATACGTCAGTCAATTGCCTACTCTGGAAAGAATGTGAAAATCTGTGCATCTCACGCAGGACTTACACTTGGAGAAGATGGCGCTACACACCAAATTCTTGAAGATATTGGATTAATGAAAATGTTGCCAGGGATGGTGGTTATCAATCCTTGTGATTACAATCAAACAAAAGCAGCAACTATTGCTATTGCAAAATATAAAGGACCTGTTTATTTACGTTTTGGAAGGCCATCGGTTCCGATTTTTACACCTGAAAATCAAACTTTTGAAATTGGAAAAGCGATTAAGTTAACCGAGGGTTCAGACGTTACAATTGCCGCTACTGGACATCTTGTTTGGGAGGCCCTTGAAGCATCAAAAGAATTGAATGCCAAAGGGATATCTGCGGAAGTCCTAAACTTTCATACCATTAAACCTCTAGATGAAAAAGCACTATTAGAGTCTGTGGCTAAGACGGGCTGTATTGTTTCTGCTGAAGAACATAATCATTTGGGTGGACTTGGTGAAAGTATTGCACGCGTTCTTGGACAAAATGCACCAGCTCCTCAAGAGTTTGTTGCTACTAATGACACCTTTGGAGAATCTGGTACACCAGCACAACTGATGAAAAAGTATGGTTTAGATGCTTCTTCAATTGTTGAAAAAGCTTTAAAAGCTATCCGAAGAAAATAACAATAAAAATTAATTCAAAACAAAAAAATATTAGTTGATTGTTGCAGCATCGGTACTATCAAGATAATTTGGAATACCATTTCCATTGGTATCCTCAAGTGTAATGAGTTTGGCCGAAAACGTTCCATCATCTTTAGCCTCTATAGCTGTAAAGAATTGATTAGAATTTAATGGCGTTAGTGCTTGCAATTGTGCTTCTAGACCAGAACGGCTTAAATCTGTATACTCTGTGTATAAAACCTCTCTGAATGTTTTATAGCCGTCTCCATCATCATCGTTGTCATCAAAATTATAAAAACGATCACCATCTGTGTTGTCATCAAAAACGTCCATATTGTCGTCTTCATCTTCCATATAACTAGGAATAAAATCATTATCGTGGTCCATGATTTTGTATTGAAGCAATTCAAATTTGAATACCAAACAAGAGTAAGCAGGTACTCCTGTGGTCGCACTGTTAAAGTAACTCAACCCAGAAGGAAGAAACATAACTCCTATTCCATAGTTTTCAAAGGTTACTGTTCCGTCACTGTTATTTGAAAATGCATTGGAGGTCTTAAATTGGGGGATTACTCGGTTCCAACCAGGAACAGCAATGATTAATTCCAAGTCAATAGGATTGACAGAATTTTCAAAAACCTCATCATCCATGGTATTTCCTTCATAATTTACACGAACTTGATCTGTAAAATGAGGATGATCACCAAGACCTTCTTCAATACTCAAAATATAATAGGTATAGTTAACATCTTTGTATGTTGTTGTTTTTGCTTCTACGGCATCGGATAACAATGTTGTGTTTGGTGGTAGGGTTTCATCTTCTTCTAGTTTTGTAATCACAATATCGTTTAGGGTTGGATATGTTGAAAGTGCATTCAAGGCTCCTGAATTGTAATAATGTGTTTCAAAATAATTTTGAAGTGTATCCATGTCGATAGCCTGTTGCTCGGTGCGATCACGAGGTGGAGTAGATGTTGTTTCATCATCGTCTTCACTACAAGTAAAAACAAAAAACGTTAGAGATAAAATAAAAAGGACATTAAGCTGATTTCTCATAATATTACTTTTGGAGCTGCAAGATACAATTTTATGCTATTTTTGTGGAATAGAAAATAGAGTTTTAAAAAAAATATGAGGATTGATAAGTTTTTATGGTGCTTGCGCTACTTCAAAACGAGAACTTTGGCTTCAACTGCTACAAAAAAAGGACATGTTCGTGTAAACGATGTAGTAGTAAAACCAAGTAGAGAAATATATCCTACAGATAAAATTAGTGTTCGTATCAATCAAGTCAATTATCAATTAAATGTTTTAGATCTTCCAAAAAGCCGCGTGGGTGCAAAATTAGTAGACATTTATAGGCAAGATACAACGCCAAAATCGGAGTTTGATGCAACAGAACTTTTGAAATATTCCAAAGATTATTACAGAAAAAAAGGAGAGGGACGCCCCACCAAAAAAGATCGTAGAGATATTGATGACTATTTAGAATTTGATGAAAATTAAATAATTAACAATCAAGTTGAAATGTCTTTTTTATATTTGAAAAAAAGAGTTGTATGGCACTAACACAAAATTGCATCCTGAATCATCAAGAAATTGATCATAAAATTAAACGTATTGCATACCAGATTTATGAATCTAATGTTGAACAAAAAGAAATTGTTCTGGCTGGAATTTATTCCAACGGGTATGTTTTGGCTGAAAAAATAAAACAGCAATTAGAAGAAATTTCAGAAATAAAAGCAAAATTGTGTACAGTCAAAATCAATAAAAAAAATCCAACTGAAAAAGTAACTACTTCTCTAAACCAAGATGAATACGCTAACAAATCCTTAGTTTTAGTTGATGATGTATTACATTCTGGGACTACATTGATTTATGGCGTAAAACATTTTTTGGACACGCCTTTGACGCAGATTAAAACTGCTGTTTTAGTCAATAGAAATCATAAGAAATACCCTGTAAAAGCAGATTTCAAAGGGATTTCACTATCAACCTCATTACATGAGCATATTGATGTTGTTTTTGATGGAAAAAACTCAAAAGTTGTGCTCGTCTAATTCAAATTGAATTTTACTAACAACCTCTTCAAGAGGTAAATCATCAACTGAGATGCTCCACTGCGCTTGGTTGTAATATTTAGAACGTTCAAACAAATGCTTGGCAATAAATTCTGCCAAATCATTATCATCAATATTTGCAATTAATGGTCGTTTGGATTTTTCAAAAATCAAACGATTCTTAAGAGTCCCTACAGATGATTTTAAGTAAATTGTGAATACATCAGGGTGGTTGTTCAAAAATGCCATTGTATTACCATAGCAGGGAGTGCCTCCACCAAGAGCGAGAACAATATTTGTATGAGTTCTACAAATTTTTTGAACGGCTTTAAGTTCGATTTTTCGAAATTCAATAGGCCCTCTTTTTTCAAATAAATCAGCAATAGATAGCTGTTCTTGTTGTTCTATATAATGGTCTAAATCCAAAAACTTACGTCCTTTCAAATTGGCAAGTATTTTTCCAACGGATGATTTTCCAGAACCCATGTATCCTAACAAAACGACTATCATGATGGTGTGTAATTAATTTTGAACCCACAAATTGTAGTTTTACAAAAAAACAAAAAAAATTTGAAAAAAAAAGGTTGTAATATTAATTAAACCCATTATCTTTGCAGCCGCAATAAGCAAGTCCAACCGACTTGGTAGCTCAGTTGGTAGAGCATCTCCCTTTTAAGGAGAGGGTCCTGGGTTCGAGCCCCAGCCAAGTCACAAAAAAAGTTAAGCGTCGTCTTAACTTTTTTTTCTTCAATAATTATTGCGCACGTGGCGGAATTGGTAGACGCGCTAGCTTGAGGGGCTAGTGGGAGTTATTCCCGTGGAAGTTCGAGTCTTCTCGTGCGCACTTTTAAACAAATAAATTTATTTTTCATTATTTTTTAGTAACTTAAACGAACCAAATCTAAAAATAATGAACTCTACTGAAAACGTCTTTAGTATAAAAGACCTTGAAAATATTTCTGGCGTTAAAGCACACACCATCCGCATTTGGGAAAAACGATACAACTTACTTCAGCCTAAACGCACAGAAACAAACATCAGGCACTACGACCTTCACAACCTTCAAAAACTGCTTAATATTAGTTTTTTGAACAATAATGGGTTTAAGATTTCCAAAATTGATGCTCTAATGAGTCTGAATTGGCACCAAAAACCAGAGAGCTAGCTTTTTTGGGGAAAAGTGATAGTCAAGCTATTGTAGCCTTTAAATTGGCAATGCTAAATTTTGATCAAACACTTTTTTATAACACCTAT
>Ga0228639_1000456_pt1 | contig 18690 bp, 19 predicted proteins | sample 50DmetaG_FD_190532 | JGI IMG/M metagenome (GOLD analysis project Ga0228639, IMG submission 190532) | Seawater microbial communities from Monterey Bay, California, United States - 50D | ecosystem: Environmental > Aquatic > Marine > Coastal | place: USA: California | collected 2016-10-18
AGGCCAGTCATTGTTTACCCATTCCAGAAGGTATGAACTTAAAGCTAGCAGCAGCACTTCCTGAAACTTTCTTTACAGTGTGGAGTAATGTGTTTCAAAGAGGAGAATTGAAGCCACATGAAAAGTTCTTGGTTCATGGTGGTTCATCTGGAATAGGAACTACTGCTATTCAGTTGGCAAATGTTTTTGGAAGTGAAGTTTATGCTACGGCTGGAAGTGACGAAAAATGTTTAGTTTGCGAAGAGCTTGGTGCAAAAAGAGCAATCAATTATAATAAAGAAGATTTCCTAGATGTTATAAAAAGTATTGGTGGAGTGAACCTAATCTTAGACATGGTTGGAGGCACTTATATGGCAAAAAATATTAATGCTTTGGTTGATGATGGTAGATTAGTACAAATTGCATTTTTGCATGGAGCAAAAGTTGAGTTAAACTTTGCACAAATAATGACAAGACGCTTAACTTTAACTGGAAGTACCTTACGGCCTCAATCTGACTTTTCAAAAACTCAAATAGCCTCAGAATTGTCTAAAAAAATCTGGCCATTATTTGGGAATGGCAGACTGAAACCTGTTGTAGATAGTGTCTTTGAACTAGAGGATGTTACTTCTGCGCATCTACTCATGGAAAGTAGTAAGCATATTGGAAAAATCTTGTTAAGAGTCGAACAATAATTTCTAAATAAATAGATTTATGTTTATCTCATATCCATTTTAAAGAATAATCGCTATTTATATTCAATTTTCAATATTTCGTAAGCTTTTTCCCCACCCGGAGTTTTCACTTCCACACTATCCCCTTCATCTTTTCCGATGAGAGCTCTTGCAATTGGTGATTTAATATTTAGAAGCCCAGCTTCAATCTTTGCTTCATGCTCTCCAACTATTTGCCAAGTTTTTTCTTCATCAGTATCCTCATCAACTACAGTTACTGTTGCTCCAAATTTTATTGCGCCTGTCAAGGTCGTTGGATCTATTACATCGGCCAAAGATATTATTGCTTCAATTTCTTTTACTCTACCTTCTATAAAGCTATGCTTTTCACGAGCTGAGTGGTACTCAGCGTTTTCAGATAAATCTCCATGCTCGCGCGCCTCAGAAATAGCTTGAATTATATTTGGGCGCTCTACGGACTTTAAATTTTTCAGTTCTGCTTCGAGTACGAGATTTCCCTCTCTAGTCATTGGGATTTTTTCCATAACGCATCCGGCTTTGTTACTAATTTATCATTACTTTCCTTATGATGAGCAAATTAAATGTTTTAATGCAAGGCTTTGTGGAGTTGAATTCAATATATTGTCATATTTTATGGAAATAATGCCGCAAGGGGTTAATTTTTAGCTTGAAATGATTGACGCTGAGTATTGAGAAAGCGTACTTATCTTCAATAATAAGATTTAAGCGTACTAGGAGGTTTGCGTGTCGGAAGTGGTTAGAGAAACTATGGAGTATGATGTCGTTATAGTTGGAGCTGGTCCTGCTGGTCTCTCTGCTGCTATACGACTAAAGCAGCTTGATGCAAACCTAGAAGTTGTCGTACTTGAAAAAGGATCAGAAGTAGGTGCTCATATCCTATCTGGTGCGGTTTTAGATCCTTCTGGATTGAATAAATTAATTCCGGAATGGAACAAAAAAGGTGCTCCAATAGATGTTCCTGTTAAAGAAGATAACTTTTATATTCTTGGAGAGGCAGGACAGATCAGGTTGCCAAACTTCCTTATGCCACCTCTGATGAATAATCACGGTAATTACATAGTTTCCATGGGGAATGTGTGTAGGTGGATGGCAGAACAAGCTGAAGAGTTGGGTGTGGAAATTTTTCCTGGAATGGCGTGCTCGGATCTGGTTTTTGGCAATGATGGTGAGGTAAAAGGTGTTGTTGCAGGTGAATTTGGCAAGAACTCTGATGGCTCAATAGGGGAGGCCTATGAACCAGGAATGGAATTACATGGAAAGTACGTGCTTCTTTCTGAGGGAGCTAGGGGATCACTGGCAAAACAAGTTATAGCAAAATTTAATTTAGATTCTGAATGTGATGTGCCAAAATTTGGAATTGGAATGAAAGAAATTTGGGAAGTTGATCCAGAACTCCACAATGAAGGCGAGGTTACACATACAATGGGCTGGCCGTTGGGCTTCAAAAGCTCGGGTGGTTCGTTCGTATATCACTTAAATAATAATCAGGTTTACGTTGGCTACATAGTGGATTTAAATTATAAAAACCCATTTTTGTCGCCTTATATGGAATTTCAGCAGTTCAAGCATCATCCAAAAATTAAAAAGTTGCTAACTGGTGGCAAGCGTTTAGCGTATGGAGCAAGAGTAGTTACTAAGGGCGGTTTGCAGTCAATTCCTAAGACTGCTTTTCCAGGAGGAGCTTTATTAGGCTGTTCTGCTGGACTAGTTAATCTTCCAAGAATTAAAGGTAATCACAACGCCATGCATTCTGGGATTGAGGCGGCTGAATCTGTTTACAATGCAATAAAAGATGATAGATCTGGGGATGTTCTCTCTGATTATGATGTAAGTTTGAAAACTAAAGCTGTTGGAAAAGACCTAAAGAAAGTTCGCAATGTAGCTCCTTTGAATGCTCGGTTTGGCCCATTAGGAGGCCTAATTTTGGGTGGATTTGATATGTGGTTCCAGACATTGTTTAAATTTTCTCTTTTTGGTAGTTTGAAACATGGAAAATCTGATGCGGAAGCCACTGAAAGTGCTGCAAAGCATGAAGAGATAAAATATCCGAAACCAGACGGCTCGATAAGCTTTGATCGTCTGACTAATGTTTCTTTTGCAATGACTAATCATGAAGAAAATCAGCCGTGTCATTTGCAACTTAGCAATCCTGATATTCCAATATCTGTAAACCTTCCTCAATTTAGTGAGCCTGCTCAAAGGTATTGCCCTGCTGGGGTTTATGAAGTTGTTCAAACTGAAGAAGCAACAGCACGTTTTGTGATTAATTTTCAGAACTGTGTGCACTGTAAAACTTGTGATATAAAAGACCCTAGCCAAAATATTAATTGGATGACACCACAAGGTGGTGATGGGCCTAATTATCCCAATATGTAATTAACGAGAAATTCTTTTGAAGTTAGCTATTAGGGATTATATTTCAATTATGAGTTTTAAGCTGGAAACATGACCAAGATTTTTCAAATAATAGTATTATTTTTAGCTGTTTCAATTGCTGAGCAAGGTTCTGCATCGTCTGGCGCCTATTTGGCAGGTAGACAGGCTATTTCTGATCATAATTTTGTAACTGCTTCTGAATTCCAAACTAAAAGTGTTAGTGTGGATCCGTCCAACTCTAAGCTCTTAGAAGGCCTTATGATATCTTTCATCGCTCAGGGCTCGGTGGACAAGGCGATATCCATCGCGGAAGTTTATAAAGATAATGGTAACCAAAGCCAAATCTCCCAAATGATTTTATCAGCCTCACTGATCAAAGATGGAAGGACTGAGGCTTTTTTAAGTTTTATAAAAGATGCGAGTAAAATTACGCCAATACTAAAGGATCTTTTATCGGCTTGGGTACTTATGGGGTTAAACGATGACGTTAATGCAAATCGAATTTTTGACAAAACAGCAAAAGTACAAGGTATGGGACAATTTGTAAATTTCCATCGCGCAATGTCTCAACTTGCAGCAGGAAAATTTGAACAAGCCTTGAAGACATTTAACCTTATTCACAGTGATAAAGAAAACCCAACAAGGCGATCGGTCATTTCTCACACAAAAATACTTCTATCTCAAAGCAAATTTAAAGAAGCACAGAGTTTACTCGAAAAATGGTTTGGGCCTACATTTGATCCTGAAATTGAAGAGCTTTTTTTAAATGCGACTAATGGAAAAGTTTATCCCAAAACCTCATTTTCCAATATAAATATAGCAGTAGCGGATGTCTTTCATTCTATTGCGAATTTAATTCGAAAGGAGGCAGATCCAACGTTTACGCTTATTTATTCAAGGCTGGCAGAGTATTTAGATGCAAATCATATTGACTCAATATTGATGACTGCAGATTTGCTTGTGGAGTTAGAACAGTATAATTTAGCAATAAAAGAACATGAAAAACTTTCCAACAGTCAACCACAATATTTTGCTTCAGAATTAGGAAGAGCTGAAGCGTTACGTTCATCAGGCAAAGAGGAGGCAGCGGTTGAAGTTTTGGCTGCGTTGACGCGCCAGTTTCCAAATTCACCCAATGGTTTTAGTATACTGGGAAACCACTATAGGCGCCTAGAGGCCTACGATAGAGCCGAAGTTGCTTATAAGGAAGCAATAAAGCTATATCAGGCCAAGGGAGAAGCTGGTTGGTTTTTATATTATGTTAGGGGAATAACACGTGAACGTTTAAATCTTTGGGGCTTAGCTGAAAAAGATTTCCGAAAAGCGCTTTCACTTAATCCCACTCAGCCACAAGTTTTGAATTATCTGGGATATTCATTAATTGAAAAAAACACTAAATTGGATGAAGCTTTGGATATGATTGAAAGGGCTGTAAAGGAAAGTCCGGACAGTGGTTATATTGTCGATAGTCTTGGCTGGGGTTATTATAAGCTAGGCGAATATGAAAAGGCTGTTCCAAATTTAGAAAAAGCTGCTGAATTAATGCCTATAGATCCAATAGTAAATGATCATTTAGGCGATGTTTATTGGATGGTAGGAAGAAAAACTGAGGCTGAGTTTCAGTGGAGACGAGCGTTGTCCTTTGACCCGGAAGAAGAGGAGATACAACGAATAAAAAAGAAATTGAAAGTTGGCCTTACTCAAGTGCTTATCGATGAGTCTAAGGAGACTGGATTATTAGTGAAATAATTTTTGAAGAAAAAGCCTGTGCAAAAGTAAATCTATGTCTGCAGGTAGTAGGCCAAAAGCCAAACGGTTTTCATTTGCTAGATTCGATTGTGGGATTTACAGAATTTGCTGACTATTTATCTTTTGAAAAAAGTGAGAGGCTTGAGCTCACTGTTAAAGGTGATTTTGCCGATCAAATACCATTAGATAGGTCTAATTTAATTTTGATGGCGGCAGAATTATTAAGAAGTCTAAATAACATTACAGATGGTGCCCACATAACTTTAACTAAAAAACTACCTCCTAGTGCTGGCTTAGGTGGAGGGTCAAGTGACGCAGCGGCGGCTATCCGTGGATTATCCCGACTGTGGAAGATAGATCTACCAGAAGTAGATCATCTGATGAAAATTGGATCTGACTTGCCAGTTTGCATTAATCAGAAAACTCAGCATATGAAAGGTTGTGGAGAAGTTTTAAGAACAATTAATACGTTCCCAGAACTTCCTATTCTTTTGGTAAACCCTTTAAAAAAGATCTCAACACAAGTAGTTTTTCAAAAGCTTAAAAATAAGCAAAACTCACCTCTATCAAAATATGAGAAATTATCTCGAACCAAAAAAGATTGGATAAATTGGCTAAGTGCGCAGCGAAACGATTTAATGGAGCCAGCTCTTTTAATTGAACCAGTTATATCAGAAGTTTTACAACTTATTTCTAACCAAATTTCTGTCAAGAAGGTGTCAATGTCTGGGTCTGGTGCTACCTGCTTTGGAGTTTTTGAAAATAAATACGACTGTGATTTGGCTATGAAAATGATTAGCCGAGAACGGCCAGAGTGGTGGACCGTTTCTACTGAAATAATATCTATTTAGATCTCGTTAACACATAGTCGGCTAGGTCAGATAAAAGAAGTTGAACTTCAGATTCTGGTAATTTTTTCAATGCAAGTTTAGCTCTATCAACCCAAGTCTCAGCCTCTTTGCGAATATCGCTTACGACGTCATATTTTTGCATAACTAATAGAGCTTTGTCCCAATCATCTGCATTTTGATCACCCTTTTCAATCGTTCTTTTCCAAAATTCTAGTTCGGTATTAGTGGATTTTTTAATAGCTTTTATAAACGGTAAAGTTACCTTACGTTCTCGGAAATCGTCGCCACTGTTTTTTCCGGTATTTTGCAAGCTCCCTTCCACGTCTAATAAATCATCAATTATTTGGAAGGCTATCCCCAATGCATCACCATATTCGTAGAGCGCTTTACAAGCCTCTTCGCTGGCTCCAGCTATCTTGCCACCGACTTGGGTTGCTGCGGAAAATAAGGCTGCTGTTTTGCCTCGAATGACTTTTAAGTAGGTGGCCTCGTCTGTTTTAATATTTTTGGAAACGGTAAGTTGTAATACTTCTCCCTCTGCAATAGTGGCTGAAGCACTAGCTAGTATATCTAAAATTGTTAATGAACCAACTTCTACCATTAATTGGAAGGAGCGTGAGAACAAATAATCTCCAACCAAAACTGACGATTTATTGTCCCACAATAAATTTGCTGTGGGCCTGCCGCGTCGCTTTAAGCTTTCATCTACAACGTCGTCATGAAGTAACGTTGCGGTATGAATAAATTCTACGGTCGCTGCTAATTTTAAATGCTCGTCACCATCATAATCAAACATACGCGCGGCAGCTAACGTCAGCATTGGTCTTAATCTTTTACCTCCAGCACTGATTAAATGGGAGGTTACTTCTGGGATTCGGGGTGCGTTTTCAGAAGCCATTCGCTCACGAATAATTTCATTTACACGTAGCATTTCTAACTCAACAATTTTAGCTAGCTTTTCATCTGGTTGTGTTTTTTTATCCAACACTGATTAGACCTTATCTTTTCTCGACATACATGGCGCCAGCTCATAAAGTTTTAATATGAAAGAATTATTTAGCACAAATGATATAACGAAATTTGTATACGCCGAAACCATCCTGAACTCAAATGATATAGTATCCTTTGCACTAGATGTGAATATCAGTGTATTAGAAGGGTCAATTGGCATATTGCCAAGACGATTGATGGTATTGGTGAAAGATTATGACTTGGCTTTTGAACTGTTGACGGATTTTGGTTTAGATTTAAAAAGTATGTAATGTGACCGAGTTTACTAAGGATAGTTTTTTAGGAGGTGGCATTAAGATATGGCAACCTAAAAAGGGATACAGGGCAGGTATAGATCCAATACTATTGGCTGCATCAGTAAATATTAGTGAAGGTCAAAATGTTTTGGATCTTGGTTGTGGTGTGGGGACGGCTAGTTTCGCAATTGGTTATAGAGTTAAAAATGTTGAACTATATGGGGTCGAAATCCAAAAAGTTCATGCTGAATTGGCCGATTTAAACTCCAAAGAAAATGGAATAGATTTAAAACTAGAATGTTCTGATATTTTAGATTTATCATCGAATATTACTAGCAAAAGTTTTGATCACGTAATAGCGAACCCACCTTACTTTGATAGAAAATTTTCGGTAAGAGGTATAAACTTATCTAAAGAAAAATCACTTGCAGATACTTGCCCCATAGCAGAATGGTTAAAAGTTGCTGCAAAGCGTGTAAAGCCAAAAGGTTTTGTACATTTTATAGTTAGATCTGACCGATTACTGGAAATGTTTAGCTATATGCCAAAAAGTTTAGGTAGCTTGGTAATAACTCCCATTATTTCACGAAAAGATAATAATGCTAAACTTACAATTTTGCATGCAAAAAAAAATGGGAGAGCGGGTTTTATAATCTCGTCACCTATAATTTTATACCCATCAAAGAATAATTCCGTCGAAAAGTACAATCCTGAAATCGACCAAGTGCTCAGACACGGCGCAAGCTTGAAAAACTGGGATTTATAAAGGTTCTTTTAGAGACCAGTGGCGGAAATTGGCCGAATGTGATCCAAATCCAGTGACATAAAAATAAAAATATGCTCAAGTGTTAATATTGGTGGCGAGAGGAGAAATAAAAATGAGCATAATATCGCATATCCAAATTCTAAAACAAAAGCATGAAAAGCTTTCGAGTGAAGTGGAACAAGCCCATAAATCGCTGGTTTCTGATGAGTTGTATATTTCGCAGCTTAAAAAAGAGAAACTGCGCTTGAAGGAAGAAATTTTTAGGCTGTCTAGGTAGCCTTTAAGATCTAAGTGTGTCACCTAAATTAAGTTTGGGCTTAAGAGACGTTATTTTTTCATAATATTCTTTGTGACCTGCGACTCTATTCGAAATGATTTCCGCGGCTATTTTGCCAATTTCGTATCTACACGCATCCATCGTTGCAAGCTTCATTGGTAATCCGTCCAGTAGTTCGACTCCGTTAAACCCTGCTAAACCAATTTCATCAGGTATGCTTTTCTCATTTTTAAGAAGCGATAGTAATCCACCTGCTCCAATCATGTCATTTGAATAATATAAAAAATCTAAATCTGGTGTTCTTTTAAGTATTTCCTGGGTCATTTGACCCCCTTTAGCTAGGGCGGAACTCCCAGAATAAAACTCTTGATCAGAAATTTCTATATTCTCTTTTGCCAAAGCTTCAGTAAAACCCTCAAAACGTTTCCTTGCGCGATGATCTAACGGCATTTTTGTTCCTAAAAACCCTATTTTTCTGTAACCAGCCTCCAATATCGCTTTTGCCATATGTCGACCTGCACGTTTATGGGAAATACCGACTGCTGAATCTATTGGATCTCCATCTATATCCATTATTTCTACAACAGGTATATTAGTACTGTTTAGCATAGCTATTGAGGCATCTGAATGCTCTAGGCCAGCGATTATAATTCCCGAGGGTCGCCAGGATAACATTTGATAAAGAACTTTTTCTTCTTTTTCTGGCAGGTAGTCTGTCACTCCAACTACTGCCTGCAATTCGGTATTTTCTAAAATTGAATTTATACCAGTTAAAACCTCTGGAAAGACCATATTAGACATCGAAGGGATTATTACTGCAACTAGATTTACTCTTTGGCTTGCCAGGGCGCCAGCAATTTTATTAGGAACGTATCCAAGTGCTTTTGCTGCATGTAGGACTTTTTCCCGTGTGCTTTGAGAAACGTCACCGCGACCTCGAAGCACGCGGCTTACTGTCATCTCAGATACTCCAGAAGCTTCCGATACATCTCTGAGGGTCAAAGTACGGTTTTCTAAGCGACTCAAATTATAGACCCCTTTTTAACTCTAATTTTGAGGAAAGAATAAATAAATTACAAGTTACAGTTTACCTATGTTAAAAAAAAACCTCTAGCGAGGTTTTTTGATAAGGCTGATTTATGTCATTGCCCAATTTTGATTTTGAGACTGGATTGATAAAAAAAGGCTATAAAGTGATAGCTGGCGTTGATGAAGTAGGAAGAGGATGCATAGCTGGACCTGTAACCGCTGCTGCGGTAATATTAGATCCACAAAATATTCCAATTGGATTAAATGACTCTAAGAAATTGAGTTTGAGAAAAAGAGAAAAACTTTTTCATGCAATTCAAGACACATGTATATTTTGCGTGGCCCATTCTTCTGTAGAAGAAATAGATAAAATCAACATTTTACAAGCTAGCTTGTTATCAATGAAAAGGGCTGTCGAAGGGCTAAGAATTAAGCCAGATTTTGTACTAATAGATGGAAACAAAAGTCCGGAAGGTCTAGAAAATAGATCTGAAGCTATTATTAAGGGGGATAGTAAGTCGTCCTCGATCGCTGCTGCTTCTATTGTTGCAAAAATAACACGTGACCGCATTATGTCGCGCTTGGATAAAGAATTTCCGGGTTATGATTGGTCTCAAAATGCAGGATATCCCACTAAATTTCATAAATCAGCAATTCTAAATATAGGCATCACCCCATATCATAGGCATTCTTTCAAGCCAGTATACAATATCTTGTATCAAGAAAATTTTTAAGTAATTGAATTAAAAAAATAAATTGACCTCGAATCACGTTTGAATCATTGTGTGGGCAAATCACGAGCGCTAAAAAGCGCCTAAATTTTGAGGCCTGGATGTCAACTAAAACCTACACAAAGGGGTGTACTAAACTCCCGTTAAACAAAATTCTGAATGGAGACTGCATTAAAATAATGGATAGTCTTCCTGCAGAATCAATTGATCTGCTGTTTGCTGATCCCCCGTATAATTTACAGTTGAAAGGTGAACTTCATCGCCCTGACCATTCAAAAGTTGATGCAGTCGACAATGCCTGGGATCAATTTGATAGTTTCAAAACTTATGATAATTTCACTGACAGCTGGCTGACAGCAGCTAGGCGCATCTTAAAACCTAATGGTGCAATTTGGGTTATTGGAAGCTATCACAATATATTTAGAGTTGGCGCATCACTACAGAATAAGGGCTTTTGGATTTTAAACGATGTAATTTGGCGAAAATCAAACCCAATGCCCAATTTCAGGGGTAAAAGATTAACTAACGCACATGAGACAATGATTTGGGCCTCTAAGTCAGAAGGCGCAAAATATACGTTCAATTATGAGGCGCTTAAGGCGTTGAATGAAGGACTTCAAATGCGATCAGATTGGGTTTTGCCGATTTGTAATGGAAATGAAAGACTAAAAAATACTAAAGGTGAAAAAGCCCACCCTACTCAAAAGCCGGAAAGTTTATTACACAGAGTGTTGGTTGGGACAACTAATCCTGGTGATGTTGTGTTAGATCCATTTTTTGGAACTGGGACTACAGGGGCCGTAGCTAAAATGCTTGGTAGAGAGTTTATAGGAATCGAAAAAGAGCAGAGCTACATAGAAGTTGCGGAAAATAGAATAAAGAAAATCAAAAAATTCGACAAAGAGGTGCTAGAAGTATCAACAAGCAAGCGTTCAGAACCTAGGGTGCCTTTTGGTCAGATTATTGAACGGGGAATGTTGTCACCTGGCGAACAGTTATGGTCTTTGAATGGGCGCCATAAAGCAAAAGTTAGAGCTGATGGTACGTTGATAGGAGATGATATAAAAGGATCAATTCATCAGGTTGGTGCTGCGCTCGAGGGCGCTCCAAGTTGTAATGGCTGGACATATTGGGGTTTTCGGCGGGATGGAAAAATGGTGCCAATTGATATTTTGCGGCAACAAATTCGCTCAGAAGTAACATTGTAAGTAAAAAGCCTGTGGTTTGAGACCGCACCCTATTAAAGTCCGCCCATTGGGCGGATTTTTTTTATTTGAACTTATTGTTACCACTTAGTTATTTCTGGATAAAACATTGCTCGCCAACGATTAACCCTTGGGTTCATGACTGACATCCAAGTACGTGGAAACAGAGCTAAAATTCCCATCGCGGGATAGCTATGTGGAAGTTGTGGAGCTTTTGTTGCCCCAAGGTTTTGGAGTAATGGAAAACTCCTAGTCGGTTTGAAATGATGATCAGAATGTCTTTGGAGGTTAATCAGAACCCAATTTGACACCTTGTAAGTAGAGTTCCAAGAATGGTGAGGTTGCACAAACTCATACTTACCATTTTTTAAACTTTTACGCGACAAACCGTAATGCTCTATATAATTTACCAGCTCTAATAGTAATATTGCAATGAGTGATTGAAGTACGAATAAAAATAATCCGAAAAAACCACCAATTAGAAGTGATAAAACTATCATAGAAAACTGTAAGGCGAAGTAGATATAAAATGGATTAGAAAAGTCACCTGATGGCAGGCCCTTACGCTCAAGTTTTCCAGTTTCTGATTTGAATGATGAAATTGGGCATTGAATTAGAACCCGCATGAAGAATTTATAAAAGCTCTCATTATATTTAGCTGTTACTGGGTCTTTTGGCGTTCCCACATGGATATGATGAACCAATAAATGTTCCGAACGGAAATGTGAGTAAAGCACCATCGCAAGCAGTACATCTGCTAACCATCGCTCTAACTTACTAGATTTATGCATCAGTTCATGAGCATAGTTAATTCCTATTGTTCCTGTTAAAACGCCCATAGCGCAAAATAGACCAATTTTTTCCACTAAGATCATATCAGTAGTAATTGTGAGTGCTAAAATTCCAAATAAAGTGAAAAATTGGATTGGAGCCCAGATCAAAGTTATTAACTGATACCAAAATAGTTGAGGCTTTTCCAAAGTCGGGTCTAAATTTTCAATCCGTAATCCTACATATTGGTCGATTAATGGTAAAATTACCAATGTCATTGTCGGAAGAATTAGAATTGCCCAACCTTGTATTATAAAAGAAACCCATAGCGATATAGCAAATACAATAGAAGACCAAAATGGTGCTGTAGATTTAAAAGATAATAAAATATTTTTCTCGGACATCACTTAAACTATTTAATTTTTTGAAAGGAAAAAATCCAATTCTGGTTATTATTATTTTTCCTGTTTTTGTTGACTTGGTTGAGTATACTTATCTTTATAATATCGCTTCAAAATAATTGATTTCAATATTTAATTGATTGCCAAACTTTTTTCATAACTGTTGGCAGATTGTTTGGATCAAAATCATCTGGTTTTAAGAATTCTCCCCTTTTAGGAGCCTGCTCTAAATTCGCAGTAATATGCATAACTTTTAAATTTAAGTTGAAATGTGTAAACGTATGTTTTACAACATTATTTTTTATTTTCCAATTCCCTTCCATTGGTGGGTCATCTTGAAAAGTATCTCCCCATAAGGAACACGGAAGGCTGAGCATTCCCCCCAAAAGACCATTTGGCGGCCTTATTTCAGTGAGTATTGCCCCATCAACCCTTTCAACAAAATAGGCGATACCATAACGTATTGGCTTTTTTGCTTTTTTTATTTTCCGGGGTAAATAAACGGAGGTTCCAGCCCTTTTGGAAATACAATGATTTACCCAAGGGCAAATATCACAATTTGGTATTTTGGGTTTGCAAATAGTTGCCCCTAAATCCATTATTGCTTGGGCATAATCCCCAGACCTAAGTTTTGGTGTGAGTTGCTTTGCTAAAACAGATAGTTCTTTTTTGGCTTTTGGTAGTTCTGTATGAACATTAAAAATTCTTGAAATAACCCGTTCAACATTACCATCTACTACTGTTTCTGGGTTGTCATAGGCGATTGAAGAAATTGCAGATGCAGTATAGGGGCCAATGCCAGGTAGCTTCAATAACGCTTCCATTTCTTCAGGAAATTTACCACTTTTATTTTTAGCAATCAGTCTTGCGCACTTTAATAAATTTCGAGCTCTTGCATAATAACCCAATCCTGCCCAAGCTCCCATAACTTCGTCATCTTTTGCATTTGCTAAGTCAAATATTGTCGGCCATTTTTTAGTAAATTTTGTGAAGTAGGGCTTAACCGATGCTACTGTTGTTTGCTGAAGCATAATTTCAGATAACCAAACGTGGTAAGGATTTGGTTGTGTGCCAGCTAGTCTATTTTTAGGTGCAATGCGCCAAGGCATCTCTCTAGCATTACAATCGTACCAGTCCAATAACTTGTTTGGATCTGGTTTATTTTCTATGCTAATCTGCATTGGGTAATCCGTTGATCATAGGCGTGTACCTTAAAACAGTGGGTCGTTAAATAGAGGTGTATAATAGTATAGAAATGCGGAAAAATGGATTCAAAAAAGCATCGGTGTTGTTGAAGAGAAATATCCAACGAGCTAGTGAGTCACGAGGTTTTGCGCAATCTCGCGTTTTGACGCACTGGGGTGAGATTGTCGGAGAAGAAATTTCATCTGTATCTATTCCTACTAAAGTGAGTTACCGAACTGATGGTTTAGGTGCTACACTTACAATTCTTACATCAGGATCGAATGGGCCTATTCTCGAGATGCAAAAAGAATTTATAAGAAATAAAATTAATGCTGTGTATGGCTATAATGCGGTTCATAAAATAAAAATAACCCAGTCGTCACCTATTGCATTGATTGGCAAAAATGAAGATTCTAAGAATATTATGTCTAAAGAAAATAAAATTAGTGGGGAAATTTCTCCCGACCTCGAGAAAGCCGTAAATGAAATTGATGATAAAAATCTCAGACAAGGACTTGAAGAACTGGCGATAAATGTATTTACAAAGCTAAGAAATAGCTCCTCTTCTGAAAGGTAAACATTATGCGAAAATTGTCATTATTATTAATTTTTTTTGGGTCCGTTTACTTCTTACAATTTGGTTCTGAAAGAGAGCATAGAAGTAAATTTGATCTACCTTACTCTGTAAATGCTGAAGAGGCTTCCGAAGGTATTAAGCCTATAGCAGAAATGATTCAGGGTGATGAGTATGCCCCAATTGAGATAATTGAATATGCGTCTTATACTTGTCCTCATTGCGCTACCTTTCACGCCGATGTTTATCCTAAACTAAAAATTAATTATATAGATAAGGGGCTTGTTAAGTTTGTTTACCGAGAAGTTTATTTCGATAAATACGGAATGTGGGCATCAATGATCGCTAGGTGTGCGGGTCCGGATAGATTTTTTGGAATGACTGATCAAATCTACAGAAAACAATCTGATTGGGCGCGTGCTGAAAGTGATGTAGCAATCGTTACTCAGCTTAGAAAGATTGGCCTCTTGGCGGGGCTTGATGAAACTCAGCTAAATGCTTGTCTTCAGGACGGTGTAAAATTACGATCTTTGGTGGAATGGTATAGTGAAAATGCAAAAAGAGATGAAATTAAATCTACGCCAACCCTGATTATAAATGGTGAAAAGCATTCTAATCAAAGTTATGAAAAGTTAACTGAAAAACTTGATGAGATTTTAGGAAAATCATGAAAGCACCCTTGGAAGGTCTACGTGTTGTAGAGCTGGCTCGTATTTTGGCGGGGCCTTTCGCAGGGCAAACCCTTTCTGATTTAGGCGCAGAAGTTATTAAGGTTGAAGCTCCAAATGGTGATGATACCAGAGGTTGGGGCCCACCTTTTATAGATATAGATGGGGAAAGTTCTGCTGCGTATTTTCATTCGTGTAATCGTGGAAAAGCAAGTATAACTATCGATTTGTCAAAGACTAGTGATCAATTGCGTCTCAAAGAATTGATTCAGTCCTGTGATATCCTGATTGAGAATTTTAAAGTAGGTGGTTTGAAAAAATATGGGTTCGACTATGAAAGTGTTAAATCGATTAACCCCGCATTAATTTATTGTTCAATAACGGGCTTCGGTCAAACTGGTCCATATTCACACAGAGCAGGGTATGACTACATTATTCAAGGAATGAGTGGTTTTATGTCGATAACTGGTGAGTCTGGAGAAATGCCCCAGAGAGCGGGTGTGGCCGTTACAGATTTATTCACTGGTTTATATGCAACCACAGCAATACTATCAGCGATACATATGCGAAATGATACAGGACGAGGCCAACACATTGATATGGCTCTGCTCGACTGCGCAGTTTCTGTAATGGTAAATCAAGCTATGAATTTTATGAGTACTGGTATTTCACCGGATAGGGTTGGTAATATCCACCCTAATCTTTGTCCTTACCAAGTATTTGAGTGTGCAAATGGTCATTTAATAATTGCAGTTGGAAATGATGGCCAGTTTTCTAGATTATGTAATATATTAAAACTAGAAGCTTTAAGCAACGATCCTCTTTTTTTGATCAATAAACAAAGGGTCTTGAACCGTGACCAACTTACTGTGATATTATCTGACGCTATAAAACTTTTCTCAAAAGACGACCTTTTAAAACTTTGTGAAGATAATAATGTTCCAGCGGGCCCGATAAATACAATGGAAGAAGTTTTCAAAGACCCGCAAGTCATTTTTCGTGAGATGATGCTGAATTTTGAAGGTGTTCAGGGAGTAGCTTCACCGTTTAAATTTTCCGATGCCAAGCTTAATATGCGAGTACCATCTCCCAAGTTAGGTCAGGATGATAGTGAGTTTTAAAACCCACTGATTAAACGTTGAAGAGCTTTTCAAGCTCATTTTCATCATCAAACTCAATCCTTATGGGTAGTGAAAGTACTTTCTTGCGAAAGGAACTTGGTAGCCGTACTGCATCCTTCTCTGTCGTCACTAACTGTGCATGAGCTCTTTTTGCTTTACTTTCTAATCGTTTTAAAATCGATTTAGTCAACTTTTGATGATCACTTAATGGCACACAATCTATTAAGTTAGCGCCTAGTGATCGAAGGGTTGCAAAAAATTTGTTAGGGTCGGCTATCCCAGCGAAAGCTAAGTATTGTCCTTCTTTCCAATTCATGCCGGTCTCTATTGGCTTTATTTTTGAGTAAATAATTTTTAAGTGCTTTGGAAACGCATCAAATTCATATAAACTTTTTCCTACAATAATTACCGCGTCAGCCCTTTCGAAACCTTGGGAAATATTTTCTCGAAGTGGTCCTGCGGGCATGCATTTTTTATTTCCAAAGCCGTTCTTTCCATCAACTACTAAAATTGAAATATCTTTATAAAAACTGGGATCCTGAAATCCATCATCCAATAAAACTACTTGAGCGCCTGCTTTTTCAGCGGCAGCTATTCCATTTCTTCTTTTATTCGAAACCCATACAGAAGTGAATTCGGACATTAGAAGTGGTTCATCACCCACTTCTTCGGATTTGTGCTTTCTAGGATTTACTAAGAAAGTTCCTTGGAATTTACCTTTATACCCACGTGAAACGATGTGGACTTTTAGTCCTTTTTCTAAGAAGTGATGCGCTAAGGCTATTGTTATGGGTGTTTTGCCTGTACCACCTACATTTAAATTACCAATGCATATAGTGAAGCAGCTATATTTTTCAGGTTTACCAAAATTTCTGCGTAGAAAAGTCAAAAGGCTATAAAGGTATCCAAATGGAAGCAAAAATGTTGCTTTCCAAGAATAAGGCTCATACCAAAATTGTGGCGCTTTCATATTAATTCTCTTTGTTTTAGATATTCAAAAACGAGTTTTACTATTTTATCGGTATTTTCAGCACCAGAAGAAATAAAATCAAGTGCTGCGGTTCCCATATTTGCAGCTTTGTCCACTGAATACAGTTTGTTTAACTCAGCTGCTAATTCGTTACTGTTTTGAATCTGTAATGCAGCTCCAACACTTCTTAGGCCTTTATACTCCAATGAGTATTTACCCGTATTGGGTCCATGTAGAATTCCACAACACAAGCTTGCAGCAATTAATGGATCTTCTTGCTCATCTGGACTTGCTATTGTGTTTCCATAAAACACTACGGGTGACAATCTCATGAATTTGATATTATCCTCAGGTTGATTTGAAAAATAGACTTGAGTTGCTTCACCGGTTGTTTTGATTTCCTCAATAGGACTTAGCCGCAAATCTAGCCTGCTACAATGCTCTTTCAGAATACTCTCAAGTTTTGGGTTGGATAATGAAATAGTCAAACAATATTGAAAAGCTGCCCGTAATACTTGGCGATGAGCTTTAAGAACAAATTCTATTTCTTGTTCATGAATGTTTAAGGCGGCCCAAATTTGCTTGCCCTTTAAATCGTTTGAAATACTATCATTTTCTGAAAACGGCAGGGGTGCAATCGAAGATTGTAAAAGGCCCATTCCTTCAATTTTTTGCTGATCTAAGGAATTTTGAAACAGTTTGAGTGCGCCCATTTCATTTTCTGTAAAAACAAAATCAAAATTACTAAACACGCCTTTTTTAAAGTTTTGAATTATCTTTAGTTTTCTGCTTGGTAAATTTTCAGAGCGTGCATCGGCGAAAATACTTAAGTATTTTCTCTGTTTTATTCTTGAAGTTAGAAGGTAGGGTAACGGCCCATCCAAGCAAATTATTACCTTTGGATCATATTTTTTGAAAAAATTAGGATAAGAAAGCTGATCAGAAATTTTTCCAGCAATTTTAAAATCATATGATGAAATGGGGGTTTCAATAAATTCTTGCCCATATGTCAATAGAAATTCTAATTTGATCTTTTCTCTAAGGTATACACAAAGTAATTCAGCTGCGCGGAAACGATCTGGCTGAGATGTGTGAACCCAAATACATGGAGATAATTTGGATGCTACTGGGCTTGAGTTGTTAATTGTTTAAGCTCCTTTAGTTTCCTTTTAAGTTTACTTTAAAAATAGTTCAAAAATAAAAAGCCGCTCAATGAGCGGCTTGTATTAACTTTTTTTATTTTATCTAGTAAATTAGAAGCCCAAACCTTCATACTTTTTCTTAAACTTAGATACTCGACCACCCTGATCGAGTAAACGTTGGCCACCGCCAGTCCACGCTGGGTGTGCAGTTGGGTCAATATCAAGAGACAAGGTTTCGCCTTCACTACCCCAAGTCGAACGCGTTTTTATAACTGATCCATCTGTAAGTTTCACGTTAATAAAATGGTAATCAGGATGAATATCTTTTTTCATTTTATGTCCTTACTCTTTGGTGGTTTTTGGCTTGTAGTTAGTATCTTCAGCAATACGAGCAGACTTTCCACGACGAGATCGAAGATAATATAACTTCGCTCGCCTTACCCGGCCACGGCGTACGACGGTTACACTCTCAATATTAGTTGAATAAAGAGGAAATACCCTTTCCACGCCTTCACCAAATGATATTTTTCTAACGGTAAATGAACCTGCTATACCATTACCATTTTTTCGGGCAATGCATACGCCTTCATAATTTTGCACCCGAGATCTAGTGCCCTCAGTGACCTTGTATCCTACTTTAACAGTATCACCAGCTTTAAAATCCGGTATATTTTTGCTGAGCGAGGCAATTTGCTCTGCTTCTATTTGTGCGATCATATCCATCGCGCATCTCCTTTGATTACGGTTTCCCCGTTTTATTACTTCACAGGTTCAGAGCTCTTTTTTCTTCTTGGATCCCTAATTCGATAAGTCCAAAAGAGTATGCAACCAATTTCTTTTCTAGCTACAGATTTAGTGTTTGTTTATTAACGATTATAAAATACTAAATTAAAGCCCCAAAAGGGCCAACCTAATAGCTTGGAACGCACTTA
>Ga0228639_1000463_pt1 | contig 18574 bp, 9 predicted proteins | sample 50DmetaG_FD_190532 | JGI IMG/M metagenome (GOLD analysis project Ga0228639, IMG submission 190532) | Seawater microbial communities from Monterey Bay, California, United States - 50D | ecosystem: Environmental > Aquatic > Marine > Coastal | place: USA: California | collected 2016-10-18
TGCATCAAAAATATCCATTGATGTTGGCGGAGCGGATCGTTTCCAGAACCAATACATGCTTCGTCGATACAGATCAGCACCTGTACTTGCGGCGTATTTCTTTGTGTCACTTTGTGGCATGGCAACCGCCTTCCAGACCCCATCGGGTTGGTATGGCTTGACGCTTGGGCCACCTATTTTCTGGACGAGTAGACCACTGGCAGCCAAGGCCGTGTCACGAATCATTTCAGCATCCATTCGGAAGCGAGGACCTCGTGACAGCAAACGATTGTCGCGATCCTTGACTAATTTTTCAGGCGTCGCTGTCGCTGCCTGTCGATAGGCTGCACTCGTTACAAAAAGTCGGAAGAGATGTTTGACATCCCATCCGCTTTCTCGGAATTCCACAGCGAGCCAATCGAGGAGATCCTGATTGCTTGGGAGTTCTCCCGTAATTCCAAAGTCACCACTTGTGCGAACAAGGCCAGTTCCAAAGACTTCTTGCCAGAATCGATTGACGGTCACACGACTTGTAAGTGGGTGATCTTGCAGGAGAAGCCACTGCGCTAACCCGAGTCGATTTTTTGGAAGCGTATCCGGATAGGCTGAAAGAGCGGCTGGAGTTCCCGGAGAAACCTCATCAAGCCGTTTGTCATACTCTCCTCGATCAAGGACAAAAGCTTTGGCCATGTCAGGCTTTTCTTGCATGACGTGAGCAATGGTGCCACGTTTTTTGATGGCTGCTTCTTCGGCGACTAATGCGTTCTCTCGAGCCTTGGCTGCCTGAAACGGTTTATCGAAAGCCATGAGCCACCAATCATACAGACGATTCGCAGCCTGGAGCCGTTCGTCTTTTGGAAGTTTGACAATGTCAGTCAGAAGATCTGCTTTTGCAATGCTTTCGACTTCGTTTTGAGATAGAGATCGACCCCAAATGGAAACACTGGTAAGACCAAGGTTTTTAGCAGGCGACCCCTTTGATCGACTACCAATAACAAATGGCGCCGTATCAGTACGCGTTGTGTTTCTCTTGAATTTGTTGGCTGCGACCTTTGGCTTTTGCTGCACAACACCGTCGTAATAGATTTTGATGCCGCTGGGATTCCCACTGCCGTTATATGACAGTGTGACGAGTGTCCAGACATCTGGCTTGAGTTGTTGTTTTGCGACAACTTTCAATGCGTCTTCAGGCCATTTATGGATCAGGTGCATGCCGACACGGCGGTCTTCCACCCATAGGTCCCATCCACGGTGTGCATTTGACTCATCCATCCGAGAGGCAATGGCAAAATTTTTATTCCCATCTTCTTTGGGAAGCTTGACCCAGCAGGAAATAGTAAATGGCTGATCATGTTCGAAGTCACCAACTGATGAGAGTTCAACGGCTTTTCCGTTGAGTAACGCAGCAGACATGCCACTGGGACCTGGCAACCATGACGTAGAGTCTGAAAGCGGTATGGTTGTTTGCTTGCCTAAGAAAGATGCTTTTGTTGCATTGCCCTCACCCTCAGAAAATGCAACATCGAGGAGCGGGGTCTCTTGAGGACCTATTGCAAGAACCTGATCCTCCGTGAGTGATTGAACCCATGTGTGGAATTCGCCTTTTGCATTCTTCTTGCGAGCGGCTAAGGCTGCTCGAGCACCAGGTAGCTCTTTCTCAATTGCACGAAATCGAGTTCGGTCCTGAGCAAGGGGAACTGCGAGGACAGGTGGGGTGTTATAGACGTTACCGTCTTTTGCACGCTGCGTTGTGTTATTAAAGAATGCAGAGAGTTCGTAAAACTCTTTTTGTGACAGTGGATCAAACTTATGGTCATGGCAGACGGCACAACCAGCAGTGAGTCCCATGAAAACCTGTGCTGTGGTTTCAGTGCGATCCCTCGCGTAGAGGACGATGTATTCCTCATCAATGATGCCACCCTCATTGGTCGTCATATTGCAGCGATTGAAGCCAGTGGCAATCTTGTTATCAAGAATCTGATCAGGCGTTGCACCTGGCCCATGATCAGTGACCAGGTCTCCTGCAAGTTGCAGAATCGTAAATTGATCAAATGGCATATTGCGGTTGAACGCATTAATAACCCACTGGCGGTATGTCCAGATTTCACGGAAGTTGTCAAAGTGAATGCCATGGGTGTCAGCGTATCGAGCATAATCAAGCCAGTGTCTGCCACGATGTTCACCCCACTCGAGTTTTGAGAGGAATGTATCGACGAGGCGTTCATATGCATCGGCATGCGGATCGAGAACAAACGCCTCAACAACTGATGGTTCTGGTGGAAGGCCAGTTAGGTCATATGACAGACGTCGAGCCAGTGTTCGACGGTCAGTTTCTGCAGCGGGCGTGAGACCCTCGGACTCAAGTCGCGCAAGAATAAAAGAATCAATAGGGTTGCGAACCCAGTCCTGTTTTTTCACTTTTGGAACTGGTACCCGTGTTGGTAGAATGAATGACCAGTGCGGCTCGTATTCGGCACCTTCTTTTATCCACTGTGTGAGAAGAGCTTTTTGTTCCGCTGAAAGTGTTTTCTTGATCTCCGGTGGAGGCATGACCTCTTCGGGATCTTCAGAATAAATCCGGTCGAGCAGAACTGTTGAGTCAGGGTCACCAGCAACGATTGCCCCATACTCAATGGCATCATCTCGACGATCAAGGCGAAGGTCAGCCTTTCGGCTCGCCGAGTCTGCTCCGTGACAGGAGAAACAGTTTTCAACCAAAATCGGTCGAATATGTTCGTTATACGAAAGTGGCTCTTCAGCTTTGATGCTCCTCGCCGTTAGGCCAATGGCACACAGAACAAGCACCAAGCCAGATAGAGACAAAGGTACTCGAATTCTTTGTATGAGAAACCGCATCACTGAGGGTTCCATCGATGTAACTCCAGAGAGTCCGTTGGGAACACCCACATCGCCGTTTGAGGGCGGGAAAGCCTTCAAACGCGGATCCCGAGAGGGATCGATCAGCGGGGCAAGAATATATGTCCACTTCGTACTCTCTATTATTAGCACGTTTTTTCCGTAACGGCAAGAAAGTCTCAGCGTCTATGAAGTGTGAAAGTACCAAAAAAAGGACTTTTCATACTAAAACGGAATGCTGTCATTTCTGGGGCATCTGGAGCTTTCCTTAAGCATTCAGGATTGGCATTTGTGGGTGATGAATGACGGGAGGCAGTGATGGTTTTCTTGGTGGAGAAAAAAGCACGTAAGATGCCATCATGTCTTCTGGGTTTGGCATACACGCATATTCAAACATGATTTTTCTTTTTCGTCTGCAGGATGTCTAAAAAATGAATCGATACATTCTTCCCGTACTCTGCTTTGTAGTTTGTTGGGTGCCTATGCTCGTCGCAGCTGAGCCGCTGGAATCCCATCAAGATAATTGGCAATTGATTACGAAAGCGATGCGTGAAGGAAAGCCAAAGACTGGTAGAGATTTGCTCGTAGGCATTGAACAAGATGCTATCCAAAGCAAACAGTGGGATGAGGTTGCTCGTGCGATTGCGACGCGCGTCTTACTTGAGAATTCAGATCGCCCTGGTGATGATCCACAGCGATTGATTGATTTGGATGCTGCAATACAAGGTGCACCCATACACACTCGTGGTGCCCTCCAAGCTATTCAGGCCAACTGGACATGGACGTTTTTCCAGATGAATCGTTGGCGATTTGCTCAGCGAACAACTCAAATCAAGACTGACGCAGATCGAAATCTGTCCGAAATCAACTCATGGGATCTTCGTCAGATTGTTCTTGAGATTCACAATCAATTCGAGAAGGCACTTTCTGATGATGGAGGGCTGAAAGGTTTGCCTGTTGAAGACTGGGCCATGCTGATCGAGGCGGGTTCAATGGGCGATGCCTACCGGCCGACTCTCTGGGATGTTGTGGTACGCGATGCAATCGCATTTCATCAGACAGGAGAACGGGGTCTGGTTGCTCCCGAAGATGCCTTTGAGCTTGAGGCATCGAGCCCGGCTCTTCAGAACGTCAATGCCTTCCGGGCATGGAAGCCAGCCCAAGCTGAGGCAAACGATGACTCGGTAACAGATAAAAATTCACCGGTACTGCGGGTCATCAGTCTTTATCAGCAGATCTTGGACTTCCATGCAGATGATAACGACCAGACGGCCTTTCTCTCGGCAGACCTTGACCGTCTTATCTGGGCGCGTGGTGTGGCAGTTGCTGACGCAGAGGCTGAACCAGACGAGGAGTTTTGTAAGGCATTACGAACTTTTATTGAGCAGTGTGGGGATCATGAGATCAGTGCGATGGCGCGATTCCAGCTCGCAGAGATCATTCGTTCTGAAAGCCCAGCCGAAGCTCGAATGATTGCACTCAAAGCAGTTGATCGCTACCCGACAACCATTGGTGGAAAACAATGCCACAACCTGATTGCCCAGATTGAAGCCAAGGAACTGGCTGTTGCGACAGAAAGTAACTGGGCCAAGCCCTGGCCGGCGATCCACGTCACCTATCGCAATATCGATCGCTTCCATCTGCGACTTGTGAAGGCAGATTGGGAAGAGCGACTGCTTGAAGGAAAGCCATATGGTTACGGGATTGATCAGAAAGATCGTGAGCAAATCCTTTCGCTTCCAAGCATTCAAAAGGGTACTGTTGTTCTGCCACCAACCGATGATTATCGGTCTGCCGTGAAAGAAGTTCCTGTTGAGTCAGTATTTGGAACAGAAACGATTAGTCCTGGTGCGTACTGGGTCGTATGTAGTCATCGTGGGGATTTTAGTGATCGTGATAATATTGTTTCGACAACACTTGTCTGGGTCAGTCGAATATCTGCTGTGAATACAACGGACTATCAGGCACAACTTCCACAACACACCGGATATGTTGTTGATGTGGAAAGTGGGAAGCCGATTCACGGAGCCGAAGTGACAGCATGGCAACGTGATCAGAGATCACGCCCACGCAAGATGGTCAAGCAAGAAACAACAGAGACGAATCAGGATGGCCAATACACATTGAAGGCAGATTCAGAACAGGAAACTGTCTTTGTTGTGTCTTCTACAATCGATGGGCAGATTCACCACGTATTGACTGAGCCAGAACGATTGTGGCACCGCGAAAATACACCACGTTCAAAACGGTCGATCGTGCTGATGACAGATCGAGGAATCTATCGACCAAGCCAACAGCTCCATTTCAAAGGTGTTCTGATTGAACAAGCAGCTGATCGTCGTAGTGCAACTGCTGTTTCAAAAGCCGCGGTTGAGGCGACACTTCAGGATGCGAATGGAAGGCAAGTTTCAAAAGTCTCCTTGAAAACAAATGGCTTCGGATCTTTTCAGGGTACCTTTCCAATTCCGACAGGATCACTTCCTGGTAGATGGTCTGTGCGTGCTCAAGGAAGTGGCGCAACAGGTGTGACGGGTGTTCGAGTTGAAGAATATAAGCGACCCAAATTTCAGGTTGAGATGGCCTCGCCAACAGAGTCTGTTCAACTTGAAAAAATTGTAACGCTTTCGGGAACCGCTTCGACCTATACCGGCTTAGCAGTCGGGGGTGCAAAGGTCGTCTGGAATGTGAAGCGAGAAGTTCGGTTTCCGATATGGTGTCGGTGGTGTTTCCCCTGGCTACCCTTCGATAGCGGAACACGACGCATAGCCCGTGGGCATTCAATGACAGATGCTGATGGAACGTTCAGCATTGCATTTCCAGCTGTACCTGATCGAGTGTCACCACCAGAGTCGCTTCCAACATTCACGTATCACATTACTGCAGATGTGACTGATACAGGTGGCGAAACACGGTCTGCCGATACGCGAGTTTCTGCTGGATATGTCGATGTGGAAGCAACTTTGGATGTTGATGATTGGCAGGTCACGAATGATGAGAATGTTGCTTCAGTCACAATTCATGTCTCCACCCTCTCGCTTGACGCCGCGCCTCGAGGGATAGCTGGAACACTCCGACTCAATCAGTTGATTCAGCCGAAGCGAGTTGCCCGGACTGATCTCACAGCTCGTACGGTTCCATATGACGTGTTGCGAAGACAAAAAAACAGAGGGTCGTCCCTTCTTCCAGAGCCAAAGGATGATGATCCAAATACATGGGCGGAAGGGAAACAGGTGACAACCAGTGAAATTGTGACGGATGTCTCCAGTGGTAAAGGCAAAGCTACAGTGCTGCTTCAGCCCGGTATCTACCGAGCGACATTTACGATCCCGGCTGCTGCAGATCGTCCGGAAGTTATTGCAACACGAGTTGTCGAGGTGATAAACCCCAAGGCAAAAAAGTATGAAATTAAGAAGCCATTTGTATTACGAGTTGAAAAGTCGACAGTTGACGTTGCAGATGAGTTGCACGCGATTGTGGGAACAGGATATGGCCAAGGCAGTTTTTTAGTTGAGATTGTTCAATCCGGTCGCGTGCTGAAGCGTGGTTGGACAAATAATGAACGGACACAGGTACCAGTTTCATTCAAGATAGAAGATTCTCATCGAGGTGGTGTCACGCTTCGTGCATGGATGGTTCGTGAGGGTCGCCTTTATCAAGAATCGCAGAGGATTGATGTGCCATGGACGGATAAAAAGTTATCTGTCCAATGGGAACAGTTCACGAGACGATTGGAACCTGCAACTGAGCAAGTCTGGCAGGCGACCATTCGAACAGAGGCTGATCCACTTGCTGGTCCAGCACGAGCAGCCCTTGCAGAGATGACCGCAACGCTTTACGACCAATCACTTGATGCACTCGCATCACACCAATGGCCAACCCTTGCTCTCTTCGCGCGCGATTCGAGTCGTTGGCAGCTGAAGTTCACAAACGCTGCGAGGTCAATGCGGCAGATTCATGGATCATGGGCACGAGACCATCAAAGTGTTCGTATCTCGTATCATCGATTTCGTCGTCCCTTTGGGTCACCAGTCAACGGTGGCTTCGGAGGTATGCTTCGTGGTGGGGGCATGGCGAGAATGCAAAGGATGCCAACGGCAACAATGGCGGTACCTGAAGGAGCTATGGCCAAAGGGGCGGTGGCTTTTGCTGCCTCTGATGAAATGATGATGGAAGATGCCAGCGCAGACGCCGTAGAGCTCAATTCTGTTAGCCAGGGAGAGAAAGAAAGCAAAGATGTAAATTCTCAGGGAGGGAGGGGTGCAGCGTCACCCCCACCGCGTAGTAATATGGCAGAAACTGCCTTTTTCATGCCGACACTTACTTCGAATGAGGCCGGAAGTGTCACGCTTGAGTTTGTTTTGCCCGACACTCTGACAACCTGGCAATTCAAAGCCTTTGCGCATGACAAACAGATTCGAAGCGGAACACTGTTCGATACATGTGTGACATCCAAAGACTTGATGGTCGAGCCAATGCCTCCTCGGTTTTTACGCGAAGGCGATACCGTTCAGATTCCAGTCAAAGTGAGCAATACATCGAGCGGACGACTGTCGGGAACAGTGCGGTTCGCTCTGTTTGATGCACGCACAAATGACAACCGCGATGCATTGATACAAGATACGAAGGAACAGTCTTTTGATTTGCCAGCTGGGGCATCCGAGGCAGTCTTTTTTACGGTGTCTATCACGGACGGAACAGATGTACTTCGGTATCGTGCGACAGGAACAACGGTTGGATCAGCTCGTCGTCTTTCCGATGGAGAGGAAGCGATACTACCCGTGCTCCCTCGAAAAGTGCTCGTTACGGAGACGATTCCGGTTACGGTGCGTGGTGGTGAGCAACGTACAGTTGTTTTAGGAAAACTGTTAGAGAGTAAGCGAAAGGGTTCGTCTGCGATTCAGAATGAGTCACTGGCTATTCAGGCTGTATCAAACCCAGCATGGTATGCCGTGATGGCTCTTCCCTGCCTGATGGAACGAAATGATGAAAGTGTTGATGCACTCTTCTATCGACTGTATGCAAATGCGTATGCAAAGCATCTTGTTACAAGTGATCCGCGAATTGAAAAGATCTTTGAGCAATGGCGCGGTACAAACACACTGAAAAGTCCGCTTGAAAAAAATGAAGTTCTTGTGAAGACTCTTCTTGCAGAGACACCGTGGGTCCGTGATGCCACGAGTGAAACTGAGGCGAGGGCTCGTGTTGCAAATCTTTTTAATACCAACCGTGTCCGGTCTGAGCTTTCTTTAGCAATTGAACGCCTCAATAGCCTGCGGAATCCTGATGGAGGGTGGCCGTGGTTTCCAGGGGGGCGTTCCAGCGACACGATTACGCTATCTATTGTTTCGGGCTTTGGTCGACTTCGCGCCAATGGTGTCACGATTGATATGGCGACGGCTCAATCTACTTTGCCGTGGATTGATGCTCGTCTCATTGAAGAGAAGCGTTTAGCTGAGCAACGTCAGGAGCGTGCTCGTAAAGCCGGCAATCTTGCATTAGCATCGGAGCCAGTGCTCACTCAGTTGGGTGTATTCGCTCTCTATGCAAGAAGCTTTTTCCTGGCAGATGCTCCGCCTGCCGGCGAGGCGGCTGAAGCCCACGCATGGTGCATGCGGGTAGGACAAAAGAGTTGGATGGAACTCTCACATAATCGTAGTCAGGGGCAGTTGGCGATTGCACTTTTTCGCGGTGGAGATCGCACAACAGCGGAGTCGATTATTGAAAGCCTCAAGCAACGAGCGGTTGGCGGTCCGCGCGGTGAGCAGGCCGCTGATCGTCAAGAAAACAATTGGCAAGGTATGTGGTGGCGCAGCCGACATCCGGTGTGGTGGAGTTGGGCTCAGGCACCGATCGAAACACAGTCGCTCATGATTGAGGCATTTGATGAAATCGTTGGTGATACTGAATCAGTTGAAGCAATGAAAGCATGGCTTGTTCAGCAGAAGAGAACGAGCCGTTGGCCAGGAAGTCCAGCAACTGCAAATGCTGTCGGTGTGCTCCTTGGTCGAGGGGACGATCTTCTTGGTGATTCTTCATTCGTTGAGGTAACAGTTGGTGGAGAGTCGATAAAGCCCGGTGAGAATGGAGCAAGCAAGGAAGAAGCCGGCACCGGCTTTTTTGAGAACAGATTTGTGCGCAGAGAAATTACGCCATCGATGGCAGAAATAATTTTTCAGAAAGCCGAAGGTGGTGGATTGGCGTTCGGCGGCGTTCATTGGCAGTATCTCGATCACATTGAGAATGTTGAAGCTTCTGGACGAGACGAACTTGCAGTCACAAAAGAACTTTTTACCAAAACAATGACAAAGTCAGGCCCCGTGCTCGAGCCGGTAGTCGCAATCGAAAAAGTGAGCGTGGGCGAAGAACTTGTCGTCCGGTTAAAAATCACAAGTGATCGAACATATGAGTTTCTTGAGCTCACAGACCACCGGCCGAGTGTGACAGAGCCAATCGATGTCCTTTCGGGCTGGCGTTGGGCAGATGGTGTCGGTTGGTATCAGGTAACCAGAGATGCAAGCACCCAGTTTTTCTTTGAACGATTACCTCAAGGGACGCATGTCCTTGAGTATTCATTGCGTGTTGCACACCGAGGGCAGGCATCAAGTGGTTTTGCGACCATTCGCAGCCGGTATGCCCCAGAATTTTCTGCAAGATCACAGAGTCTCGGGCTGAGTTCTCAGTGACATGAAGTCATTTGATAGTTTGAGATGGTAAGGAAACTATCTGCAATACGGATCGATTCCTGTATTGTTGTCTGAAAGAGATGTGTTTCTGAACATCTCGAGTAAAGGAAAATTTCATCAAAGGGGAAGAATAGTAATGAAAATGCCCTCAATCAGAATGCTGCTTGTAAGCCTAGGGGTGATTTCCGTGATGCCGGCCTGTTTGGCAACGGAGTGGGACACACTGCAGCCACTTATGGTAATTCCCGACAAGGGTGTGTTGCAGGAAACGTTTTCGAAAAGTGGACCAGTCAAGAAAACGAACTGGCAGAACCGACAGGGTACGCGTTGGTCTGTAGAAGACGGAGTCTTGCGAGGCCGACCCTCTTCGGAGGAATATCAGGCAAGTCGAACACATCACTATGGATACGAGCCCCGTGTGAGTGTGCCGCTAACTCCACCAGAGTTTGTTGCAGGTTTTTCTTTTCGCTTCGTCGGTGGTGAGGAATCTGACATCGTTCCCTTTGTTGAATTTGGTCATCATGTCTGTCGAGTAAAGTTTAGTAGCAAAGGTTCTTTTATAATCGTTGACCACGAGACGCTCAAAGTAGCCGAGTCAGACGATTTTAAATACGTGCCCGGAAAATGGTATCACGCATTGGCAGAACTCAAGGGTGATGAGTTTGTGATTCAGTTTGTTGATGGGCCAGTCTGGTACGTCAAGCATGAATGTCTGGCAAAGGCGAACTCCAGTGGTGGCAATGGGCTCGGCCTTGCAGGACCAAAGGATGGAACGGTCGAGCTGGATAATGTGTCTATCTGGAAGATTCGATCACAGGTCAAGCGATCGTGGCCCAAACGTAGGAACCTGTTCGATGTGATGAATCCCGAGCCGACCGGTAAAGAAAAGAAAAAGTAGGTCAAACTTCATCAGGACTTTTTCTATCAGCGCGAGAATTAAGCAGCTCATAAATATGAGGATCAGCAAGGGATGTGGCAACAATTTGCGCACCAAGAAAAGTATGCCGGAGGCTGTGGCCGCATGGCACGGCTACGGTAATCGCACCAGAAGCAACAGCAGCCTTGCATCCATTTTCGGAATCTTCACAGACAAGCATGTTTCCAGTTTGTGTGCCAGCTTTTTTGGCAGCCAAGTGATAGATTTCCGGATCAGGCTTTCCTGCAGTGACATCAGCAGACGTCAGGATAAAGTGAAAGTGTTGGATTAGACCAACACGAGAGAGTACGTCGTGGGCAAATTCCGGTCCGCTACTTGTTGCAACACCGAGTCGGATATCGAGTAGCTGAATGTACTCTACCAGTTCTTTCGCACCCGGCATGAGTGCGAGTCGTGTGGAAAGAAGTGTTTGGAAGATTGTTTTTGTTTCATCGGCAAGAGTCTCAACAGTATCATCCAGCCCATGCCAGTCAATCATAATAGACAATGCCTTGTGCTGAGGACGTCCCATCATTGCATCGAGAAGATCAGCATCAAAGGTTTTTCCCCGACGACTTAATAAATCCGTTCCAACATCCTGATAGAGTTCTTCTGTATTCACGAGTAGGCCATCCAAGTCAAAAACAGCGGCGCGGATGTCAAACGGTGATCGCTGAGCGTCTTTGGCCATTTTATTTCCTTGAGTTGATGGATTTTTTTAGTCTTACATCATGAGGTACCAAGCCATTCGTCCAGCCAACAAACTGGTCTGAATGTCTTCAAGTCCCACGTTTTTATCGGTACTGGTGACAATAGCACGCTATTTGGTATTAAAACCGCAAGAAACAAGGCCTTCTACTCCTTGCAGCACTCGACGTCGGGTCGTACAACGTACGTTTGTAGCGTACTTTAGATTTGCGTTGACGTAGGGGTATCCAGATTTATGACTACAGCAGATAGTGGCCCGTCGCCGCAGGGAGCGAATGTCAGAATGACAGAAGCGGGTGGAAGCGGGTGGATACCAGTGCAAGGTGAGGGTCGAGTTGGAACTCATGATGCGGCGACACCGACACGTATTCGCTTTGGACAGATGACCTCTGATGAATCGTGTATCTCTACAAAAGCCACAGCAGATGGCTATCCAGTTGAAAATACCGGCCCTGAATCGCTGGCAGCACTTCGCTATTTGGGTTCAGCCGGCCACGAAGATTTGCCCATGAATGGAAGGAACACCTAGATGTCTCACGCGAGTCCAAAACTTCATAATGCGATGTGGCCAGGCCTTGTTGGGAAGGGCACTGATGAAGGTCAGGAGCCACCGATATCGTTGGACCGAATGTTAGAACTGACAGCAGCGGCAGAAGTCGATGGCCAGAAATTTGACGGTATCGACTATTTTCTTTTCTTACCGCATACCAATCCTGAAGCGACCGATGATGAACTCTTCAAGATCGCTGATAAAATTGCGAGTCATGGTTTTGCAGTCGGTTCACTCGTTGCACCAGTTTGGCCAGGTACAGTTGGTGATTCCGCAATGGGCGATGCCGAGTCACGAGAAAAGTTCTTGTCAGCAGTGAAAATGGCCTGTCGTATCGCCAGAGTATTTGAGCAGCACGGAGTCAGGAAATATGGCGTCATCCGTATAGACTCAGCTGAGTTTGGTGTTGCCAAGTGGCGAGAAGATGCCAAGGCTGGTACCGCAAGAATAGTTGAGACATTCAAAGAGGCTGCTCGCATTGCTGCCGATAATGGGCAGAGGCTTGCCGCAGAGGGAGAGATCTGTTGGGCCGGCATGCATTCTTGGCGCGACATGCTGGATATTCTTGAGGGAGTTGGCATGCCGGAAACACTTGGGTTCCAAGCTGACTTGGCGCATACATATCTTTATATGCTCGGCTGTAACGCTCCCGAGCATGCCTTGGTCAACTCAGATTGTGGGACTGAAGAGTTCTACGCTGCATATAAGCAGATGACTGACAAATTGCGGCCGTGGACTATTGATTTTCATGTTGCACAGAATGATGGTGAAATTCATGGGGCAGGTTCACACGATAAAACTGGGAAACACTGCCCAGCAGACGACCCCAACGGAAAACTCGACATTGTGAAATGTTCTGGGTACTGGCTTGAAGATGCTTCTTCTCGGTGCATTGAACACATCTGCTGGGACGGCTGTATGTTTCCGAATGAAACGCTCGAAAATCCGGCAACATGGAACACAATTTTGAAGACAATGATTGCCGTGCGTGATGCACATGGTTGGAATTAAAATAGATTTTGAAAGGACGATATTGATGGCAAAACCACTTCGTATTGGCATGATTGGCTACGGCTTTATGGGTCGTGCACACTCCAATGGCTATAACCGAGTGAAGAATTTCTTCGACCTTGAGTATGAACCAGTTCTTCAGGCTGTTGCTGCACGAGACACCGAGAAAGCCCAAGCCTTTGCCGCAAAGTGGGGGTATCAGCGTGTTGAAAATGATTGGCGCAAACTCGTCGCCTCCGATGATATTGATGCAATTGATATTTGTACGCCGAACAATCTTCATGCCGATATTGCGATCGAAGCAGCCAAACACGGAAAAGCGATTTTATGTGAAAAGCCTCTGTCAATGGATACCGCTGAAGGCGAGACAATGTGCGCGGCTGTTGAGCAGGCAGGCGTGCCAAATACAGTTTGGTACAACTATCGAAGAATGCCAGCGGTGACATTTGCAAAACAATTGATTGATGATGGCCGGCTGGGTCGAGTCTTTCACTACCGAGCTAATTTTCTCCAGGATTGGACAATTAGTGCTGACCTGCCCCAAGGAGGTGAAGCACTGTGGCGACTTGATGCAAAAGCCGCAGGCAGTGGTGTAACGGGTGATCTACTTGCCCATTGTATCGATACTGCTCTCTGGCTGAATGGATCAGTTTCTGATGTAACTGCCATGACCGAAACATTTGTCAAGGAACGAACGCATCAACTGACTGGTAAGAAAGAGCCAGTTGAAATTGATGACGCCTGCTCGTTTCTTTGTCATTTTGAAAACGGTTCACTTGGTCTTTTTGAGAGCACGCGATATGCCCGTGGTCACAAGGCGCTGTATACCTTTGAAGTCAACGGTGAAAACATGAGTCTGAAGTGGGATCTTCATGACCTCCATCGTTTAGAAGTCTTTGACTATAGTGACGAAGGTCCAGAACGTGGCTGGAAGAGTGTCCATGTTACAGACGGGGAGCACCCATACATGAGCAACTGGTGGGTGCCAGGGTTGGCGATTGGCTATGAGCATTCATTTGTCCATCAGGTAGCTGATTTTTTGACCTGCTACGCAAAGGGTGAACCTTGTCACCCAACCTTTCGTGATGCACTTGAAACACAACGAGTGTGTGATGCTGTGCTTGCGAGTGCGAAAAGTCACACATGGTCAAAAGTGAATGGCTAGCAGTCGTTTTCATATGAGTTGCTTTGCTTTACGGGTCGCGATAGGCTGATTAGGAAGATTTGGAACGATTTGTTGGGGTGCCGTTGCTAGTGTGATTTTGTTTCCGAGTCGTACTGTTTATGTGCACAATTTCTGCAGTACGCCGTAATTTTGTGAGAATATTTCAATGTACTTCACAATGTCCTGCCCAGACTGTGATAAAAGCCTTAAAGTTCGTGACGAACTTGTTGGCAAGACTGCACGTTGTCCGCATTGTCGCAGTTCGATAACCGTCAAACGGCCCGTTGCACCGCCGTCACCTACTAAAACAGGTCAGAAAACAAAAGGAAGTGGAGCCGAGCAATCGGCGGAGTCAGTATCGCGTGCTCAAGTGCTGTCTGTCACTGCGAATACAAATGTAAACGTAGGACTCTATGCCCTCTTTGGTCTCGCAGCCACGGTTGTCTTTTATCTTGTACTTTTACCTTTTGCTGGACCTAAAGATGATCGCTCATACCTTGGGCGTCTCTTTATGGGGGGAGAAGGTTCGACCATGGCGACCGGTCAGTGGGTTCCATACACAGAAGTGTTTCTATTTTTCTGGGCAGCCACCATGCTTGTTGGCAAACTTCGCAAGATTCGTCGCCAGCAGCGAGCCCTGCTGTTTGATGTGCTACCAAGTGATATTGGAGAGAAGATCACAGAAAACAACCTCGACAAGTTTCTTGAATACATTAGTGAACTTCCCAAAAATGCAGTTGGTAGTTTTCTCGTGACCCGTTGCGTGCGAGGTCTTGAGCACTTTCGCGTCAGAAAGAGTGCAGCTGATACGGCTACAATGCTTTCGAGTCAGTCAGATCTTGATGCCGGTAGTGTCGACTCGAGTTACACGATGTTTCATGTGTTCATCTGGGCAATTCCGATTCTAGGTTTTCTTGGAACTGTTATCGGTGTGAGTTCCGCTGTTGGTGGATTTACCGATACGCTGAGTAGTTCGAGCGATATGGAGTCACTGAAGGTTGGGCTCAAAAGTATTACAGGTGGTCTTGGTACATCATTTGATACCACTCTCGTTGCTCTTGCGATGGCGATGATTCTTACATTTCCGGTGAGCGCGCTTCAGAAGCGTGAAGGCGATGTTATTGGTGAAGTCGATGAATACACCAATGAATATCTTTTACGTCGACTTGAAGATGGCAGGAATGCTGAAGACCATCGCATGCCAGCTGCAAATCGCAATGACATGCAGGACGTCGTTCAGGCAGCTTTGAAGGTGCATCGGGCTGAGCTTGAGGGGTGGATCGGACAGCTCAAAACCCTTGGCAAGGGTGTCGCTGCGGATCTCTTTGATTCATGGAAAAAAATTGATGATAAGCAGACTGAGCGAATAACGCAGACGGAACAGTCATTAACAAATTTTGTTGGAAGACTTGATGGAATGGGTGAGAAGCTTGCGGCAAAAGTAGAAGAAGGTTGGAGTAACGCCCACGATCGCCTGTATGAAAAAAATGCGGGACAGGTTGAGCAGTTAGGAAAAATGGTTGAATCAACACGTGATGAAATTGCAGCCATGGCATCCACCGCGCAGGACGCGAAGGGACGATCCGCAGACCTCATGTCAGAGGCCGCTAGTAGTGTGCAAGAGTACACTCAGTCGTTACAAAAAAGTTTGTCAGAACTTGCGGAAACGATGGAACGACTGAATGGGCAGACCATTAACGTTGAAATGAAACAACGCAGTTGGTTCGGGTTCAGTGGTGAGAAGAAAAAAAAGCCAGAAGAGAATAGTAAAATAAAGTATCGAAACTGAAGTGCTGGTCGATTGTGTCTGTTCATGTGTTCGTGCAAGGTGGCAGGCTGTGTAATCACATGGAATCAATGTCATGGCCCGTAGGCAAAAAAAGAAACAGGAAATTTCGCTTTTTCCGTTTCTCGATATTCTGGCATGCGTTATTGGGAACCTGATTCTGATAATTACGGCTGTTGTGCTTGAATCTGTTGACACGGATAAGCTCTCTGATTTATTTCAAACTGAAGCGATTCAAAAACAAACTGAAGAAAATCTCGAGACTATTAAGAAGCTTGAAGAGAGTCTTGAAAAGCTCAAGCAAGAGAGCATCTCAAGTGATAGTCGTGTGCAAAAAGCTCAGCAGCAATTAGTAGAGGCCGAACGCGCACAGCGTGAGGCGAAAGGGCGGTTATTGAATGTGCCACCACCGCCACCACCGCCGGATGAGGAAGATACTGCAGAACTCAAGAAGCGAAATCTTGAGATTCAAGAAATTATTGCTGAAATGAAGAGGATTGAAGCAAAGATTGCGGATAAAAAAAAGAAGCCTGATCAAACTATTTCAGTGCTTTATGAGAATAAGGGCCGAGGCGGTGTTCGTCGTCCATTTTTTGTCGAAGTAACTAAAAATGATGTGGTGTTACTTCCAAATAAACTCGACTATAAGAACCTCTTTGAAACGGAAAAGCCGGTCAAAATTCCTGTAGCAAGTATCGGTAGCGATAAGTCATTTAAGAAGCTCTTGGACTACGTGCTGACTCATTTAGGTAAGACGGGGCTGCTTCGAAGAAGGCGTGATACGATTATTACTTTTCTCGTTCGGCCGGAGGGTGTGAATTCATATCGAGAGGCCAAGAAAGTCGTGGATCAATACGAAAAGACAAATGAAAAGCGTCTTATTGTTGGTGTTTTACCGAACGGAGCCCCCGTCCTCGACGCATTGAGTGGGAAAGCGCCACTGCCAGGTGATGGCAAGATACTTCTTGACTGACCGCGTATACTTTCACTGTATCAATAGCATTGTTAAGAAAGGGAAGAAATAATGGCCCGGCGTAAAAGTCAAACGTCAGCAACGGGTGCGAATATGGACTCTTTGCTTGATGCTCTCACGAATGTTGTCGGCATTCTTGTCATTGTTCTTGTCGCGGTCCAGCTTTCAAGTCAAGAAGCAGCACGACGAATGGAAGAGATGATTGCGCAGATCGATCCTGCGGAGCAGGAGCGGATAAAGCAAGCGGCCGTAGACTCTGAGGCGAAGATTGAGGAAATGAAGCTGGCACTGAAATCTGAGTCTGAAAAAGACAAAATTGATCCAGAAAAATTGCTAGCCATGCTCCAAGAAGACATTGCTGCAGCAGAACTGAAAGCCAAGAAAGACTTGCTAGCCGCCGAAGCAGCAGAGAAGTCAGTAGAAGAGAAAAAACTGGCAGCAGAAAAGCTTCGTAGAAGTCTGATGGCTCAACTTGCTGCGCTTGAAGATAAAGAGAAAGAATTTACTGTTGCAAAGACAGACTTGTTGGCCAAGTTGGACAATATGCCGACTTTGAATGCACCACCACCGAAAGAGGTGCGTCCGCCGACACCGAAAGATATTCCGCGGAATAAGGATGGAAATCAACTGCTTCAAGAGCGCAAAGTTCTCGTTACTAATGGGAAAGTAATTCCGTTTGTTGACCCAGGAAAGCAAATGGAGACAGCAATCAAGAATCGACTGAAGATAATTATTGAAAAAAATAAAATCAATGTCGGTGAGGGTAACTATATTCCCGACGCAAAGCAGGCTGATGCATTAGTTGCAGAGTTCAATAAAGATCCTGCAAAAAATAAATACTTCGATCTCAAGCTGGTTCGCAATGGTAGTAGGATAGACCTTGAGATTATTCCGACAGAGGATTGTGGTGAAGAGCCCGAAAAAGCCGTTCGGGGAATTTTTGGAACCGTTCTGCGGAACATGCAGGGGAAATGGTATCTCAGGTATCTTGTTGAGCCAGATTCCTTTGAAACATACATGGCAATGCGAAAGGTGACAGATAGCAGTGGTTTTTACGCGGGTTGGACCATAATTGACCCAGGTAGCTATTTGCATCAACAATTTAGTGGCTACCGTATCGGAGTAAAACCTCCTCCTCGTCCCCCGCGAGACCCAGGAAAGCCTGGGCCTGTTAAAGGTGTACTTGACTGAGGTCGAGCGAAATTTTCCAGCCGGTAAGTGGGTCTGAGAGTAACTTGGAGGACTGCCTCGTTGTGAATGGTCGGCTCGCCATCATGATCTTGCTCTGTGTGTCTCTCGTTGGTTGTGACAAATCAGGTGTCAGTCCTTTTTCAGGACACGTCAAAGGCATGTCAATGGCTCCAGGGTTAGGAGACGGTGAGGTTGTCTCATGGCTCCCTGCTCAGACGGATGAATATCAACGATATGGACGAGTCGTTTGTCAATATAAAGATGAATTGATTACCAAACGAATCATGGGGCTTCCAGGAGAGTCCATTCGGATTGCGGATGGAGAGTTTATTATCAATGGTGAGATACTTCGAAAGAGTCCACGTCTTTTGCAGCACTTTGGCCTGATCGTTGATGATCAGTCTGATTCATGGCGAGATACAGCACAGTCATGGAGACAGTCAAGCAATATCTGGATGTGTGAGCATGTGAGTCCAAAACATGTTTCGTGGTTACACTTTTATCCGAAAACATCATTTGGTCTGATTCCAGATGTCGGTGGCGTGCTTGTCTACGATGATGTGTCGTGGTTGCCAGAAGAAACACGGCGGCTGGAGGTTGTTAAAGATGTGGGGATTTCAGCCGTACTCGATATTGCTCTTCAGGAAGGGTGCGGTCTTGAAATACTGGTTGGGATAAACCAACACATGGCACGACTTGTTGTCAGGAGACAAGGACGACTTGCCGTCATTGCAGGAAGGCTCGATGGCCAATACG
>Ga0228639_1000470_pt1 | contig 18449 bp, 18 predicted proteins | sample 50DmetaG_FD_190532 | JGI IMG/M metagenome (GOLD analysis project Ga0228639, IMG submission 190532) | Seawater microbial communities from Monterey Bay, California, United States - 50D | ecosystem: Environmental > Aquatic > Marine > Coastal | place: USA: California | collected 2016-10-18
AACTCCAGCGGATATCGAGAAAAAGTGGATATTAATTGATGCTGAGGGTTTGGTTTTGGGTAGATTGGCTTCCATAATTGCTAGCCGTCTGAGGGGCAAACATAAGCCATCTTTTACCCCTCACATGGATTGTGGTGATAACGTAATTGTTATCAATGCAGATAAGGTTCAGCTCACTGGTAAAAAGCGTCAAGAGAATTATTACTGGCATACCGGATATCCTGGCGGCATTAAATCCCGCACTAAGGAGCAAATATTAGATGGTGAATATCCCGAAAGAGTTTTGACATTAGCGGTTAAGCGTATGTTGCCAGGTAATCGTTTGAGCCGAAATATTATGACTAATCTAAGGGTCTATGCCGGCTCTGACCATCCTCATGAAGCGCAGGCTCCAGAGATATTAGACGTAAAATCAATGAATACTAAAAATACGAGGGTTGCATAATAATGGCTGAAGAAATTAAAAGTTTGGAAGAATTAGAAACAGTTGCTGTCTCTTCCGAAGCAATCGTTGACGCAACAATAGTTCGGGAGCCTAAGCGTGATGACTTTGGCCGCTCCTATGCTACGGGAAAAAGAAAAGATGCGATTGCTAGAGTTTGGATTAAACCGGGCTCTGGTAAAGTAGTCGTTAATGGAAAAGAGATGAATGCTTATTTTGCGCGCCCTGTTTTGCAAATGATTTTACGTCAACCTTTTCAAGTGGCAGGCGTAGAAGACCAATTCGATGTTAACGCGACAGTTAAAGGTGGAGGTTTGTCGGGTCAGGCCGGCGCGGTAAAGCATGGTATTTCAAAGGCCCTTCAGCTGTATGAACCTTCTTTACGTGGTGCGTTGAAATCTGCAGGGTTTCTTACACGTGATAGCAGAGTTGTAGAGCGTAAGAAGTACGGTAAGAGAAAAGCTAGACGCTCTTTTCAGTTTTCAAAGCGTTAATCCGTTTTTTAGTGAATTTAGAAATAAAAAAGCGCCTACGAAAGTTGGCGCTTTTTTTTGATCCATTAGAAAAACTAACACTAATTACCGTTAATTTCTTTAGCTTTTCGTTTTCTTTCGTGAGGATCCAGAAATCTTTTTCTCAAGCGAATGTTAGCAGGGGTAACTTCGACTAACTCATCGTTATCAATATATGCAATGGCCTCTTCTAAACTAAAATTTATATGAGGGGTTAGCCGAACTGCTTCATCTGATCCCGAAGCGCGAACGTTCGTCAATTTTTTACCTTTGAGAGGATTTACTTCTAAATCATTTTCTCTGCTGTGTTCGCCTATGATCATGCCTTCATAAATCTTGGTTTGGGGACCTAAAAACATTCTACCTCTTTCCTCTAAGTTCCAAAGGGCGTAGGCAACGGATTCACCATTTTCAATAGATACTAGAACTCCAGCTCTTCGACCTGGGATTACACCTTTATGTTCTGACCAACTGTGAAAAACACGATTTAGTACTCCAGTTCCTCTTGTGTCTGTCAAAAATTCACCGTGGTAACCTATCAAACCCCTTGATGGAACATGCGCTATTATTCTTGTTTTATTCGATCCTGATGGACGCATTTCAACAAGTGTCCCTCGTCTGGCACCCGTAATTTTTTCTATCACTGCTCCAGAATACTCATCGTCAACATCAATAGTGACTTCTTCAATAGGTTCTAAGATTTTTCCTTCTTCGTCTTGTTGAGTAAGAACTTGTGGTCGAGATATTGATAATTCAAAACCCTCACGCCGCATATTTTCAATAAGTACGCCCATTTGTAATTCTCCACGTCCAGCGACTTCAAATGCATCACCTCCTGCAGTTTCAGTAACTTTTATTGCGACATTACTTTCAGCCTCTTTGAGTAGTCGTTCTCTGATAACTCTACTTTGTACTTTATTCCCCTCTCTACCGGCTAAGGGACTGTCGTTTATTCCAAAGGTTACACTAATAGTGGGTGGATCGATAGGAAGAGATTCTATTGGTTCATCGACAGCTAATGCACATAAAGTATCCGAAACAGTAGCTTTATTCATTCCTGCAAGTGAAACAATATCGCCCGCATTAGCTTCTTCAATATCTTTCATCGATATGCCTCTGAAGGCTAATATTTTTGTTACTCTAAACTGCTCAATTTTTTGGCCCATGCGGCTGAGTGCTTGAACAGTGGAACCTAATTTAATTTGTCCACTTTCTATTCTGCCTGTCAAAATTCGACCAACAAACGGATCGTGACCTAAGGTAGTTGAAAGCATTCGAAAATCTTCATTTTTCAAATTTAACTGTCTAGGCATGGGTACATGATTTATTACTAAGTCAAATAAGGCTGTCAGGTCTTTTCTAGGGCCAGTTAGTTCATGATCGGCCCAGCCTGATCGACCTGAAGCATACATGTGGGGGAAATCCAACTGGTCTTCATTGGCATCTAATGAAGCAAATAAATCAAAACATTCGTCTAAAGCTCTATCAGGCTCGGCATCAGATTTATCAACTTTGTTCAAAACAACTATTGGACGAAGACCTAAATTTAAGGCTTTTGATGTTACAAACTTTGTTTGTGGCATCGGACCTTCGGCTGCGTCAACCAATAAAACAACGCCATCAACCATACTTAGTATTCGCTCAACTTCTCCGCCGAAATCAGCATGACCTGGCGTGTCTACAATGTTTATTCGTGTTTCTTTCCACTCTACGGATGTTGCTTTGGCTAAGATTGTGATGCCACGCTCTCGCTCTAAATCATTGCTATCCATTACACGCTCAGACACGTTTTGGTTGGCTCTAAATGCTCCTGACTGTTTTAACAACTCGTCCACTAGTGTGGTTTTTCCGTGATCTACGTGTGCGATAATTGCAATATTGCGAATATCCATTTTGGAATACCTCTATAATTCAGGGCGCGGCGTATAAGGTTTCTAGGAAGAACACCAGTAAATAAAATTAAAAAATGAATATTAATTTTTTGGCAGTTTAGAGAAGCGTGTTTATCTTATGCAAGATAAATATTAAATGCAGATCTTAGTTTTTTATCAATTGTAGGGTCAATTTTTTTTGTTGCATTGTTTAAAATATTTTCTTTTTTCTTAATTGCCTTTTGAACTAAATTAGGTTTACCGAGTTCAACCCACTCTTTTGGCGATGATCTATCTGCCAAAGAAGGATAAATGTACTCTGTTTGCATCAAGCTTAGTGTTTGATCAGAGCCTAAAAAATGGCCAGGTCCTTCAAGGCAGGTTCTTTTAATTACTTCAAGGCTAACGCTATCTTCAGTCACTTCAATTCCTCTTACGCAACGCATTGCTTGTCCCAATAGATCGTCTCCAATGATCAGGGACTCGAGGCAAAACCCTAAAAGTGAAGCATGCATTCCGGCAGCTTCATAAACCATATTAAGGCCTGTGAGGCCCGCCATGACATTCGACATAGCTTGCTCCCAGCCGGCTTGCATGTCTGGTACTTTTGCGTCAGCAATTCCAGCTGCTGCTCCACCAGGCAAATCATAAAATCTATGCATCTGAGCGCATCCGGCGGTCAAAAGTGCTTGTTCTCCACTGCCGCCGGACATGGCTCCAGTTCTGAGATCCGAAACAAAAGGCCAAGTGCCGAAAATACAAGGGTGGCCAGGCTTGATAGAATAAACGTAAACTAAACCGGCAAGACACTCTGCTACAGCTTGAACAATTGCTCCTGCTATGGGTGCTGGTGCTGTCGCACCGGCTTGACCAGCACTTAACAATAAAACTGGCATACCAGCCTCTATACAAGCTTCCATTACCTGACAGCTCTCAGTAGCGAATTTCATTGGAGGAACAACAAAACAATTTGAGTTAGAAACAAAAGGCCGTTCACGCCAAGCCGCCTCACTTCCTGCAATTGTATGTAGCATTTCTATAGCGTCGGGCACAAAGGAAGGTTCAGTAAATGACGTGCCAACATGTTTTGTTGTTCCTGCACAACATGCATAAATAGTATTGTAATCCATTTCTCTGTTATCAACTATGTCTCTGCAGACCATTGGACGTTGGAGGAAATGTATATTATCTAATTCATTTACAATACAAGCTGCGTTAAAAAGATCTTGAACCTTACTATCGCGATACTCATTATTCAGAACGTCGACAATATGAACAGCGGCGCCAGCCGTGCCAAAATGAACGCGGTTTCCTGACAAATCTAGATCATGTTTATGATCTCGGCCATGCAAAATAACATTTTTATTTGCTGCAGCCAGTGCATCTTCTACCAGCGAACGGGGAAACCTCAAACGCCCGTCATCACCTAAAATAACTCCAGCATTAACCATATAATCTATGCCAGATTGAGGAGCATCTGCCAGACCGATAAACTCTAAAGCATCTAATGCTGCATTATGAATTTTTCGCTCACCATCTGGTGATAAGGGGGAATAAGATCCACCAAGCATGCCTGCTTTGACGGGTCGTAGATGATCGGCTAACGGAGCCGATCGCGCATTTCTGCGAGCGGTTCGACCTCCAGCGCGGCGAGAGATAGAGTTAGACATAATAATTTACCGTTATTTAAGTTAAGGTATTGCTAAAAATAATGATAAATTTGTGGTCTGCCGCGAGCTGCACGTCCTCGCGCTGCTCCAATAGTTATGCTAACCAATCGTACTTTAGATATCTGATTCTGCATAGTTTTTCTCATACTTTAAAAATACCTAAATCGATGAGCATAAGCTTGTCAAAATACGACATTTTCATTTGACGTATTTTGGAATTTTTTAAATTATTTAAAGTTATTCAAAATATATTCCGCTACTAATTTACCCAATGTTTGATGTGCTTCGGGTTCAAAATGAACACCATCGGTTTCACTAGTTTCTATAAAATCACCGGCGTTTATATTACTGATTTCGTATTTTTCAGAAAGTTGACCATAGAAATGATTCAAGGAGGCTGTTTTTTTATTTGCTTTAAAAAAAATCTTTTCTAAAGCATTTCGCTCTTTTACTTGAGGTGGCGTGATAATTAAAGTTTCAAAATTATTGTGTTTGAGCTGCATATCAGGCGTATTAGCAATATTCAAAAGACTAGCCAATCCCGAAGCAATTTGATTTGCTTCTATTCCAAATTGAATTTTACTATCGTTTGTTCCGAGCATTATCACTAATAAATCAATTGGCCCATGGCTGTTTAATGCGATTTTTAAACCAGTTTGCCCATTCATGTGATCACCCATTTCAGGATCAGGCAGAGAAGTGGTTCGTCCTGGCAAGCCTTCCTCTATAATTTCCCATTCCGGTTTAAGATAATTTTGCATTATCATTGGCCACCGTATATTTTTTCCGTATCGCGCACATATTCCGGCTCTTGAAAGCATCGGAGGCGTGCCAAAAGTATTACTGTCGCCAAATACTAAAATTGTTTTTGTCATTTTTTCCCCGTTTAATTAACAAGCTAAAAAACATATTTCTTAATTTTGATAAATTCAGAGAAATAAAAAACCAATTAAATTCTTTTAGCAATGATTTTAATTGGTAAAAGATATGGTAATTATATAAAATTGTTCCATTGACAAGCGGAAGAAAAATAAACATAAGAGCCAAATATTTTAGTTAACGACGCCTTAGGGCGCGCTGTTCCAGGCGGTAAAACCAAAACACATTTGTGGCCAAAGAACGCGATTATTTAGGAATAAAATCATGTTTGCTGTCGTAAAAACAGGCGGAAAGCAATATAAGGTTCAATCAGGCGATATATTGCGGGTTGAAAGACTAGCTGCAAATGCTGGCGACAAGGTTCAGTTTAATCAAATTTTAATGCTCGGTGGAGATAAGACTGTTTTAGGTGCCCCGTTAGTTGTTGGCGCAGCTGTTCAGGCAGACGTAATTGATCAGATTAAAAGTGAAAAAACTATAAAGTTTGTGAAGCGTAGGCGTAAGCACAGCTCCAAACGAACTCGGGGCCATCGTCAACACTTAACTTTAGTGCGGGTCACAGAGATTTTAGCTTCTGGTGCGGAAAAATCGAAGGTGCAAGAAGCAATTGGTGCCGGATCGGTTGATTTTCAATTTACCGAAAATGTGAAAACAAAAAAATCTACTGACTCAAAAACGAAGTTAGATAAGTCTGTTAAGGAGACCGTTAAGAAAGAGGCCAAAACAACAAAAGCCGCTAAGCCCGCAACAGAAACAAAGGAAAAAAAGTCCGCGCCCGTTAAAGAAAAGAAGACAACGACTTCAGTGTCTGATGATCTTAAGCAATTATCTGGTGTTGGCCCTGCGCTTGAGAAAAAACTTCATGCTGCTGGTGTAAAAAGTTTTGAGCAGATTGCCGCTTGGTCAGTAAAAGATATTGAAGTTATAAACGAAAAAATTTCTTCAAAAGGCCGTGTTGAAAAAGAAGGCTGGATCGATCAAGCTAAAGAAAAGTTAAAGGGATAAGGAGGACTAGGAATGGCACATAAAAAAGCTGGAGGTTCATCACGCAATGGACGTGATTCAGCCGGTAGACGACTTGGTGTAAAAATCTTTGGAGGCCAGTCTGCTATCCCAGGAAATATAATCGTTCGTCAGCGTGGAACCAAAATGTGGCCTGGAGAGGGCGTTGGTATGGGAAAAGATCATACTATATTTGCAACTATTGAAGGGAATGTTAAATTCCATAAGGGTTTGAAGAAACGTACCTTTATTTCGGTTTTGCCGGCTGCCAAAGCAGCCGAATAGTACACAAATACAGCATGATTAGAAGGGCTCGGGGTATTTTCCGAGCTTTTTTATTTAGAGTTTGGAAAGACTAATGATGCTGTCCTTATCTCATTTTTTACTATTTGCCTTCAGTCAAATTGCAACCCCGGGGCCAGCAAATATGATTATGCTAGCTACCGGTGCGAAGTATGGCTTTCGTAATGCAATTCCTTTTGTCTTTGGCGTCATTGTAGGAAAACAAATAATAATTTGGCCTATTGGTTTTGGCTTATTGCTTCTAAACAAAGAATATCCTTATATTTTTATATTTTTTAAATATATTTCTGCTGTTTATATTTTGTGGTTGGCTTGGCGTATAGCCACTATGCGTATATCTGCAAAAATTTCTGATAATAAGGCACCTGGGTTCTTTTCTGGTCTAATTGTACATCCTTTGAACCCAAAAGCTTGGGCCTTGATAACAACAGGTTTCACTAATTTTGTGGATCCAATAGCTCCTATTGTTTATTCCACTGCAACTATTGCTGTTTGTTTGTTTTGTGTTCAGGTGATTTGTCACCCTATTTGGGCTCTCTTTGGTGAAAAAATAGCAAGATTAGTGAGTGGATCCGTTTACGAGCGTTATCTGATGTTATTCTTGGCAGCGCTTACTGTGATTTTTGTTAGCCTTGCGATAGCAAGCTCATAATTAAAAATTTGTTTAAGTTGGTATGATTCAATTAAGCGATTTAAACGAAAACCTTGAGACATTGTGTTAAAACGTTTATCGCGTGGAAAAGATATGAAAGTCGTTTTATGAAATTTTTAGATCTTGTCAAAGTTTATATTCGCTCGGGCTCCGGTGGAGCGGGGTCGGTCAGTTTTCGGCGTGAAAAAAATATAGAGTATGGTGGACCTGATGGAGGTAATGGAGGGCATGGTGGTTCTGTCTGGGTAGAGGCAGTAGAAGGCTTGAATACACTGATTGACTTTCGTTATCAGCAACACTTCTTCGCGGATAATGGAAAAAGCGGTATGGGAAAGCAACGCTCAGGCCCCCATGGAGTTGATAAAGTTTTGAAGGTACCCGTTGGAACTGAAATCTTAGATGAAGATCAAGAAACTTTACTGGCCGATTTAACTAAAGTTGGAAATCGCGCTTTATTGGCTCAGGGAGGAAACGGTGGCTTTGGTAACTTGCATTTCAAATCGTCAACGAACCAAGCCCCAAGGAAAGCTAACCCTGGCCAAGAAGGAGTTGAAAGAACCATTTGGTTAAGATTAAAGTTAATTGCTGATGTTGGTCTACTCGGAATGCCAAACGCTGGAAAATCTACATTTCTTTCAGCAACTTCAAATGCGCGTCCGAAAATAGCAGATTATCCTTTTACAACGCTTTATCCTAATTTGGGTGTTGTCGGGATAGACTCAAGTGAATTTGTTGTTGCTGATATACCAGGCCTAATTGAGGGAGCTCATTTAGGGCATGGATTAGGTGATCTGTTTCTTGGGCATGTGGAGCGTTGTTCCGTATTGGTTCATGTTATAGATATCACTCACGATAATTTTTTGAATAATTTCAATATTATAATAGAAGAAGTAAATAAATATGGGAATGCCCTCTCCGATAAGCCGCGTATAACAGTTCTGAACAAAATAGATGCCTTTAGTGTAGATGAGAGGGAATTCTATAAAGAACAACTAAAGGAAATTATTGATGACCCAATATTTATGATTTCCGCTGTTAGCGGAGAAGGAATTGAAAAGCTTCTTAGAGAAATTCGTATAGAGGTTGATAAGGGTAAGACCCCGAATGTCGAGGAAGAACAAGGTTCATTAGAATGGCACCCTTAACTAAAGCAAAACGTATTGTTATAAAAGTGGGTTCAACTCTCTTGGTGGACAAAAATTCTGGAGACTTAAACTTAAGTTGGCTGGATTCGTTAGCATCAGATGTTTCTTCACTTAAATCTCGAGGAATTGACGTTGTGTTGGTGTCGTCCGGCTCGATTGCTCTTGGCCGAGAGACACTTGGACTGCAAGATGCTGAGCTATCCTTAGAGGTTAGTCAGGCTTCTGCTGCAGTGGGTCAAATTAAGCTGGCCCGCGCATACGAAGAAGTTTTAGCACCGTTTTCAGTTAAGACAGCACAGATTCTGGTCACCTTGGAGGATAGCGCTAATCGGAGACGATATTTGAACACGCGGGCTACTATGGAAAAGCTACTAAATTTTGGTGTTGTTCCGATAGTAAATGAGAATGATACCGTGGCTACCGATGAGATACGATATGGAGATAATGACAGGTTAGCTGCTCAGATTGCGGCCACGGTTAGCGCTGATAATTTAATTCTATTATCAGACGTTGATGGTTTGTATTCGAGCAATCCATTAACAAACCCAAATGCAAAAAGGCTTAATGTTATTAAAGAGATAACGCCAGAAATAGAAGAAATGGCGGGTGAAGGCGTTTCTGGTATTTCCAAAGGTGGTATGATCACAAAACTAATGGCTGCTCGAACAGCAACGCAGGCCGGTTGTGCTATGGTTATCACTAAAGGCGACGTGTCAAACCCAATCATGGCGCTAGAGCAGGGGGCAAATTGTACTTGGTTTACGCCTCACGTAGACCCGCAAACAGCCAGAAAAAGGTGGATTTCATCCCAAAAGTCTATTGGTAAATTGATCATAGATCCGGGCGCCACAAAAGCTCTATTTGATAGAAATAGCTTACTTCCAATTGGCGTAACTGGTATTGAAGGTAATTTTTCACGAGGTGATATCGTAAGTATTCATTCCAATAAAGGACGTGAATTAGCAAAGGGTATAAGTGCGTATTCAGCATTAGAAGCCAAATTAATTATCGGCCAAAATAGTAATGAAATAGAAAACATTCTCGGGTATGCTGGTAGGGCTGCATTGGTTCACCGAGACGATTTGGCAATTTAAGGTAGGTTATGTCTGATATACATTCTCTGGTTGTTGGTATAGGTAGAAAAGCTCGAGACGCTTCTAAGAGCCTGGCTGTCGCATCCAGTGTGCAAAAAAAAGATGCTCTAATTTTTGCAGCTGAATCGATCAAGGAAAGTACCGCTAATATTTTAGAACAAAATAGAAGAGACCTCGATTTTGGATCATCTAAGGGTTTATCAGATGCTTTGATGGATCGATTAATGTTGAATGAAGAGCGAATAGGGTCAATGGTTGATGGCCTAAAAGCGATTGCCATTCAAGATGATCCCATTGGTAAAATTATGGAGGCCTGGGAGCAACCAAACGGCCTTCAAATTAAGCGAGTCCGTACTCCTTTAGGTGTTATTGGTGTGATATACGAAAGTCGGCCCAATGTAACCGCTGATGCAGGTGCACTTTGTGTGAAAGCTGGAAATTCAGTAATTTTGCGAGGAGGTTCTGAAAGTTATAACAGTTCCACTGCTATCCATAATTGTCTGCAGAGGGGGTTGGTAAAGGCGAATTTACCTGCTTCCGCTGTACAGCTTATTCCAACTAGAGATAGGTCTGCCGTACAGAGCCTTTTAAAAATGACAGACTATATTGATGTGATAGTTCCAAGAGGTGGAAAAAGCCTGGTTGGACTTGTTCAAGCAGAGGCAAGAGTACCAGTATTTGCCCATCTTGAAGGAATTGTGCACATTTATCTTGATAAAGCTGCGGACCCAAAAAAAGCATTTGATGTGATTTTGAACTCAAAAATGAGACGTACTGGAATATGTGGCGCTGTGGAGTGTTTGTTAATAAATAAAGAGATATTAGACAGCTTGGGTCTAGAAATTGTAAAAATGCTTCTTGATGCTGGAGTAGAGGTAAGGGCGGATAAAGAGTTGGCAAAAATACCTGGAACAGTTGCGGCAAATATGGAGGACTGGGGTAAGGAATTTTTAGATAGTAAGATAGCAGTTAAAGCTGTGGCTGATTTGGATGAAGCAATAAGTCATATTCAAAGCTACAGTTCAAGTCATACAGATTGTATAATTACAGAAAATTTAGAGGCACGAGACAGGTTTTTTGCTCAGTTAGATAGTGCTATTTTAATGCACAATGCTTCAACACAATTTGCCGATGGTGGTGAGTTTGGAATGGGAGCAGAAATAGGTATTGCAACTGGAAAGTTACATGCACGAGGACCCGTTGGTGCCGCTCAATTAACCTCATTTAAATATCTTGTTGAAGGTCAGGGAACGACCAGAGATTAAACCATTATTTAATTTTTTAAATTAAAGAGTGTTTGTTATTTTTATGATAGAGTATTAAAATAAAGGAAACAATTTTGGATGATTTAAACCCATTTTTAGAACCTGGTATGTTTGTGCGTCACCCGACAGAAAATGATTGGGGAGTCGGGCAGGTGCAATCATCTGTCAAAGGAAAAGTGACAGTTAACTTTGAAGAAACTGGTAAAGTAGTTATAGATGGCACACGTATTAGTTTAGAGATTGTATCGAATTAAATCACAATCTAAATCTTCTCTGTAATTATACTGTATTTTAAATTTTATTAACTGAAATTAATGCTTCATCATACTCCAAAATTTAGAACAAAAATTGCTGAAAATACTGACGAGTTAATTGCTGCACAGAAATTGCGTTATCGTATCTTTGTTCAGGAGTTAGGAGGAGAAGGAGATATGGTGGATCACGAATTAGGCTTGGAGCGTGATGGGTTTGATCCTTATTTTGATCATATCCTGTTGTTTGATGATGCTCGAAAAAGCAACCCAATAATAGGGGTTTATAGGGTCATGACTTGTGAGAAAGCTAATGAATTTGGAGAATTTTACAGTGATAAAGAATATGATTTAACTTTGCTGCGGCGATCTGGTAAAAAATTATTGGAGTTGGGTCGGTCATGTTTGGATCGAGATTATCGCGGGGGAACTGCTTTAGCTTATTTATGGCAAGCAGTAGCTAATTATACCCTTGAGCGGAAAATAGAAATTTTATTTGGTGTAGCAAGTTTTCATGGGACGGTTGTGTCGGAATTGGCTGAACCATTAAGTTTGTTGCATCACCAGTATTTGGTTGACGAAAAACTTAGGCCAGTTGCAAAAAAACCCTTCAATCAAAAAATGGATATTTTAGAACCAGATATGATCAATCGGAAATCGGCAGTTTTGAAAATGCCTGCTTTGATTAAAAGTTATATCAGGCTTGGTGGAAAAGTGGGTTTAGACGCATTCATAGATCATAAATTCAATACGACAGATGTATGTTTGATTATGGATATTTCCTCTATGAACGACAAAAGGAAGAGTTTTTTTGTTAAAGGAGAAGTTTCTTGACTACTACCTGGATAAGTGACGACGGTGAGCCAATCGATAAAAAAATCTCAATTTATGGATGGGTACTACTTTTTACTCGGGGCGGTGCGATCATATTTGTAATAACCATTGGTCTGTTTTTAAAATTTTTTCTTAGATTATTTGAAAAGCCATTGTTCAGAAATAGGCGACCACTAACCCCACATATAACAGTTTTGGTTAGCAGAATTTCCCTTTGGATATTATCAATTCCAGTGAAGCGTTTTGGCTTTCCTCTTGAAAAAGCTGGTGCATTGGTTGCTAATCATTCTTCTTGGCTGGATATATTTGCCTTAAATTCTGGCCAGAGGCTATATTTTGTCTCAAAATCAGAGGTGGCCAAATGGCCGGGTATAGGATTGCTAGCCAAAGCAACAGGAACTTTATTTATTCGCCGAGAAGCGAAAGAAGCCGTTGTCCAGAAAAAACTATTCGAGCAGAGGATCAAAATGGGTCATAGGCTTCTGTTTTTCCCAGAAGGAACATCAACTGACGGTATGCGTGTTTTACCTTTTAAATCTGCATTATTTCAGGCTTTTTTCGATTTAAACTTAAATTCAGAGTGTTTTATTCAACCCGTAACTGTTACTTACTTTGCTCCCAAAAACGAAGATCATAGATTTTATGGTTGGTGGGGTGATATGTCATTTACAGTTCATTTGTTAAAAACAATAGCTTCAAGACGGCAAGGAAGCATAGAGATTAAATACCATGATCCCTTGTTGGTTTCTGATTTTGCTAAACGAAAAGAGTTAGCGGTAGCAGCTGAAAAAATCATAAGATCTTCACATATTTTTGCAGCCGCTAATCCAAAAAACTGAGCAGTTGATTGAGCTTATTTAAGGGGTTATTATCTCTCCAGAGCTCGTCTCCAAAAGCTAAAAAATCTGTCACGTTTTTTAAATCATTTATGACTTTTTTATTTAAACCGCCTTCTGCTACCACTGGGATCTCTATCATTGTGCTCCACCAAGTAAATAAATCAGGATTGGCAATAGTTCCATCCTTGAGGATGGTTTCGCACAGCGGCCCGAAACTAACATAGTCGGCCCCAGCCTCAGCAGCTGTTATCCCGTTGTGTTTTGAATTTCCACAAAAAGCACCAATGATTAACTCTTTTCCTAACTCTTTCCTCGCTTTCCCAACATTTCTTGGACCGTCTGACAAGTGTACACCATCTAGCCCGTGTTTTTTCACAAATAGAAAATGATCCTCTATGACAATTGCAACATCTCTCGAATGACAAATATATCTTGTCATATCAGCAACTTTTGCAATTATGTTTTCATCCAGAGTGGAAAGGGCCAATCTAAAACAAGAAATTTCAACTTGATCTAGTATTAGTTTTAGATCCTCAGAAAACCTTTCAATCTCTAATTCTGCTGGGCTAACAATATAAAGTTTATTCATCTCTGAATTTATCATTTCCAAAAGCCAATTAAGTCATTAACTAAGCATTAACCTCAAAAACAGAATTAACCAATATCAACAAAAAATATTTTTATCTTTGGGTTTGATTAAAGGAATTAAAGGTGTCAGTAGAAAATAAACACCCATGTTTTATTTTTGTAAATCCTCAAATGGGTGAAAACATAGGCGCGTCAGCTCGTGGAATGTGGAATTTTGGTTTGGAGCGTATGCGGATCGTTGCACCTCGGGATGGTTGGCCAAATCAAAAAGCAGTTGCAATGGCAAGTGGCGCAGGTCGGTTACTAGACGAAGCACTAATATTTCCCACTTTTACTGATGCTATTGCCGATCAACATTTTATTTTTGCGACCACAGCGAGGCCGCGAGATCTGCTTAAACCAATATATTCTCCAGAAGAAGCCATGAAACTAGCTTTTAGTAAAATATCAAGAGGCCAAAACGTTGGATTTGCATTTGGCCCTGAAAGATCAGGACTTGAGAATTTAGACATTGTAAAAGCGAATGCAATTGTTTCTGTTCCAGTAAACGCAAAATTCCCATCATTAAATTTGGCTCAATGTGCTCTTTTGCTTGCCTATGAGTGGATGCTTAAATCTAGCAACTTAAACAATGATAAGCAAATCTTAGAGCAATCAAGTATGGTTGATGTTATGAAAGTGGAAAAGCTATCTCAGTATTTCGAAGATGCTTTAGAAAAAGCAGATTTTTTTTATCCGGAAGATAAAGCAGAAAGTATGAAAATAAATTTTAGGAATATGTGGTCTCGAATGCCTCTAACTAACTCTGATGTGCAAATTTTCTATGGTATGTTAAGACAATTACTTAGAGCAAATAAAAAAAGTTGAGTTCAAAAATTCTTCTACTACTTATCTTTTATAAAGAGCCCATTGCAGGTAACTACTGCTGGAAATATTGTGGTAATTAATAATGAGTAAAAAAAGAGCTATTTTCCAAGAGTTTTCGGATAGTGAAAAACCGATCTCAGGCAATAGTATTGGAATAATTGAAAAAGGTTCTGGTGATAAGCTAAGAAGAATAACCCAGTTATGGTTGAAAGCTTTGTTTTGTCTGATTGTCCTAATTATATTAGTTGGTGGTTTAACACGCCTAACAGACAGTGGGCTATCAATAACTGAATGGAAACCCATCACTGGTGCATTGCCGCCATTTTCAGCTGAAAGTTGGTCTTCTGAGTTTGATAAGTATAAAAAAATTCCTGAGTATAAATTACAAAACGAAGGAATGAGCTTAAGTGAGTTTAAATTTATTTACTGGTGGGAATGGGGCCATCGGCAGCTCGGACGAGTTATCGGCATGGTTTGGTTTTTTGGATTTATTTCTTTATTAACTTTTGGGAAAACTAATAAATCTTGGTCATTAAGATTGCTTCTCATAGGAATACTAATAGGCATTCAAGGAACAGTAGGTTGGTGGATGGTATCCAGCGGTTTAACGGGCACGTTATTAGATGTTGCCAGTTATCGATTAGCGACGCATCTAGGACTAGCCTTCATTATTCTTGGATATATTGCCTGGTTAATTCTTCTTTTGGGAAAAAATGACACTTTTTTACTTCAAGCGCGCAGAAATGCAGATCAAAAATATATCTTCCTATCTACAGGTTTACTATATTTGATTTTCTTACAAATTTTAATTGGAGCTCTGGTAGCTGGAATTGATGCAGGTAGATCCTATACTGATTGGCCTTTGATGGGAGGTCAATTTTTACCACCAGATTTATTCTATTTAACGCCTTGGTGGAGAAATTTTTTTGAAGACCCTGGTTTAGTGCAATTTGTCCATAGAATAAGTGGTTATATTCTGTTTATCTTCTGCGTCTATACTTGGCTAAGCGTGAGAAAATCTGCTAATAAAAGCTTAAAGTTTTGTTTTAATTTAGTTTTTGCAGTTACTTTTTTGCAAACTATCTTGGGAATAACCACGGTAATGTATGCCGCTCCATGGGAAATTGCCATCGTCCACCAGTTTGGCGCAATATTACTTTGGGTTTTTGTTTTAAGGGCTAGGTTTATGACCAAATATCCCCCCAATAATTTACTATCGATTTGAGTTTATCGAGGTTATTCAAATAATTTACTCGTGGGATTCTTCATCGGCCTGATCTGCTATCCAAGCGACAGATACAACTTCTTCCTTTTCCTTGGTATCAAAGACTTTTACTCCACCGGCGCTTCTAGATCGGAAAGAAATGCCCTCAATAGGAACTCGAATTGATTGCCCATTTGATGTTGCCAACATTATTTGGTCTTCAAGATCTACTGGAAAACTAGCAACAATAGTCCCGCCTCGCATCGTTTTGTCCATTGCCGCAACACCCATTCCCCCTCGACCTCTAACGGGGTAGTCGTGGCTTGAGGATAACTTACCTGCTCCTCCAGAAGTAATGGTTAGTATTAAATTTTCAGACGCCGACATTTCTGCGTAGCGTTCAGGTGAAATGGTTGCATTTTCGTTAACATCGTCTTCGTCGGAAATCCCTTCCTCATCAACTAGTCCAGATACAGCACGGCGCATTTTTAAATAAGCTGATCTTTCATCCGGTGTCGCAATAAAATGTCTAATAACTGACATCGACACGACTTTGTCTTTCCCCGAGAGTTTAATTCCACGAACCCCAGTTGATTTGCGGCCTTTAAACACTCTCACAGCTGTCGTTGAAAAGCGAATTGCCCGTCCAGAATCTGTGAAAAGCATTACATCGTCTTCTTCCCCAGCTATACGGGCATTTACTAACTCGATACCCTCGTTCAAAGCCATAGCAATTTTTCCGTTTGATCGTACGTTTGTAAAATCAGATAGAGCATTTCTGCGTATATCTCCGGCAGAAGTTGCAAATACGATCTGCAAATTATCCCATTCTTTCTCATCAACATCTACTGGCATTATTGCAGCTATCGAAACGCCTACTGGGATTGGCAATATATTGACTATTGCTTTCCCTTTGGCTGTCCTTCCACCCAAAGGCAGCCGCCATGTTTTTAGTTTATAAGCCATACCATCAGTTGTAAAAAATAGTAATTGGGTATGGGTATTCGCTACGAATAGTGTCGTTACTACGTCTTCGTCTTTCGTTTGCATACCTGCCATGCCCTTACCGCCACGACGTTGCGATCGGAAATCAATAAGTGGTGTGCGCTTAATATATCCTCCTGAAGTAACAGTTACGACCATGTCTTCACGCTCGATTAGGTCTTCGTCCTCCATATCGCCAGACCATTCTACAATCTCTGTTCTTCTAGGAACTGCAAACTGATCTTTTACCTCTTTCAATTCATTCGTGATAATTGCCATGATTTGTTCACGAGAACCTAAAATTGCCAAATATTCTTTGATTTTTATTGAAAGAGTTTTTAACTCTTCAGTAACTTCTTTTACGCCAATTTGTGTTAGCCGTTGTAACCTTAGCTCCAGTATGGCTCTCGCTTGGGTCTCTGAAAGGTTGTAGGTGTCGTCTTTGTTAATTGTATGGGTAGGGTCATCAATGAGTTTTATATACTCAGCGATCGACCCAGCTGGCCAGCGGCGCTGCATAAGTTTTTCGCGCGCTTCAGCGGCATCAGAAGATGAACGGATAGTTGCGACCACTTCATCGACATTTGTAACTGCTACAGCCAAGCCGCATAGTATATGCGAGCGTTCACGAGCTTTCCGCAATTCAAAGGCTGTTCGGCGAGCCACAACAATTTCTCTGAAGTCAATAAAGTTAGTCAAGAATGAACGTAATGTTAATTGTTCTGGTCTGCCGCCATTTAGGGCTAACATGTTACAGCCAAAATAGGTTTGCATTGGCGTAAATCTATAAAGTTGGTTTAAAACAACATCTGGTGTTGCATCTCTTTTTAATTCGACAACAACTCTTACGCCATTCCTGTCGCTTTCATCTTGTACGTGTGAAATTCCTTCAACTTTTTTATCCCGCACCTGTTCGGCAATTTTCTCTATCATAGAAGCTTTGTTGACTTGATATGGGATTTCTTCAACTATAATTGCATATCGATCCTTTCTAATCTCTTCAATTTTAGTTTTAGCGCGAATTATAACGCTTCCTCGACCTTCGAGATATGCTTTGCGAGCGCCTGATCGACCCAACATCATTGCACCAGTAGGAAAATCTGGCCCGGGTACATATTGTATTAAATCTTCCGAGCTTAAATCAGGCGTTTGTATTAGGGCTAAAGTCGCATCAACAACTTCACCAAGATTGTGCGGCGGAATATTTGTTGCCATTCCAACAGCTATTCCTCCCGCACCGTTAACCAGCATATTTGGAAATCGGGCTGGAAGGACTGACGGTTCTCGATCTTTCCCATCGTAATTGTCCTGAAAATCCACTGTATCTTTGTCTATGTCACTTAATAAAAAGGCTGCAGGTTTATCCATCCGCACTTCTGTATATCTCATGGCAGCAGGATTATCCCCATCCATCGACCCGAAATTGCCCTGACCGTCTAGCAAAGGTAATGACATGGAAAACGGCTGAGCCATTCTGACTAAAGCATCATAAATTGCACTGTCGCCATGCGGGTGATATTTACCCATAACGTCACCTACGGGTCTCGCAGATTTCCGATATGATTTTTCGTGGGTGTTGCCTGTTTCCTGCATTGCGTATAAAATTCGACGATGGACAGGCTTTAAGCCATCCCTTAGATCAGGTATTGCCCTGCTTACAATTACGCTCATTGCGTAGTCTAAATATGAAGTTTTAAGCTCTTTAGTTATCGAGATTGACGGACCATCGTAAGGCTTTCGTTCGACAACACTCGATCCATTGTCTTCTGAATTATCTTCTGACTCGCTCAAGGATCTGTACCCATCTAAAAATACTACATTTTGTTAGTATTTGTATAGCAGAGCATGTATGTTGTGCGCAATGAAAGACTTTAGATATTTCTTAAAATTTTTCTTGGTAAAGAATACACTAAAATTATGTTTTTTTTGATCTTAGAACCGCAGTTTTGTATATTTGCTACCCTCCAACGTGGCGCCAACCTTTAATCCCGCCTGGCCAAATACTAAAGCAATGACGGGGGATAAGGTTGTTAGTGTTTCCACTTTC
>Ga0228639_1000492_pt1 | contig 17910 bp, 13 predicted proteins | sample 50DmetaG_FD_190532 | JGI IMG/M metagenome (GOLD analysis project Ga0228639, IMG submission 190532) | Seawater microbial communities from Monterey Bay, California, United States - 50D | ecosystem: Environmental > Aquatic > Marine > Coastal | place: USA: California | collected 2016-10-18
GTTGATATCGCGCTAAAGATTGAGAAATGCACCAGCGGGTATCGAATTCGATTCCGCGGGGCTGATATGCGCGTGACCGTGCGCAGTCCGCGTCAGGCGGAGCTGGCCCAATTGATGACCGAGAAAGTCGCGCCGGATACCTCTAAATTATTGCTCTGCCCCATGCCGGGCTTGATCGTCAAAGTTGATGTGGCGGTCGGCGATGAGGTGCAAGAGGGGCAAACGCTCTGCACGGTTGAGGCGATGAAAATGGAAAATATATTGCGGGCCGAGAAGAAAGCTGTGGTCAGCAAGATTCATGCGGCGCCAGGGGACAGCCTGGCCGTGGATGCGATCATCATGGAGTTTGAGTGAGCTTGAAGGTCTCAAGCCCGCAGCTGGTGCGGCCCTTCTTGGGTCTCTCCAAGCATTGCGGAGGGGCTCAGGGCTGGCGCATCTCGCGCTGCCGGATGGGCATTTTGTCGATCACCCGGCTCAACTCCCGCATGTCCCAAGCAAAGGGTTTGCGTAGTTTGATTTTTCCATCCTTGCCAATTAATATCCAATTGAAGCCTTTGGGGTGCAAGGTTTTGCGCAGGGCGGATTTGGCACTTGGGTCGGTGTCGACCACGATCATGACGTCTCGGTCCTGCAAAACAGCTATTTCGGCCTGCAAAAGCGCCATTTGCTGGGCGAAGGTGGGGTCCAGCGGGCTATCGGCAAAAACGACCCATGGCCGCGCCACCCAGATGACCTCTGATAGCTCGACCTCTTTGGCGTTGAAAATATGGGTCGGATCGGAGCGCCAAATGTCTAAGGTCTCCCCTGCCAATACTGGTGGGGTGATAGCCAGAAGCCCAAGCCACAAATGGAACACTCTTTTAAACATGATATCTCCTTCAACGCTTTATATAGAGCCTTTGCACCTGCAAGCGAAGGGGTTGAACAAAAAATACCGGGGAATATCGACCCGTGGGACAAGGAGCGTGGATAATGACAGATAAGACATCTTGGAGCGAAATTGCTGATAAAGAGCTGCGCGGCAAGTCATTGGAGTCTTTGACTTGGGATACGCTCGAGGGCATCAAGGTGCAGCCGCTTTATACGGCTCAGGACGTACAAGGCTTGGCGCATATAGGCAGCGTGCCGGGACAAGAGCCCTACACGCGCGGTGTCAAAGCGACTATGTATGCGGGTCGACCCTGGACTATTCGGCAATATGCTGGATTTTCCACAGCTGAGGACTCCAATGCTTTTTACCGGCAAGCGCTCGCGGCTGGGCAGCAAGGGGTTTCGGTGGCTTTCGATTTGGCCACCCATCGGGGCTATGACAGCGATCATCCACGCGTCGTTGGCGATGTGGGTAAAGCGGGTGTCGCGATTGACAGTGTCGAGGATATGAAGATCCTCTTTGATGGCATCCCATTAGATAAGATTTCCGTATCCATGACGATGAATGGTGCAGTCATCCCTGTTTTGGCCTCTTTCATCGTGGCCGGTGAAGAGCAAGGCGTCAGCCGCGCGGCTCTGTCTGGCACGATCCAAAATGATATTCTCAAAGAATTTATGGTGCGCAACACCTATATTTACCCGCCTGAGGCCTCTATGCGTATCGTGGCTGATATTATCGAATTTACCGCCCGTGATATGCCGAAGTTCAATTCGATTTCGATCAGCGGTTATCACATGCAAGAGGCTGGGGCGAATTTGGTGCAGGAATTGGCCTATACCATTGCAGATGGGCGTGAATATGTGCGCGCAGCGATTGCGCGGGGTATGGATGTGGATGCCTTTGCCGGGCGGCTGTCGTTTTTCTTTGCCATAGGTATGAACTTCTTCATGGAAGCGGCGAAATTGCGGGCGGCAAGAGTGCTATGGCACCGGGTCATGGCGGAATTTGAGCCAAAAAATCCCAAATCCAGCATGCTGCGGACTCATTGCCAAACCTCGGGTGTCAGCCTGCAAGAGCAGGATCCATATAACAATATCGTGCGCACGGCTTTTGAAGCGATGTCGGCAGTTTTGGGCGGTACGCAATCCTTGCATACCAACAGTTTTGATGAGGCCATTGCCCTGCCAACGGAAACCTCGGCGCGCATCGCCCGCAACACCCAGCTTATTTTACAAGAAGAAACTGGGGTGACCAATGTTGTTGATCCGCTGGCCGGTTCTTACTATGTGGAAAAACTCACTGCCGATCTTATTGATGAAGCCTGGGCGCTGATCGAAGAGGTTGAGCAGATGGGCGGCATGACCAAAGCCGTGGCAAGCGGCCTACCCAAGCTGAAAATTGAAGAAACTGCGGCGCGGCGTCAGGCGATGATTGATCGTGGGGAAGAGGTGATTGTTGGGGTTAACAAATATACCGCTGACAAACAACCCGACATTGAAGTGCGCGATATTGACAACAATCAGGTGCGCGAAGCGCAGGTCGCGAAACTCCAATCCATCCGCGCAAGCCGTGATCAACTGGCCTGCGATGCCGCCCTTCTTGAGCTTGGACGGCGCTGTGTCGAAGGCGGCAATCTCTTAGAAGCAGCTGTTGAAGCGGCACGTCACCGGGCAACGGTGGGGGAAATTTCATTGGCGATGGAGGGCACATTTGGCCGGCATCGCGCGGAGGTTAAGACATTGGCTGGCGTGTATGGATCTGCCTATGAGGGTGATGAAAACTTTGAATCTATTCAAAGGTCTGTGGAAGAATTCGCGAAAGATGAGGGGCGCCGGCCTCGGATGCTCGTGGTGAAAATGGGGCAAGATGGCCATGACCGGGGCGCCAAAGTCATTGCCACGGCCTTTGCCGATATTGGTTTTGATGTGGATGTCGGACCCTTGTTTCAAACGCCTGAGGAGGCGGCGCAGGACGCGGTGGACAATGACGTGCATGTGGTGGGTATTTCTAGCCAAGCGGCGGGTCACAAAACCTTAGCGCCCAAATTGGTGGAGGCATTAAAGGCAGCAGATGCGCAGGAAATTATTGTCGTCTGTGGTGGTGTGATTCCCCAGCAAGACTACGATTTCCTCAAAGCCGCGGGCGTTGCGGCGATCTTTGGACCCGGTACAAATATTCCCGATGCGGCCCAAAATGTTTTGGATTTGATCCGAAAGGCGCGGGCTTAAATCGCGGCAGAGGGGAATGATATGTTAAGATTGGACCACATCGCAGTGGCGGGCGAAACTCGGCAAGCTGCGACGGACTATATTCAAGACTGTTTAAAGGTCGCGCCGCTTGCGGCTGGTCAGCATCCTCATTTCTCAACCCACAACCATCTTTGGGGCATGGGCGCGGCATGTTACCTAGAATCCATCGCTGTTGATCCACAGGCACCGTCTTTGGCCTATCCCCGGTGGTTTGGCTTGGACCGCTTTTCTGGTCCGCCACGTATTGCAAGCTGGATTTTGGCAACCGATGATATCCAAGAGAGCCTCACCCGGCTTGGCCCGGAGTTTGGAACGCCCGTTCGGCTTGAGCGTGACATCTACACTTGGGATATTTCCGTTTCAGATACGGGAGACTTGCCATTTGGGGGCTATGGGCCGGCGTTGATTGAATGGCAACCGCCTGCCCGTCCTTGCCAGAATTTACCCGATAGCGGCTGCCGTCTGATCTCCTTGCAAATTCAACACCCTCAAGCCCATCAAATGCAGGCCCTTTTGTCAGAGCTCATCCGTGATGAACGCATTCGCTTCTCAACCGGACCTGCGCAGATTTCCGCTGAAATTCAAACGGATCACGGTTTGGTGACACTCAAATAGAGGCTTTGCCCTTTCGTCCTGCGGGCGTAGAGCCTAAGATGCCTTCTATGTCTATTTGGACCCGCATCACCGCTGCGCTTGGTGCCCTTGCTAAGGGCGAAGGGCTTTCAGCAGTTTTTGAGAAGCTGCGCAGCCCGCCGGAGAAATCCGTCGGGTTTACAATTGCGGTCATCGCATTGAGCGCAAAGATGGCCAAAGCCGATGGCAATGTCACCCGTGCGGAGGTGGTGGCGTTCCGGGAGGTTTTTTATATCCCCGCCGCAGATGAGAGCAGCGCGGCCAAAGTGTTTGACCTTGCGCGCCAGGATGTGGCCGGGTTTGAAACCTATGCGCGGCAAATCAAATCTATGTTTGGCGCAAGAATGGATATCCTCGAAGACTTGCTTGAAGGTTTGTTTCACATTGCAACAGTGGATGGGGCTTATCATGTGCAAGAGGATGCGTTTTTGCGCCGGGTTGCCGATATTTTTGGCCTTTCAGCACGGTGCTTTCGCGTGATCAAAGGCCGCTATGTCAAGGGAGCGACCGCAGATCCTTTCGATGTTTTGGGCGTCTCAACCGAAGCAAGCTTTGAACAGATACGCTCCGCATGGCGGGCACTCGTGAAAAAGAACCATCCCGACCAGCTTGTGGCGCGCGGCGTTCCGCGCGAAGCGGTGAAATTGGCCGAAGTACGTTTGGTGGCGATCAATAAGGCTTGGGAAGAACTGGCAAGGGTCCAAGCCTAAATAAGGCAGAACTTGGATGAGAGACATGCTTTATGTCAATCGCATGTCGGTGCGAAGATTTGCATTTAGCGATGAGGCCAAAGATTGGAGCCGGGCTTCGGCGACTTCACCAAACAGAGGTGAGGCCTCAGCTGTGAGCGTGAGCGACAGCGTTCTTGTCTTTTCAGACCAGTGGAGCTGGGCGGTCTCATTGTCTGGATCGGCCCAGAGCATCGCGCCGAAGCGCATGGCTTTGCCTAAGATCTCTGCCTGTTTCTGGCCGGGCTCATCTAGAAGACTCAAGAGCTCCTCAAACCGTGTGCCTTCCCGGCCATTTCGGTAGCGATGCAGCAATGCCAAGCCCAAAAAAATTCGTTCCTCATGGCTTAGCCCGCCCAAATTGGCACGGGTGGCATATTCAAAGCAAACCTCTGCGCGGAAATCTGGATGCGCGCGCCAGCTCACATCATGCAGCAAACAAGCGGCTCGGACCAGGCGCGCGCGACTATGGGGCATTTTGGAAAAGAGCGGCGAGATGAATTTGTGAAGCCGCATACCGAAGCCCGGCAGCCGCGCATCCTTGCGCTCAGCGAAATGGCAGCTTTCAAGCAAAGGGTCGCGGTCGCGCATGGCTTGCGGCATCTGTTCATACAAAAGCCCTTCTCGAATTCCATAGCTTGAGACAGCGATGTCATGCGGCTTAAACCGTTTGAGGAGACCTTTGAGAATTTCTGCGGCGATTGGCACCAGCGCCATTCGGCTTTGTGTGACACGGATGGTCTTGCCCAGCTCTTTGAGGTCACAGTCCTCGATATAGCGCACCGTGGCCTTCACATCGCGGGCGGTCATTTGATATTCATGCATTACATGAAGCGGGTATCCGCCCCTGTGCATATCAATTCGTGCCAGGGCCCGCCAAGATCCTCCGACCAAAAAGAGCCGATCAGGTTGCGGGCCCATTTGCTCGCGTAAGCGATCCAATGTTTCTGCGATGAGTGCATGACGTCCCTTTTTGCCACCTGGGACATTGATCAGCTTTAAGGGCCCCAGAGGAGAGGTGACGCGCTGGCCCACTTGACCATTAGAAATCTCGGCCAATTCCATAGAACCGCCACCGATATCGCAGACGAGCCCATAAGAGCCGGGCCAGCCAAGCAAGACACCCTGCGCCGCGAGACGGGCTTCTTCTGAGCCATCTATAACGTGGATTTTCAACCCCGTTTCTCTTTGAACCTGCGCTATGAAGTCAGCACCGTCGTTGGCCTCACGCACCGCGGCGGTGGCGACAGCGGTGAGTGTGGGCAGGCCAATACCTTTGGCGATGGTGCAAAACCGCCGTAAAGCGGAGAGGGCGCGCAAACGTCCATCGGGATTGAGCGCGCCAGTTTCGGCCAAGCCTGCACCAAGCGCGCACATGACTTTTTCATTAAAAAAATAGGCTGGAGAGCGGGCGGCGCCGTCAAAGACCACCAAGCGCACGGAGTTTGAGCCAATATCAACCACCCCAACACGCGACAGATCGTGGGCCTTGGGGTTATCGAACAAGGGCTGCTCAAAGGGTTCCCATTTTGCAGAGGATTTTATCAAGTCGTCCATCTGGGCTCCCGCGGGTTGCCGAAAGTGTCTGTGACTTCAGCCTAGGCGATTCGACCAAGACTTCAAAGAGTGGTTAGGAATCATCGGTATGGGTCAGCTGCGGCACATCCTGCGCCCCGGCACTGCCACGTCCAGAGAGCGAGGGGTTCTCCATGAAAAACCGGTGGCAACTAAAGGCAAAACTGCCTTTTGGCCAGGTGGCTCTTTCATAGCTGCCATCGGGTTGCATCACCCAAGATTGGGCCACATCGGCCAGATTGGCCGCCATGATCTGGCTCACAATCTGCGCCTTCACAGTTTCATTGTGAATTTCAACCAATGTTTCCACCCGGCGGTGTAAATTGCGGTCCATCCAATCGGCAGACGAAATATAAACGCGGGCATTGGGGCTGTTCAGATCGTGGCCATTGGCAAAGCAAACGATGCGGGAATGCTCTAAGAATCGCCCAATCACAGATTTCACGCGAATATTTTCAGAAAGCCCTGCCACCCCAGGTCGCAAGCCACAAATCCCGCGAACCACAAGGCTGATTTTCACTCCTGCCTGCCCCGCGGCGTAGAGGGCATCGATCACATCGGCATCAATCAGGGCATTTAACTTGACCCAAATGGCTGCAGGCTTGCCAGCTCTGGCGTGTTCGGCCTCAGCGGCGATGCCTTGCAGAAGGGTGGTTTTCAAAGTCAGTGGCGAAATGGAGATATTCTCAAGCGTTTCAGGCTGCGCATATCCCGATAGATAGTTGAACACTTTTGTGGCATCTCGCCCCAATGCCGCGTCACAGGTGAACAGGCTCACATCGGTGTAAATCCGTGCGGTAATCGGATGATAATTGCCGGTGCCATAATGGGTATAGGTGACCAACCGATTGCCTTCCCGCCGCACGATGGTGCTAATTTTCGCATGGGTCTTAAGGTTCATAAAGCCATAGACCACATGCGCCCCAGCGCGTTCTAAACGGCGCGATTGACGAATATTGGCCGCTTCATCAAAGCGGGCTTTCAGTTCGACCAACGCGGTCACGGATTTGCCATCTTCGGCCGCTTCGCACAGAGCTTCGACGATGGGTGAACGTTTTGAAGTGCGGTAAAGTGTTTGCTTAATAGCCAAGACGTTGGGATCTCGCGCGGCTTGTTGCAACAAACGCACGACCATATCAAATGTCTCATAGGGATGCTGTAGCAGCATATCTTTGTTGCGAATTGCGGCAAACATATCGCCGTCATGGTCGGTGACCCGCTCTGGTACGCGCGGGGTAAAGTTAGGCCAAAGGAGGTTGGGCCGGTCGTCAATGACCAATTCTTTCAGATCCGGTAGACCCAACATGCCATCCACTTCGATCACCTCGGTATTGGTGACGGAAAACTCGACCATAATGTCATCGCGCAACGCTTGCGGGGCGTTGTCACTGATTTTCAGGCGAATGACTTCGCCACGCCGCCGGCGTTTGAGCGCAACCTCAAATTCGCGCACCAAATCTTCGGACTCATCTTCGACTTCCAAGTCGCTATCGCGCAGGACAGAAAAGCTGCAATGGCCTTTGAGCGCATAGCCTGGGAACAACTGTTCCAAATGCATCAAGATAAGCTCTTCTAGCGGAAGATACCGATACCCTTTCCCAGGAAGTACGACAAAGCGGTTAATTTGCTGCGGCACGGGCACCAAGGCACGCAGGCTGCGCTTGTCTGTCTTACGCTCTAGCTGCAGCGCAAGTGCAAAGCCAGCATTGGGGATGAAGGGGAAGGGATGAGCCGGATCAATCGCCAGTGGCGAGACCACGGGAAAGACATGGGACAGGAAATATTGTAGCAAATAGGCGTGATCTTCTTTCGCCTCTGCTGCAGTCAAAATATGAATGTCCTGCGCCGCCATTTCTTTGCGTAGATTGGCAAGAACCGACTGCTGTCTGCGCATCAAGTCGCGTGCTTCGCTGTCGATAAACGCCAATTGTTCGGGGATGCTGCGCCCGTCGATACCCGGCGTTATGCTGCCAGCGCGGGCCAATTCGCGCAGACCGGCCACGCGCACCGAATAAAATTCATCCAAATTGGTTGCGGAAATCGACAAGAATCTTAGGCGTTCGAGCAAAGGCACATTGAGGTTATCCACTTCCTCTAAAACGCGCCAATTAAACGCAAGCCATGATAGCTCTCGGTTCAAAAACCGGTCTGGCCCGGTGATATCCAGCCCGCAATTTTGCGCTGAGGGGAAATCACTGTGCAGAAAGTCAGCGGAGTTTTTCATGGTTTATCCTATATCCAAGGCGGTAATTTATACCTCTTGAACGCAAATTGTAAGGGGGTGCGCCCTAGGCCATAACCGTCGCGGCCATCGCGCGGGTGATTGGGCGCTTGGTGGACATGCTCTGACGGTCCAATTCAGCGACAATATCACTGGCGGCATCAAAACTGCGATCCATGTTCTTTAGGATATAGGCCAAGACGGCTGGCGTTGGGGAAAGCTGGCGGTCCATGAAGGATTTAAGCAACACCGCGTGCAGCAAAGCGTCATCAGGGCGGTCGATCTTCGCGCAGCTTGTGCCTTGTAGCCGACTGAGGAGGTCCGGCAGCTGGAACCCGGCTTGCCGCATAGCGACACTGGAGGCCATAAGCAGCAGCCCACCGCTGTCTTGTAGCTGGTTGTGCAGATGAAACAGACGGGTCTCGGCCGGCAAGATACCTGCCACCTGCTCAAGGTTGTCGACCACAACCCGCGCGCCGGTCTCTGGCGAGATAAATTCCCGCAGGGGATCAATTTTCTGGGCGTTTTGTTCGGTGGCCCAAATCTCAAGAAGATGTGTTTTGCCGCAGGCTTTTGGGCCCAAAAGGATCAACTTGCCTTGCGGCCAATTGGCGGCGTTCTCAAGAAGCGCCACTGCCTGTTTATTGGCCTCAGACACGAAAAACGAATCGCGTTCTCGAGCCACTTTAATTGGAAGTCTGAAGTTCAGTTGCTCACTCATCTTTGGGCTCCGAGTGGCTCAAGCCGCGGTACAATAGCCCGGCTTTATACTGCTGCATCAAAAACCGCGCGACAACGCCAATCATAGCGGCCACAGGCACGGCCACCAACATGCCGACAAAGCCAAATAGACCGCCGAAAACCGATAGGGCGAAAATCAGCCAGACCGGATGCAATCCCACGGAATTTCCCACAAGTTTTGGAGTCAGAACATTTCCTTCTAAAACCTGCCCGAGCATGAAAATAATGCCAATCACCCCAATGGACATCCAATCTCCCCAAAATTGGAACAGCGCCAAACCGAGCGCGAGACCACCGCCCACGAGGGCGCCAACATAGGGAATGAAAGAGATCAACCCGGCCACAAATCCCACAACAATGCCATAGTTCAGTCCGGCCAGCATCAGCGCAATGCCGTAGTAAAGCCCTTGGATAAAGCAAACTGTTCCTTGCCCGCGGATGAAGGAGGCCAGGGTGGCGTCAATTTCGCGGCATAATCTGCGCATATTCTCAAGGTGGTCGCGTGGGACCAATTCATCAATTTTGGCCACCAAATTGTCCCAATCGAGCAATAGGTAGAAAGCAACAACTGGCACGACTACGATTAAGACGACAATATTAACGATAGAAGACACTGAAGAGACCAGACCATTGACCAAAGCGCCACCGCGGGCCCGTATGGTCTCGCCCAACCCTGTCAAGGATTGCCTGATCGTGCTGTTGTCATCGAGAAGATCCGGGAAGCGGGTGGTCAGAAATGTCCAGAGATCGGCGGCAATCTGAGGCGCGGTGTTGAACAAAGAAATCGCTTGTTGTACGAGCAACGGCACGATCAGCAGCATGGCGAAGACAAATACAAAAATTGCCGCCAAAGTGATGACACCTGTTGCAAGCAGCCGCGATAACCCCCAGCGTTCCATACGATCGGCAATCGGGTCTAGCAGATACGCAATGGCTCCGCCCAAAATGAAGGGCAGCAACATGTCGCCCAAAAACCAAAGCACCAGGCCAAAGAAGACGGCGGAAATGCCCCAATAGCGCAGCTGTAAAGACACTGGTAAGGCCATGATCAATCTCCCTTTGGCGTTCAATTTGCGTATTGTAGCTCAGCTTGCAAGAGGTGGAAGGGAAATATCGCGCCTATGGCGTCGTTTCGACCGCTTTCGCTTGTGACGCTCGTGGGGGGGTATTAAACTGATTGTTGAAATTAACTGGAGTGTTCAATGCGCCTAAGTCGCTACTTTTTGCCCGTCCTGAAAGAAAACCCCGCTGAGGCTCAGGTTGTCTCGCATCGTTTGATGCTGCGTGCCGGGATGATCAAGCAATCTGCCGCGGGCATATATTCTTGGTTGCCCCTTGGGTTGAAGGTGCTCAAAAATATTGAGACCATCGTGCATGAAGAACAGGCGAAAGCGGGACATTCGGCGATGTTGATGCCGACCATTCAATCTGCAGATCTTTGGCGAGAATCAGGGCGCTATGATGATTATGGTGAGGAGATGCTGCGCATTAAAGACCGCCACGGCCGCGATATGCTTTTCACCCCCACCGCAGAAGAGCTGATCACAGATATTTTTCGGGGTCATGTGACGTCTTACAAGGATATGCCCCTGACCATGTATCAAATCCAATGGAAGTTCCGCGATGAGCGGCGTCCACGGTTTGGTGTGATGCGGGGCCGCGAGTTCTATATGAAAGACGGCTATAATTTTGATTTGACCAAAGAAGATGCGATGCACGCCTATAATCGCCATTTGGTGAGCTATCTGCGCACTTATGAGCGCATGGGCCTGCAAGCTATTCCCATGCGCGCCGACAGTGGCCCGATCGGTGGCGATGATACCCATGAATTTTTGGTTTTGGCCGAGACAGGCGAGAGTGAAGTGTTCTACGATAGCGCGGTGACCGATCTGACGTTTGGTGATCGTGACATCAATTATGATGACAAAGCGCAATGTCAGTCGATCATGGAAGAGTTTACCACCAAATACGCTCGTACCGATGAGACCCACGATGAGGCGCTTTTCGCAGAGGTGCCGCAAGAGCGCCGCAAAGTGGCGCGCGGAATTGAAGTGGGGCAGATCTTTTACTTTGGCACAAAATATTCCGAAGCAATGGGCGCAACGGTTCAGGATGCAGACGGTAAACAAGTGCCCGTGCATATGGGCAGCCATGGTATTGGCGTCAGCCGGCTTGTTGGGGCCATCATTGAGGCGAGCCATGACGACAAAGGCATCATTTGGCCCGAGGGCGTCACCCCGTTTCATTGCGGGATTGTGAATCTTAAGCAGGGCGATACCGAGGCGGATGCAGCCTGTGAGGATCTTTATCGTCAACTGACCAAAGCGGGGTTAGAGCCGCTTTATGACGACCGCAACGAGCGCGCTGGGGGCAAGTTTGCCACGATGGATCTCATTGGTTTACCCTGGCGATTGACCGTCGGGCCGCGGGGGTTGAAAAACGGAGTGGTTGAACTGACCTGCCGCAAAACTGGGGACAGCGAAGAATTGACCCCAGAGGCCGCGATTGCCAAGGTCATTGCGCAATATATGTAAACTCAAGCGCGCGTGAGGCGCAGAAAGCGGCAAAGCCCATGAGGCACGAGGTATGGATTAAAGATCAAAGGCCAGCCACCATGAGGCACCTATGATGCGCGCGACTCCCTTTGCCGCGTTCGAATTTCTAATTGCTTGGCGCTATCTTCGGGCCAAACGTGCCGAAGGCGGCGTCAGTGCGATGACCTGGATCAGCTTGATTGGCATCGCCCTTGCTGTTGCTGCTTTGATTATTGTGCTGGCTGTGCGCAGCGGCTTTCGCACGGAATTTGTTGATACAATCTTGGGTGCTAACGCGCATGTGACGGTCTATGAACAGCGATTCAATGGCCCCAGTGGTCGGTTTGATTATCGAATCGAAGAGTTTGATGCATTGACCGCCCAATTGAAGGCGGTGCCGGGCGTCACGCGTGCAGCCCCGTTGATACGCGGCCAGGTCATGGGGGCGGCCAACGATCAAAATCATGGGGTGATGGCTTTTGGCACCACGCTTGAAAATTTAAAAACCATTCCGAATGTAGCGAACTCCGAGCGCAGCCTTGGGGCTATTGATGATTTTGCCCAAGGGGTGGCGATTGGCTCTGGTGTGGCCAAGGCGCTGCGCTTGTCAATTGGGGATCGTATCAAATTGATTTCGCCGAATGGCGTGCGTACGGCCTTTGGCACAAGCCCGCGGGTCAAGTCTTATACCGTCTCCTACATCTTCACCGCTGGGCATTATAACATTGATCAAACCCGTCTCTATTTGCCCTTTGAAGAGGCGCAGAGTTTTTTCAACAAAGAAGGCTTTGCCGATCAAATTGAAGTTTTCGTCGATACGCCAGAGCAAGCTGACGTCATGGCGCGTAAGCTGCGCGATATGCTGGGCGAGTCGGCTGTGGTGGAAACCTGGCGCGATTACGCTGGCGGATTTCTGCGGGCCTTGGCTATTGAAGATAATGTGATGTTGGTCATCATGATCGTGCTGATCTTGCTGTCCACCATGAATATCATCTCGGGCCTCATCATGCTGGTGAAAAACAAGGGCCGCGATATCGGTATTTTGCGAACCATTGGCCTGAGCGAAGGCACGGTGTTGCGGGTTTTCTTCCTCTGTGGCGCTGGGATTGGTTTGGTCGGTACGCTTCTGGGCGTGATTTTTGGCGTGATCTTTGTGATCAACATTGACGCAATTTTTAGTCTGGTGAATTACCTGTCCGGTGGGCAAGTCTGGGATCCGTCGATCCGGGGCATCTACCATTTGCCCTCAGAGCTGCGCGGTGTGGATGTTCTCAAAGCGGTGGGTATTTCGCTGTTTTTATCCTTCTTTATCACCATTTTTCCCGCAAGGCGGGCGGCACGGATGAACCCGGTGGAGGCCTTGCGCAATGAGTGAGCCGGTGTTGATGCTTACGGGCATTTCTAAATCCTACAATCCGGGCCTCGCCAATGAGGTCAGGGTGCTGCAGACCTGTGATTTGACGCTTCTGCCGGGGCAGGTCACTTCGCTGGTGGCGCCATCGGGTTCGGGGAAGTCGACACTGCTGCATATTGCCGGCTTGCTGGACACTGCGGACAATGGTCAGCTGCAGATTGCTGGGCGCGACATGACAGGCGCCGATGATCGGCTGCGCACGGATTTACGGCGGATGGAAATTGGTTTCGTGTATCAGTTTCACCATCTGCTGCCGGAGTTCACGGCGGCTGAAAACATCATGCTGCCGCAGCAGGCGGCGGGCAAGGCGGCAGGTCCTGCCCGCAAGCGGGCGCTGGAGCTTTTGGACCAAACTGGTTTGGCAGAGCGTGCGGATCACCGACCGAGCGCCTTGTCTGGGGGGGAGCAGCAAAGGGTTGCCTTTTGCCGCGCGCTGGCCAATGAACCAAAAATTTTATTGGCCGACGAGCCGACCGGGAACCTTGATCCTGAAACGTCGGATCACGTTTTTGATGTGCTGATGGGGCTGGTGCGCAGCACCGGCATGGCGGCGTTGATTGCCACCCATAACATGGAGTTGGCTGCTCGGATGGATCGGCAGGTGCGATTGAGCAAGGGGCAGATTGTCTGAATATTGTGTTGCTTAACCCGCAAAAGCCTGATTTTTTCATCCATGGAATGACCTTTAGACCTGTTTGAATTGGAAACGCTATGCCGCGCTGCTCTGTCTTGGAAATTGAAACTGCCAGTAAAGCGGCGCTTGAAGCTTTTGGCGCGAAAGACTGGATTGCCGCCTCAGTGGCGCGGGCCGTCGCCGATGCGGAGGCCCATGGCAATGTGATTTGTGGGCTCTATTATCTTGAGAGCTATTGCCGCCAATTGGCCACGGGCCGGGTGAGCGGTTCGGTGGATCCAAAGGTGACGGCTTCGCGGCCCGGCTCGATCTTATCGGACGCGGGCTACGGCTTTGCGCAGCCGGCTTTTGAGGCCGCTTTGCCCATGGCAGTGGCGGCGGCGCGGGAGAATGGCACAGCTTCGCTCGCGGTGGCTCATGCACATACCTGCACCTCTTTGGGATATTTCACGGCGCAACTGGCCGCAGAAGGGTTGATGGCAATTGGCTTTACCAACGCCAGCCCGGTCGTGGCGCCTCCGGGTGGCAATCAAAAGGTGATTGGCACCAATCCCATTGCCATGTCGGTTCCAGATGGCACTGGCGGTCTCGCGGTGCATTTTGACTTTTCCACCTCTGCTGTGGCGCTGGGTAAGATCACCATGGCTAAGGCTGCTGGAGAGGAAATCCCGTTGGGCTGGGCCGTGGATGCGCAGGGTGTCGCGACGACGAATCCAGAGGCCGCTTTGGGCGGTGCTTTGGTTTCGGCTGGTGGATATAAAGGCTGGGGTTTTGGCATATTGGCTGAGCTCTTGGCCGCTGGCATGACAGGTTCGGTCAACTCCTTGGATGTGGGGGGGTTGAAATTACCGGACGGTCCGCCGCATGGGTTGGGGCAGTTTTATTTCATTCTGGATCCAAATACGCACCATGACGGGTTTGCGGATCGCTTGGCGCGGCTTGCAGATGCGGTGGCTCTACAGGAGGGCGCAAGGCTGCCAGGCAGTGCCCGCAGCCCTATGGCGGAGATTGATGTGCCTGATGCGCTCTGGGATTTGGTTGCGCAGCTGGCGCGGGGCCCGCTCTAGCGGGTTTTGCCTAGGCTTTTTGCGTCAGCAAAACTCCCGCGGCCATCAAAATTAACCCGCTGAGACGGGTCCAGCTGAGTGGAATTTGTTGCGCGCCAAATAGTCCGAAATGATCAATTGCTGCCGCTGAAATCAATTGGCCGATGAGCACAAAGAAAATAGCATTCCCAACGCCAAACTTGGGTGCAATCGCCGTTATGGACAGCACATAAAACGCCAGTAAGACCCCCGCAAAGAATAGATGTTTTGGCGCGGTTGTGAGTTTGACCAAAGCGCTGGGCCCTTGGGTGATGGCCACCAGACTGGCGGTGAGCAAGCCAACGGCGATCAACACCACGCCGGCTAGCATGGGCGCACCAAGAGATCGGCCGAGGGCTGCATTCATCGCGGCCAGGACAGGTATCCCAATCCCCGCGGCAAGCATTGTAATCGCATAGATTGGCATAGGCAGCGGTCCTTTTGCTTGGATCTATAGATCGAGCTCTTCAACGAATTTGGCGTTGGCTTGGATATACTCAAACCGTTTTTCCGGCTTTTTGCCCATCAACCGTTCAATGAGATCGCCGGTCTCGCCCGGTGTATCTTCGTCAACGGTGACGCGGATTAATTTGCGGGTCGTCGGATCCATTGTGGTCTCTTTGAGATCCTTTGCATCCATTTCGCCCAGACCTTTAAAGCGGCTGACGTCAATCTTGCCCTTGCCGCCCAATCCTTTGGCAAGCCAAAGGTCTTTCTCTGCCTCATCCAGGCAATACACCCGCTTGGCTCCCTGTGTCAGGCGAAACAAGGGGGGGCAGGCGAGATAAAGATGACCGGAATCAATCAAAGGCCGCATTTGTGAGAAAAAGAATGTCATGAGAAGACTGGCGATATGGGCACCATCGACATCGGCATCGGTCATGATGATGACCTTCTCATAGCGCAGATCATCAATATTGAACTTTGTGCCAATCCCGACGCCAAGCGCTTCGCAAAGGTCACTGATCTCAGCATTAGAGCCGAGTTTATTCGAGGCGGCGCCCAGGACGTTGAGAATTTTTCCCTTGAGCGGCAAAAGTGCTTGGTTGACGCGATTACGCGCGCCTTTGCCTGATCCGCCGGCGCTGTCGCCCTCAACGATGAATAATTCCGTGCCCTCGCGGTTTTTTGAGGTGCAATCTGTGAGTTTGCCCGGCAGGCGCAATTTCTTGGTGGCAGATTTGCGCTGGGTTTCTTTTTCCTGGCGGCGGCGCAAGCGCTCTTCTGCGCGCAGCACTAAGAAATCAAGAATGGCTCCGGCCGATTTCGTATCGGCAGCGAGCCAATTGTCAAACCGGTCACGGACAGAGTTTTCGACCAAGCGCTGGGCTTCGACAGTGGCCAAACGGTCTTTTGTTTGGCCAACAAATTCGGGCTCGCTGATGAAACAAGAGACCAAGGCGCAACCACCTGTTGTTAGGTCATCACGGGTGATATTGGTGGCTTTGCGGTTGTTGACCAGTTCGCCATAGGCTTTGATGCCCTTTAAGATTGCGGCCCAGAACCCACTTTCATGGGTGCCGCCTTCGGGTGTGGGCACGGTGTTACAATATGATTGGATGAAGCCATCTCGTGAAGGTGTCCAATTGACCGCCCATTCGATTTTACCGGGAACATTGAAGCGCTCTTGAAAATCTACGGTGCCGGCGAAAGGAGCCGCGGCATAGGTGCTGGCATTGCCCAGGGTCTCCACGAGATAATCCGACAGTCCGCCGGGGAAATGGAAGGTTGCTTCGCGCGGTGTTTCGCCATCATCAATCTCGGTTTTCCAGCAAATTTTGACACCGGAAAATAAGTAGGCCTTCGAGCGAATAGAGGCAAAGAGGCGCGCAGGTTTGAAACGGTGTTTGCCAAAGATTTGTTCATCGGCATGAAATGTGACCGAGGTGCCGCGGCGGTTTGGGGCTGCACCGATCTTGGCAATTGGACCCAGCGGGATGCCGCGGGCGAAGCGCTGCTCGTAAAGCTCACGATTGCGGGCGACTTCGACAACCATGGAATCGGAGAGCGCGTTGACAACCGAGGCGCCGACCCCATGCAGGCCGCCGGAGGTTTGATAGGCTTTGCCAGAGAATTTACCACCGGCATGTAAGGTGCACAGGATCACCTCAAGAGCGGATTTGTCGGGAAACCTCGGATGCGGGTCAACAGGAATGCCGCGCCCATTATCGCGGATGGTTACGGAATAATCTGCATGGAGTTCGACTTCGATGCGATTTGCATGGCCTGCCACCGCCTCATCCATCGAGTTGTCCAGAACCTCAGCCACCAGGTGGTGCAAGGCCCGCTCATCGGTGCCGCCGATATACATGCCGGGCCGCTTGCGCACTGGCTCGAGACCCTCCAACACCTCAATAGAGGAGGCATCATAATCCGTAGGTGCTGCCGAAGATAATAGGTCACTTGCCATTGGGCTGCTCTTTCTTTGATTGACGGTATTCATGGCAGAAGTTGCGGGGCAAGAAAAGACCTGGCGCGCGGGGCGATCCATATTCCTTGCCGATTTCACCACTGGTCAGGCCGCCGGCTTCTGCTTAAGAGAAGGATATGAGAAAAGCCTCTGCGATCACATTGGAAGCGAGATCCTTGCTGATCTTGGGACTGCCTTTGGTAGGCAGCCAAGTGGCGCAATTTGCTGTGCATACGACCGATACGTTGATGCTGGGCTGGTATTCTGTGCTGGCCTTGGCACAGGTGACTTTGGGGGCTCAGGTTCTGTTTATTGCCTTTATCGTAACCTCGGGTTTTGCCTTTGCAATTTTGCCGATGGTCGCCAAATCTATGGCAGAGGACGATTCGCAATCGGCCAGGCGGGCCACGCGCATGGGGCTTTGGGTGTCGACCTTGGCGGCGGCGCTGTTGTTTTTGCCCATTTGGTATGCCGGCCCTCTGCTTGAGGCGATGGGGCAAGATCCGACAGTGGCGCAGGGCGCGCAGGCGTATCTTCGCATCGCAGGTTTTGGCCTATGGCCCGCATTATGGGGATTGGTGCTGCGCAGCTATCTTTCGGCTCTGGAACATGCAGGGATCGTGCTGTGGGTCTCTGTGTTTGTTTTGGCGGCCAATGCGCTGATCAACTATGGCTTGATATTTGGCAATTGGGGGCTGCCAGAATTGGGGCTGCAAGGTGCGGCGATTGCTTCGGTCATATCCCAAATACTGGCCCTGCTAGGTTTTGTGATCTACATCCAACGCAGGTTCCCTGAACAACAGATGTTCGCCCGT
>Ga0228639_1000496_pt1 | contig 17831 bp, 11 predicted proteins | sample 50DmetaG_FD_190532 | JGI IMG/M metagenome (GOLD analysis project Ga0228639, IMG submission 190532) | Seawater microbial communities from Monterey Bay, California, United States - 50D | ecosystem: Environmental > Aquatic > Marine > Coastal | place: USA: California | collected 2016-10-18
TCGAGTTCTGTAATCTCGCTGCCAACCGTCTTGATCAACTTGGGGCCAAAGAGCGCGAGGCCAATGGAGATTCCAAGAGCCCCGATGGCCATAACCCAGAATGGGATGGGAGCTTTCGAGGCAACTCCGTCGCTGGAAACGGCTTCGGCAATAGCAGCGAGCGGTCCGACCGCATTTGCGACATCGTTTGCTCCGTGTGCGAAGCTCAGGAGGGCAGCTGCAAATATCAGAGGAATGGTGAAGAGTTTGTTGATCGAAGGTTTCTCGTTGGCAAGCGATGCCGAGTGCTTAGAGACCAAGCTTTTCACGACGAAGTAGCTCACAACAGCCAAGGCGAGTCCGATGCCGCCGGCTTGGAGGATGTCGAGTTTGATGATCTTCTTGAGCCCCTTCATGATGAGATAGGTGCTGAAGGCGAAAACCATGATTGAGACCATGATGGGAACCATCCGGCGACCGGCCCCGATCATGTCCCTTCGGTAGGTGATGCTCCGTTTGATCCAGAAGAGGAAGCCAGCTGCAATCGCGCCACCGATCACAGGCGAGATAATCCAGCTTGCGGCAATCATTCCCATCTGGTTCCAGTTTGCGATACCGAATCCTCCGGCCGCGATTCCTGCTCCGAGAACTCCGCCGACAATCGCATGGGTGGTAGAGACTGGTGCGCCAAGAGCGGTGGCAATGTTAAGCCAGAGAGCTCCGGCGAAGAGCGCCGCCATCATCAAAGCGATAAAGATTTGGGCATTGGGGATAAGGGAGGGATCGATGATCCCCTTTTTCACTGTGCTGACAACGTCGCCTCCAGCGATTAAGGCCCCGGCTGCTTCAAAGATTGCCGCAATCAAAATTGCTCCCAATAAAGTCAGAGCTTTGGAGCCCACTGCCGGGCCCACGTTATTGGCAACGTCGTTGGCTCCGATATTCATTGCCATGTAGCCACCGATCACTGCGGCAATGACGAGTTCGATGCTAACACCCGATCCACCAGGCTGAAGGCTGGCAGCGAAGAAGGCAGTTCCAATTAAGAAGAGAAGGGCAAGCCCCAAACGTTTGAAATCTTGTTTTTCAGAAGCGTGCTTGGAGCGTGTTTCGGGTGCCATAGGTCTTAGGTTTGCGCGTCAGTTTTTTTCTCTCGTTACGCCAATTTATTTAGGTGACAGAAAAGACAGGTCAAGCTGGCTGATAGAGAACTAAGGCGAATTTTTTAAAATGGTCAAACTACGGGGAATTTGCTCCCTAAAAGAGGCTTCAAAATACAGCCTTCTTCGTTTTTTTATTTAAGGCACCCAAAGGAAATAGCGCTCATGGAAATGGAAAAAGCTGCCGCATGAGTTGGGGTAACCCTAAATCTCTAGCTCACTTCTTTTGAGGTGCTTTTACTAAGCGAAGGGTCAAGCAGAAGAGCCCGAATTTTCCACAGAAGAACGCCAGAACCCAGAATTGCGAGGGCACCAATCGCAAGGAAGACTTTGTTGGCGGGAATTCCCATATCATTGCGGAACAAGCGCACGAGTAAGGCTCCAATACTACTGAACACGAAGGACAGGGCATTGGCAGTCCCGAGGAATCTTCCTCTTTCATCGGGAGGTGAGAGGTGCTGCAGAAGAGATTGTAGTGGCACGATGTAGAATCCCCCAAAAAGCCCTGCCGCTCCCAGAAGCAAAGCAACCGTCCAAAAACTCAGCGGGGCTATACCGAGAAGGATGAAGAAAAGGGTCATCCCAAGCGCTCCCACCGGAATAAGACGTGGCTCGATATGCTTTCCTGAAATGAATCCAGCGATCACGCTGCCGAGCCCGATCGTGATTCCGAGAACACCCAGAAGGTTGTTGTTCATCTCCGGGCTGATTTGTAAAAGCGCGCTAAAATCAGGAAGAACTAGGAGTGCCATCATACCGAGAAGGTAGAAAAACGACCAAGCTAAAGCGACGAGAAGAAGGTGCGATTGCGCCATATCTTTGAGCGCCTGAGCATAAGGGCGAAAAGGATTAAAATCGATGGGCTGAGGTTGGTCGAACGATTTGAGCTTCGGAATAAAAAGCGAAGGGAGGAGGCCAATCATCGCTATGATTACTAAGATCACGCCCGGGACCCAGAGCATCTCCGGATTAATGGGTGCTTCTGATTCGCTACTTTGAAATCCCGATGAGTAATGGGTGTAAACTTTTCCTGCCGCGAGTGTTCCACCAATCACAGCAAGATTGGTAAACATGTTGATCGAGCCATTTGCTTTGCTGAGATGCTTTTCCGCCAACAGCTCGGGGATCATGCCATATTTGGCAGGACCAAAAAATGCACTTTGTGTTGCTAGAAGAACCATGACGACAAGACAGGCCCAAAGATTACCCGCAAAAAATGCGCCAAGCGCCAGGGCCGCGATGCCGACCTCGGCAATTTTTGCCAGTACCGTGATGCGGTTTTTACTGATGCGATCCGCGATTTGCCCCGCAATCCCTGAAAACAAGATAAAGGGGATAGTCAGGCAGAGTGCGACATAAGCTTGCCCACCCTCGCCTAATTGATTCGCCCAAACTCCTCCCGAGGCCACCGCTAAGATAATGACCTGCTTGAGAACGCTGTCGTTGATTGCTCCAAAGAATTGCGTGATCAGAAGAGCACAAAAACCTCTGTTGAAAAGTCGGTTGGATTGGGACACGAAAATGGGACGGGGGCGAAATTGAGGCCTGAGTCTCTCACAGTTTCAGTCTGGAGCGAGGACAATCGAAAGGGCTGATTATGAACTTTCTAAAATACTGAGTTGATGGAGGTGGGCTCTAACGACAAAGTAAAACAGGTTTAGCCAAAACTTATTTAAGATAGTCTTACTTTCTTTGTCTCGAAGAAGGTCTTATTGCACGATTTTAAAAATAGTGAGGTTTTGGATGAATTTAAAAACCAGTCTGCACGTTTTATTTAATGTTATGAAGAAGATCCTACTCTCTACCTTGGCTATGGTGCTGCCATTTTTGGCTATTTCGTGCGCCGATTATGGGACCTACGGGTATGGCACTGTCGCTACTCCAGTTCGTAGCTCTGTGGTTGTTGGAGGGGCCCTGGCTCCTTTACAGGTAGGATTTGTCGCAACCTCCCTGGATCTTTGGGCTTGGGATCCGTATCGTCGACACTACTTCGACCGATCCTGCCGGCGTTACTGGAACCCTCGGAGTCGTGGATACTGCTCAGTCACCCCGGTTCGTTTTTCGGCACCAATTTATCCAACTGGATTCCGTCGTGGGCATCGTTTATCCTGCCCGACTTATCTCCCACGCCACTCGGCGGTTGCGAGCCATCGCGGGCACTCTCACCGATCGGTTGGTGTTGTCTCAAGTCGTGGTAAATATGCTCCGGTGATTCATGGACAGTCCCACGGTGTGGTCTCCCTACGGCCCTCAAGCTATTCGACGTCGACCCGCTCGAGTTCGAGTCGTACTGTGACTCGCAGTTCTTCAAATCAAACGTCGGCGCCGGGGCGGACTTCAAGTCAATCAACTCAGCGGCCCAGTAGTTCCAGTCGATATCAAACGGTGAGTTCGCTACCAAGTCGGACCTCGAGTCAACCAACTCAACGGCCCAGCAGTTCCAGTCGATCTCAAACGGCGAGTTCGGCACCAAGCCAGACCAAAACGACCCCGGTAGTCCGTTCTTCATCCTATACTTCGAGGAGCACATCTTCCCGTAGCCCGGAGAGCACATCTTACAGGGGATTATACTCGAAAACGTCGTCCAGCAGGAGCACATCGGCCTCGAGTAGTCCCTCACGAAAAACCTCTTCGCCAAGCCGATCAGTTAGTCGAGCCCGGCAAAAGACCCGCTAAGGGTTCTAAGATCTTAATCAAGCCCTGTGGAGCGATCCCCGGGGCTTTTTCTTAGGAATACCTTATCTCTAATTATCCTAAGGGCGGTTGAGATTTTCATGGTTGGCAGAGGATGAAATAAAAACCAAATCTGATCTTTTCCATGAACTACTTTTCGAGAGAGTAGATCTTAAGGTCGTCGATGACAGCCTTTTGGGGCACAGCAACTCGGAGGGCACGTTTTGTTGGGTGAGCGATTCCTTCGGAAGTAAACGATCCGGCTTTCTGATCATTGATTAAGACGGTCATGGTCTTACCCTTGATTGTGACCGATAGGGTGTGCCACTTGTTGGGTTCAAGCTTATTTGCGAAGCGTTTGGTTTTGGTTTTGAGCATTTTTTGCTGTTCTGCCGTGATTGTTTTATCCTGACGGGCTTTGCGAATCGCGAGCTTCATAGTGCCGGTTTTGAGATCATTAATCTGGACATTCTTTGTAGTGATCTTGGTCATGCAGAGGTGGCCGGCGTGGACTTCTTTGAATTTCAGGTCGGCGAAGTTCAGTCCAAGGCTGTCTTTTTCAGTTGGGAGTTTAAAGCGCATCGTGACGCGACCATCTTGAAATTCTATGGGATGGACCACGGAGACAGCATGATCGGCAACGGGGTGAAAAGTGATATGCATCGCGCCATTCTTCAAATCGACTTGCTTGTTTCCTTTTGCTCGTTTCTTACTGTTCGACGACCAGCCCTTCCCGATTTCCTCCTTGGAATCATCTGCCTCTTCGCGCTCAAAGTCGTCTTCGAAGATCAAGGTGGCTTTTTCTTCAGCGCTTGAAGCCAAGGGAAAGAGTAGGGAAGCAAAGATGCAGATTTTATGTTTCATAGGATGACTAATTACGCGCTGAATGGAAGAGTGGTCGCAAGAACGAAACTACTTCTAGCGATATTCAAAAGTTTGCTTGGGCCGAGAAAATCGTGGGGGGATACGAAAAGCCTGCTTTCCCTCGTATTTTTTGCGTGTTTTTCCCACCGTTAGCGGTTTCCCTCCCGCCCAGCAAAGCTATGTCCGAGAAACGCAAGCCCTACCCTTTCGATCAATTCGAATCCAAATGGCAATCCCATTGGTCCGAGAATAAAACTTACGGCACACCGAGTCCGGGTGAGGAGGGTTTCGATGCGTCCAAGCCGAAATACTATATTCTCGATATGTTTCCTTATCCCTCCGGCGCCGGGTTGCACGTCGGCCACCCTGAGGGATATACCGCAACTGATATCGTGGGCCGCTACAAGCGGATGAATGGCTACAATGTCTTACACCCGATGGGTTGGGATGCCTTTGGTTTACCTGCCGAGCAATACGCCATCAAAACAGGGCAGCACCCGAGCGTTACCACGGAGGCCAACATCAACAACTTTCGTCGCCAGCTCCAGGAGCTGGGCTTTGCTTACGACTGGGATCGGGAGGTTAATACGACTGATCCAAAATATGTCCGCTGGACCCAGTGGATATTCCTTCAGCTCTACAATTCATACTTTTGTGACGAGGATCAAAAAGCCAAGCCAGTCTGTGAATTGGAAGAGAAAGGATGGACGCAGGAGCAAATTGACGAAGTGCGTCTGGCATTTATTCATGAGGCGCCTGTGAACTGGTCTCCGAGCATGGGGACAGTCTTGGCAAATGAGGAAGTCCAAGAGTGGAAAGACAAAGGCGAGACTGTCGAGCGTCGTCCGTTGCGCCAGTGGATGCTGCGTATCACTAAATATGCCCAGCGACTCATTGATGAACTCGAGCCGCTGGAGTGGCCTGAATCGATTAAAGCGCTTCAACGTAACTGGATCGGTCGAAGCGAAGGGGCAGAGGTTACCTTTGAGGTCGAAGGGAATGAGATTACCGTTTTCACCACGCGTCCTGATACCTTGTTTGGAGCGACCTATATGGTTCTCGCTCCCGAGCACCCGCTAGTTTCGACAGTCACTTCAGCTCCTCAAAAAGAAGCTGTTGAAGCATACGTCTCGGCATGTGCCAGCAAGTCGGATATGGAGCGTGGACTTGATAAGGAAAAGACAGGAGTCGATACTGGAGCTTTTGCGATCAATCCGGTGAATGGCGAAAAGATTCCTGTCTGGATCGCTGACTATGTCATGATGGGATACGGCAGCGGAGCCATCATGGCGGTGCCAGCGCATGACACTCGCGATTTTGAATTCGCTCAGAAATTTGGGCTTCCCATTCTTCAGGTGGTTCAGCCACCTGGTGATCAGGATTGGCAGGGTTGTACGGATCCTGGGACGGCCATTAATTCTGGTTTTCTTAATGGCCTTAAAACTAAAGACGCTAAAAAGAAGATTATCCACTGGCTCGTTGAAAACGGGCAAGGTGAGAAGAAGATCCAATTCAAACTCCGCGACTGGCTCTTTTCTCGTCAGCGTTACTGGGGTGAGCCATTCCCGCTCCTTTGGGATAAAGAAACCGGGCAACACTCAGGCGTTCCGGAATCCGAACTGCCTCTTCTCCAACCCGAAATGGAGGACTTCAAGCCCACTGGTGACCCTCGTGGTCCCCTGATTAATTGCACCGACTGGATTAATTATAGCGATAAGCTCCAGCGCGAGACGAATACTATGCCTCAATGGGCTGGCTCTTGCTGGTATTACCTTCGTTATTGTGATCCTAAAAATACGGACCATTTCATCTCCCCCGAGAATGAAGACTACTGGGGCAATGAAGACGGTTTCGTTGACTTCTATGTTGGTGGAAAGGAGCATGCAGTCCTTCACCTTCTCTACTCACGCTTCTGGCATAAGGTTCTCAACGACCTTGGTCATTTGAAGTCAAGGGAACCCTTTAAAAAATATTTTGCGCCAGGACTCATTATGGGTGAGGACGGGCAAAAGATGTCCAAGTCGCTCGGCAACGTGGTGAATCCAGATGATGTTGTAGAAAACTACGGCGCTGACTCTCTCCGCCTCTACGAAATGTTTATGGGCCCACTCGATCAGGACAAACCTTGGGCCATGAAAGGTGTTGAAGGCGTCCACCGCTTTCTTGCCAAAGTCTGGCGCGTCGCTTGTTCTGAGGACTCCGAAGGAAAGTGGGAGCTCAGCGGAAAAATCGTTGAAGGTCAAGATGATGACCTGGCTAAGGTGACACACCAAACGATCAAACGCGTCGAGGAGGCGATAAATTCGCTTCGTTTCAACACAGCTATCAGCGCGATGATGGAGTGCGCCAATGCTTACACTGCGGCCAAGGAAGTCCCCAAGGATCTTTTCCTCACCTTCCTAAAGCTCCTCAGCCCCTTTGCCCCGCATCTGGCCGAAGAGATCAACTCCATTCTTAAAGAAGGAGAACTCCTCAGCGAACAAAGGTGGCCCGAGCTTGATGAATCTCTCCTCGTCGAATCCGAAATTCAGCTCATCGTTCAAGTCAATGGTAAGCTCCGTGCCCGGATTCAAGTTCCGGCTGACGTCTCAAAAGAAGACGCGGAAAAAGCAGCTCTCGCTGACGAGAATGTCACAGCTCACACCAATGGGAAGACCGTCAGGAAGGTTATCGTAGTCCCTGGGAAACTCGTCAATATTGTCGCAAATTAGGTAAAGTCGACGATTTGCGTGCTTTATCACGCGCTCGGGTGATCAAAATCAATCTCCTGATTTCAAAACTTTGATGAAAGCATCTTGGGGGATGTTGACTTTTCCGAATGCTTTCATTTTGGCCTTACCTTTTTTCTGTTTCTCTAGGAGCTTACGCTTACGAGAGATGTCGCCACCGTAGCACTTAGCGGTCACGTTTTTGCGCATCGCTGAGATGGTTTCTCTCGCGATGATATTTCCTCCGATGGCGGCCTGGATGGCGACGACAAACATCTGAGTAGGGATAACTTCTTTAAGCTTGGCGGCTAGTTCCCGGCCCCGATAAACGGCTTTGTCACGGTGAACGATGGTGCTGAAGGCTTCGACTGGATCGCCGGCGATAAGCATGTCCATTTTCACCATATTAGCAGCGCGGTAGCCAGCATGTTCGTAGTCCATGGAGCCGTAGCCTTTCGTCATGGATTTGAGGCGGTCGTTGAAGTCGACAAGAATGTCTGCGAGTGGAACGACGGCGGTGAGGAGGACCCGGAATTCATCGATGGTCTCCGTGTTTTCCAATTCTCCGCGCTTTTCCATGATAAGTTGCATGGCGTCGCCAATGTAGTCGCCGGGAAGCATGATGAAGATGCGGACCATCGGTTCACGGATCTCCTCGATCGTTTGCGACTCTGGGAGATAGGAGGGATTATCAACAATGAGTTCTTCACCGTCAGTTTTGGTCACCTCGTAAATCACGCTGGGATAGGTGGAGATGACGTCCATATCAAACTCGCGGCGAAGACGTTCCTGGATGATCTCCATGTGAAGGAGTCCGAGGAATCCGCAGCGAAAGCCAAAGCCTAGCGCGGTTGATGATTCAGTCTGGAAGGTGAAGGCGGCGTCGTTGATCTGGAGTTTACCCATGGCGACTTTCAGGGCCTCGTAGTCAGAGGTGTCGATGGGGTAGATTCCGGAAAAAACCATAGGCCGGATTTCTTTGAATCCAGCGAGTGGTTCGCGGCAGGGCTTGTCTTTGTGTGTGATGGTGTCTCCGATTTTTACTTCAGCAGACGACTTCATGTTGGCGATGATATAGCCAACGTCTCCAGTCTGAAGCTTTTCGGTCTTCGTCATCTTGGGTGTGAAGTGTCCAACTTCTTTGATCTCGTAGTTAGTGGGAGTATGAAAGAGCTTGATTTTGTCACCTTTCTTCATCTCACCGGAGACAACGCGAACGTAGGAGATGACACCTCGGTAGGCATCGTAAAGAGAGTCGAAGACCGAGGCACGAAGAAGGCCGTCTGGGTTTTCTACGGGTGGTGGAACGAGCTCCACGACAGCCTCGAGAATGTCCTCAATACCGATCCCTTGTTTGGCGGAAGCAGGGATGGCGTGGTCGCCAGGAATGGCGAGGATTTCTTCAAGCTGAGTCCGGCATCGATCGACATCGGCAGCAGGAAGGTCGATCTTGTTGAGAACTGGCACAATAGCGAGATCTTGTTCCATGGCGAGATTTACGTTGGCCATGGTCTGGGCTTCGACACCCTGTGCGGCATCAATGATGAGGATGGCGCCCTCGCAGGCGGCGAGTGAGCGGGAGACCTCGTAGGAAAAGTCAACGTGGCCAGGAGTATCGAGCAAATTGAGCTTATAGGTCTTACCGTCCCTTGAATTGAAGACGAGCGTGACCGGGTGGGATTTGATGGTGATCCCCTTTTCTCGTTCAAGGTCCATCGAATCGAGGTGTTGCTCCTGGGCTTCCCGTTGGGAGACTGTTTGGGTGTGTTCTAGCAGGCGGTCGGACAAGGTCGTTTTGCCATGATCGATGTGGGCGATGATGGAGAAGTTACGGGTGAGTTCGACGGACACGGAAGGATTGTGAAGGGTGAAGGGCAAATAGTGAAGAACGATTGCTTCGTCGGCCGGGGTGGAAATAGGTGGTTTGACGGAAAATGGAAGAGTGGATTGACAAAAGGATGCTAAGTTTAGTTCCGAATTGACGCTTTTTTCAAGCCCCCTAACGTTGACAGGAGTCTGATAGGCAATTGTTCTTAAAACAGGCGTAATAAAGCACACTCAACCACTATGAAAAATCTTGCTCTCTCTAAAATTCTGCTCATGGCACTTGCTTGCATTTTGCCAGTGGCAGCGGATGACTATCTTGAGTTACCAGTCTCACCAAGCTTAGTTCTATCAACCGCAGGTGCCCACCCAACTTTTAATCAACGAAATGATGGCTTTGACCAGAACTCAGATGTTTTAGATGCTACTTTTTTAATCGATGTAGATTTTCTCGATAAGATAGAAGGGCAACGGGAGACGATCTTCGAAACCGGAGCAGGTACGATCGGGACTTCCTTTGTTTATGAAGCGCCAGGTACTCTTGTCGTCAGGAGTGTTGGTAATGGTGGACTTGCTTTAGTAACAGCAAGCTATGATCTCCCTCAGCCGGTAATCGACGGAGGGGAAGTTGAGGTTGGATTCACGATAGATGTTGACGACGGAAATGGATTACAGGCGTTATCGATTGTTGTCGATGGGGGAGTAGTTGAGACACAGGCCGGCACAACGGGTGGCGACTGGTCTGGCTCAGATGGGGCGCGTCTCGGAGCTGCCGGGGGAGTGACAGGCAATGGCGCAAATGGAACACTCCCATCATCTGCTTTCACCTCGGGTAGTTTGAATCTTGCGAATGGTCTGCGCTTTTATGCTAACACCCGTTGGGTTCCAGTTGGGAATGATAGTGACAATGATGGAATACCTGATTGGTGGGAGCAAATTTATACGCCCGGTGACTTTGATGAATTGACAACTGGAGGTGATGCAGACGGCGATGGGCTGAGTGATGATGCGGAATTCGCGGCCGAGACAAATCCAACGCTGAACGATACCGACGACGACGGGTTGACGGATGGAATTGAGGCGGATCCTACCGAGATTGGATACTCAGGGACTAATCCTTTAGAGGCAGATAGTGATGGTGATGGTCGGAGTGATGGAGCGGAAGTTAATGACGTGCCTACGAGTGATCCCCTAGATCGGGACTCGGACGATGATGGTGTTGTCGATGGGATTGAGGTCTTAAAGGGGACTGATCCAAATGACGCGGCGAGCCGCTCTGATTTGGGAGAGTTTATAGTCGCGTATTATCCTTTAGATGGGCTAGGTGCCGGACTGGAGGCACCGGATGCTTTCGGGTTTCATCATTTAACTGGATCGAATCTTGATCAGGCAGCTGTCGTAAAGGGCCAGGATGGAATGGCGATCGTTTTTGATGCGGCAAAAAAGACGATGCTCGCTCGAACGACTGGCGCGGACGATAGCTTGCCTGTTTCAAAGCATCCCGAGCATTCAATTGTCATGTGGGTGAATGTCAAAGGGACTGGCCAAAACAATCTCAGCCTTTTTTCAGAAGGTTCGCTGACCGAAAATACGAGTCGATATAATCTCGGGACCCATAATACTGGAGCAAACGATAGTCTTGATCTTTACCTTCGAGCTGCCGATGGCTCGAGCCCTAATCACCAGTATTCCACATTAACCCCATTGGATGGAACGTGGCATCATATCGCTTGGGTGGTAGCCGGCGAGCAAGCAACTCTCTATGTTGATGGAGTTGTAGATGCTTCTGATTTTACCTGGGTGGATCTTTATTCACCGTCAGTCAATGCCACTTCACTTGGCGGAATTCAGCGGTCATTGAAATCTGAGTGGATGACTGGTAAGATTGATGAAGTTTCTTTTTGGAATCTTGCACTGACAGCGACAGACGTGGCTGCTCTTGCTTCCTCAAATAATGCGCTCGCAGTGATTGATGATTTGGATCGTGACGGTTTGCCTGATGCTTGGGAAAGGAAGTTTGGGTTGGATCCAAGTAATGCAGGTGACGCTGCGCTTGATGATGATAACGACGATTTAAGTAATTTGCAGGAGTTTGTGGCGGGAACTAATCCAACCTTTCAAGATACCGATGGTGATGGATTGAATGACGGGGTCGAAACCGATGATGGAATTTGGGTTTCGGCTACAGCGACTGGAACGAGTCCTCGAAGTGTGGATACGGATCGTGATGGTCTAGATGATGCCGTGGAGGTTCCGAATCTGGCTTTTGATCCAGATAACCCATTTGGTCAGCCCGGAAGTGATCCTTCTTTATTCGACACCGACGGTGACGGGATTTCAGATGGCTCGGAGGTGTTTGCGAATAGTAATCCTAAGGATGCGGGATCTTCTCCGGTTGCCGAAGCTCTTGGAATTTGGCTGGCGGATGATGAAGCTTTGGGAACAGAATTTGGAGGAGACGGCTGGGCAATGGGTTCCGAGGAAGCTCCGGCAGGGGCAATTCTTGATCCAATCAATGATCCTGAAGTAGTTGAAATCTCGGCGGCTGGGGCTGCGCAGACTGGCTTGACCCAAGCCGTTGATTTTACGGCCAATGCCCAGTTTGGAGTGGCAGCGGAGCCAAATTCTTTGTCTGAATTATTTGGGAACACGACGACAAGGGGAGACGCAACTATTGAAATAATTTTTAGTCCAGACTCAGATTTTGGAGGTCACCAGTATCTTTGGGAATCGGGAGGCACTATTGATGGGCATGGAATTGTCCTTATCGACACCATACTCTATCTCAGTGTGAGCGATGCCCAAAGTGCTCCTTACGGAAGTGCTGTTGTAGGAGTCGATTTGGCTCCGCTTTATGGTCCATCGGGTTTTAGCCCGGATGATTATTTTGTTCTCCGCGCGGTCTTTGAATCCGGTAAAAAGGTAACTCTTGGGGCAACTCACCTAGGGACTGGTCTGTCAGCTGTAGCGTCAGATGAATGGAGTGGGAATAGTTGGGACGGGGGTGATATTTTGGGAATGGGGCGTTTTTCTGGCGGTCGCGGGGGTGACCGAAATCAGCAAATTTCCTCGCTGCCAGGAGCAACGACGGCATGGCCTGGCTTCGAGGGGCAGATCGCAAAGTTTAGTCTATTTGCGGTGCCGCTTCCGGCCACAAATTCTCCAGTGATAACGACTACGCTCGAAATCACAAATATTGTTTACGATCAAGAAGCGGATCGAATCACACTTACTTGGAATGCTAAATCAGGAAAAGTTTATGGGGTCTATGCCTCGCCTGACGGACAAGACTGGGCCAATGAAATCGATGATAGCGTGACCACAGATGGGGACACTGCGACATTTACCTTTGGTAATCCTTCGCCGGGTCTTGAGCGCCAATTCTTTCGGGTCGTAGAGTTTTAAGGTCGCTAGAAGCGCGAAGCCAAGCGTGGGAGCGATCTCCCGCGCGGCAGGATTAATAATCCATGGGAATGGGATCGGTTGGAAGGACTTCATTACCTTCCCAGATCACTTCCTTGGTCTTGGCATCGTAGGTTAAAATGCGTGAACGGCTTCCGGGGGCGGGCTTACGGCTGACTTTAGGAATCCACTTTTTATGCTCGGCAATGATTTTTGTATAACCGGGCTGCCCGATCAGGTTTACCCATTCGTTTGGATCCTTCTCCATGTCATATAGTTCCTCGCTGCCGTCTGCGTATTGGATGTAGCGCCAGTTCTCCGAGCGGACACCATGGTTATTGTGATTATGCGTTGTGATGGCCGGGCGCTCACGTTTGACTTTGGCATCTTTGAGCTGGGGCATGAGGCTGAGGCCCTCGAGATGGTCAGGCTTTGTTGCTCCTATAAGTTCGGAAAGCGTGGGGTAAACATCGAGCAGCTCGGCAGGCTGGCTCGAAACTCCTTTGGCAATTCCAGGGCCAGTGAAAATGAGAGGAACCCGGGTGCCGTCATCCCAAAGAGTGTTTTTACCGGTGATTCCTTTTTCGCCGATGTGCCAGCCGTGGTCTGACCATAGAACGACGATGGTGTTGTCGGCGAAACCATTGCGCTCAAGTGCTTCCATGAGTTTCCCGATTTGAGCATCCACAAAGGTGGTGCAGGCGAGGTAGCTCCGGGTGAGGTTCATCCATTCGTTGTGTTCTTCGAGCCAACGGAGACGGGGCTCGGGAAGCGACCAATGCAGATACCAAGAGAAGCGGGGGGTGTCTTTGCGGTCGTCGCGTTTGATTTGAGCCAACTGAGTTTTGTCCTCGGGATGCCTGTTGAACCATTTCTCGGTTGCGAAGCAGGGAACGTGTGGGAGAAAAAATCCGGCTGAGAGGAAAAATGGACCTTTGGGTTTTGAATCCAAAGTTTTGACGGCCCATTCGGCGATCTTGTAGTCGCCCTTATCTTTGTCTTGGTGCGGGAAAAGGCCCCAGTCGACGAGCTTCATTTTGCTTGGAGTATCGATAAGCTTTTTCTTAGGGAAGGGAGCTCCAGTGGCACCGGGCCCGAGGTGATCGAACTCGGAATCACTCTTTTTTCTTCCATAATTACCGTGATAGATTTTTCCGGCCGAATAGGTGGTATAGCCATTTGCTTTGAGATGCTGAGGGAGAGCGGTAAGATCTTTATAGGGATCCAAGTTTCGAAACCAGGGTGCGAGGCCATAGATGCCGGTGGTATCTGGGCGGAGCCCCATCATGAGGCTGGCACGCGAAGAGTTACAAAGGGGTGACTGACAATGGGCGTTCGTAAAAAGAGTGCCCTGAGAAGCCAGCTTATCGATATTAGGAGTCTTTGCATTTGGATGTCCGCCGAGGCAGCCAATCCAATCGTTTTGATCATCGATCGCGATAAAAAGGATGTTGGGCTTTTCAGCGGCGAGGGAGGTGAGAGAGATGAAAAGGGTCAGAAAAGCAATGCGCATGCACTACTTTAAGTAGACTTCGGCAGTGAAGTCTACCCGCGAACTCATTTCAGCTTCGCGAATGCGATGGTTCTGAATCACACCCGGACGTTTCTTTTCCCATTCGTCGACCTGCTTAAGCCATTCGTCAAGGGTGCCAGTTGGGCCACTGAGAGTCAGAATGACGTCGATAAACTGTGGCTTCTCGGAGGGATCGATGTGTGCATGACGAACGTCGATTTCTTTTGGAACATCGGGAAGTTGGCAAGCCGTGGTGATTTGAGCGGCGACAGCGCGGAGGCCCTCTTGTTTCTGGTATCGTTGGAAGAGGAGCATGGCGACCACGGTGGCGAGAATCACTGTAAGGTAGGTCAGGACTTGGCGAAGGCGGCGAATGGACATATTGGGGAACGACTTGCGGAAAGGTAGAGGTCACATTACATCTCTTCAATGATCTATCTCGATAACCACGCGACCACGGCGGTACATCCTGAAGTGGTGGAGGCGATGATGCCCTTTTTAACGGAGCATTTCCATAATCCCTCAAGTGGGTATCGGGCTAGCCGGATTGTGAAGAATGCCATCGCAGAAGCTCGTGGGCAGGTCGCGGAATTGATAGGAGCAAAAGAGGAGGAAGTCATTTTTACGGGTTGTGGAACGGAGTCGAACAATATGGTCTTAAAGTCATTGGCGCGGATTTATGGCCGTAAGACCTCGCGTGTGATCACAGGTGAGATCGAACACAGTGCCGTTCTTCGGCCGTGCCAGGCGATGGAAGATGTGGGATTTGAGGTTCATCGTTGCGGGGTAGATGGTGAAGGAAGGTTGCGTCTTGATGAGTTTCGCGAAGCGTGTGAGGGAGCTGAGACTGGTTTCTCCAGTATCATGTGGGCGAACAATGAGACCGGTGTCATTCAGCCGGTGGGTGAGGCCTGTGAGATCGCGAAAGAGAACGGAATTGCTTTTCACACGGATGCGATTCAGGCGGTGGGAAAGACAACTGTTAACGTGCGCGAGGTCCCGGTGGATTTTCTGAGTATCAGTGGGCACAAATTTCATGCGCCGAAGGGTATTGGTGCGCTTTACCTCCGTGAAGGTGTTCGTTTTGAACCTTTGATCCGTGGAGGGGGTCAGGAGTCTGGGCATCGCAGTGGAACCGAGAATGTGGCCTACATCGTGGGCCTAGGAAAAGCCGCAGCCATCATGAAAGCGGCCTTAGAGAGAGATCAGCATGCTGAGATAGCGGGGAATCGTAATCATCTCGAAAAGCGTCTCTCTGAAGAAATAGATGGCGTGACTTTGAATGGTTCTCGCGAGCATCGGGTGCCGACCTGTGCCCATGTTTCTTTTGAAGAATGCGAGGGTGCAGGTTTGCTCATCTTACTGGACGAAGCGGGAGTGCAGGTTTCGACCGGTAGTGCCTGCATGACCGGGAAGCAGCAGCCCAGTCATGTGCAGAAAGCGATGGGAATTTCAGACGAGCAGGCGAAGAGTAGCTTGCGAATTTCCTTCTCAATTTTTACGACTCGCGAAGATACTGATGAGGCGGTGGAGCGAATTAAAATGGCTGTGAAGAAATTACGGCAAGTTCAAGGTGGCAGCGGAGTGGGGCCTGTTGTCGTTTATTCCTAAATCTTTGTCGGAAGAAGCCGAGCCGTTTTTCATGCTACTTTGGTTTGCAAAAGTAGACTGGTTTGTCCTGCAGATCGCTACCAGCGCTCACACTCGCAATCAAATTTTCTGGAAAAGTCGCAGGCGATCTACCAATTGATCTCACTTGAATTAGGATCCGTTTCGAATCATTCTCTATGCAAGATGATAATCAAAATTATTCCCCGCTCTGTTGCTTTCGCTGGTCTGTTATGTTCTTCCGTGGCTTTAGCCGATAAAGAGCAAGCGATATCACTTTTTAACGGCAAAGACCTAAAGGGCTGGCACACTGATGTTCCTGCCGCTGATAACAATCCTGATGTTAAGCCCAGCTTTATTGTGCGAGATGGCTTGTTGGTGAGTCTTGGCAAGCCGGGAGGGCATTTAATCACCGATAAGAAGCATGCGAATTTTCGTATTGAGCTCGAGTATCGCTTCGTGAACAAACCTGGGAATTGTGGCGTTCTCGTTCATGCTTCAACCCCGCGTGCACTTTATAAGATGTTTCCAGCCTCCATCGAAGTCCAGATGAACAGCGGGCATGCTGGCGATTTTTGGTGTATTGCCGAGAATATCGAGGTGCCCAATATGGAGAAGCGCCGGCCGAAGGGAAAGAATCAGAAATGGGGTGGTCAGCAAGGCGATGCGCGCCGGATCCTCAACTTGACGGACAATTCAGAGAAACCAGTGGGCGAATGGAACAAGATGATTATCGAGTGCCCTGGCGACGAGATTAAAGTTTGGGTCAATGGTGATATGGTGAACCACGGCAAGAATTGTACGGTTAAAAAAGGACAGATTGCGTTGCAGGCCGAAGGGGTGGAAGTTGAATTTAAAGGGTTAACTCTCACCAAGCTTAAGAAGTAAAATTCTTAGTCGCTCGCTTCTTGCTTCTGGGACGTAGCCATCCAAACTTCAAGGCGTGCCTAGCGAACCTATCATCACGACCGGCGAGGTCCTACTTGTCTACAGCGACCGCGCCTATCAGGTTAGTTTGCCGAATGGCAAGAAGGTGATTGCGCATCCGGCTAAGGCGCTTGAAGCGCAACAAAATGAAATTGTCCCGGGCGCGAAGGTCACGCTGGAAATGACTCCTTTTGATTTTGAAAAAGCCCGCATCGCTGAAATTGCTCCTCCTTCCTAAGAATCATGCCTCGTAATTTCATCATCGGGACTGCCGGTCATATTGATCATGGGAAATCTACTCTCGTGCAGACTTTGACGGGCACTAACCCGGACCGCCTTCCCGAGGAAAAGGAACGCGGGGTAACGATCGAGCTTGGCTTTGCCCATTTTTCGTTGCCCATTCCTAACACGCAGAGCGATACTTTTGAGATCGGAGTAGTTGACGTTCCCGGACATGCCGACTTCGTGAACAATATGGTCGCTGGGGTTGGGTCGATCGACCTCGCCATTTTTATCGTAGCAGCAGATGACTCGTGGATGCCACAGTCTGAGGAACATTTGCAGATCCTCACTTATCTAGGCATTAAGAATTTCATTGTTGCTTTGACTAAGGCTGACTTGGTCGATGATCTCGAGTTCGTTACCGAGATTCTTGCGGATGATTTACAGGGCACTGCTCTTGAGGGTGCACCTATCATTCCGGTTTCCGCCCCGACTGGACTCGGGGTCGATGAGCTGAAAGAGTCTATTGCAAACACTCTTTCGGATGCGGCTGACCCCCGGAACTTTGAACAACCGCGTCTTGCGGTTGACCGGGCTTTCTCGCCCAAAGGGGTGGGGACCGTCGTGACGGGAACTTTGACCGGCGGAAAACTAGCGGTGGGAACTCAGCTTACTGCCTATCCCTCGGGTCTGAAGACTCACGTCCGTTCAATCCAGAATCACAGTGCTTCGCTCGATGAAGCGGTTCCTGGGATGCGAACTGCCCTTAATCTCCCTGATCTTCCGCTTTCTGCAAAAGGAAAGAAAGGAGTCTCGCGCGGCCACCTTCTTGTCGGGGGAAATCCGGGCGAGGCTACGCTTGAGATTGATGCTGAAATCACTCGCGCCCGTCGTCCTATCCCTGGGCAAGCCGGAACTCAGCGCCCTTTAAAATCAAATCACCGAATCTTT
>Ga0228639_1000506_pt1 | contig 17624 bp, 10 predicted proteins | sample 50DmetaG_FD_190532 | JGI IMG/M metagenome (GOLD analysis project Ga0228639, IMG submission 190532) | Seawater microbial communities from Monterey Bay, California, United States - 50D | ecosystem: Environmental > Aquatic > Marine > Coastal | place: USA: California | collected 2016-10-18
ACGGTGACAGTGACGTTGGAACACTGGGTGAGAAGAGGTACCCTATCGTAAGAAGTTGGAGGAATACCGGCTTTTGGGACGAATCAGACGATAGAAGCGTAAAATTTGGATGACTGGGTTGCTCTGAAGAACGTTACGGAGTTGCCGAGTTGTCATTTTAATTCCTTATTCGACAGCACGGATTCGGGCATGGATACTCTCGGAAAGATATTTGTATTTGCAGTGATGGTCATGAGCGTTGTGTTCATGAGCTTTGCGATTGCCATTTTTTCATCGCACACGAATTGGCAAAAAGAATCAGAGCGTCTCCAAACGGAACTTGAGCAGGCCACAGCAGAGCGAGCGGCGAAAGAGTCAGAACTAACAACACTCATCGATCAAAATGCTGCTTCAGAAAAAGATCAAGAGCAGGTCGTAAAGAAATTGGAGACGGCGCTACAACAAAAAGATACAGAACTCGCGGGTCTTAAGAAAAAACGTGAAGCAGAATTAAGTAATCTTGATAAAGATATTGCAGAGCTTTCTGAGGCGAAAGATGAGCGAGACGCGGCAGATGCACTCGTTGGTAAGTTACGAGAAGAAATTCATGGCCTTCAGGACAAGCTTAAAAAATCAGTAAATGATGGTGCTAGTCTCGCTTCTGAATTGCATCAATCGGAATCTGAGTTGGCAATGACCACCGAACGGAAAAAACAGCTTGAGGAACAAGTAGCAAATGCAAGGGTGGTCTTACAACAGAACGGACTTTCTTTGAAGCGACCCGAAATGGTGATACCAGTTGTTGGTGGAGTCGTTACTGCTGTTGCGAATGATCTTGCTGAAGTCTCGATTGGAAGTGATGATGGGCTTCAAGCAGGGCATGAATTAGAGGTTTTTCGTGCTGATGAATATCTTGGTCGCCTTCGTGTAGTCAGCGTAAAGCCTGACCGCGCCGTTGTTCGTGTACTCAAAGACTTTGCACGTGGAATTGTTCAACGAGGAGATCGCGTAGCCACACGGCTCAAGCTCGATAGCTAAGGTCAGTGCTGGAACTGTTCGGAAGGAGTTACGATGGCAGAAAGTAGTGAGCCAACATATCCAAAGCGACACAACGCTTACACCGGGATGATGATGCTGTCTTTCATTGCGATCTCAATCGGCTGCCTTATCCTTGCCTTGGAATTGTGGACCCGGGGGCTTCCCCTTAAGCCCTAAATAGCAAGTTTCTTATTTGCCGAAAAAATTAAACGGCTTGTCTTTGTCTTCTTGCATCGGCTTTTCGGTGTTTGTTTTTTCAGGTTCCTGAGTAGAAAGTGTCTTTTCAGGTGTCTCGGACAAGGCCTCTTTTTCTACATTCGATACATTTTTTTTTGTGTCCAAAGAGGGTGCTGAAGGTTGAACAGCAAAGTTTTCATTCGCTAGAACTCGTGGTCGAAATGAAGCGAGTAGACCACGAGGCGAAGCAAGGATAAGACGCTCAGAGGACCTGTTGGTGACAGGAATAGTGAATGGGCCTGGGCAAAGCCATGCGTCCTCTATCCCATCTCTCAGACGAATCGCAGTGATTCTATTTTGCGTGTCGTAACACCATAGATGACTTCCGATACATGCTAGAAATTCAGCCTGCAAGGCCGTTTTCCACAGTCGTTCTCCAGTACTGGACTGGTGGGCAGCAATGCCTTCTTCACCGAGGGAAACAAGGAGTATTTCGTCGTGAACCATGAGCTGCGGCCGCTTCTGATTTGGATGAAGACTTGTTTCCAGCAGGAATCGCCATGTGAGTCGAAGGCCTCCAGGGGCATCTTCGAAACGTACTAATTCTCCTTTCTCTGTTGCAGCAAAAGCAACGGCGCCCTGAACTGCGACAGGCCCATTTGGATTGTCTCGAAGGAAGAATTCATGTCGTTCCCAGCCTTTTTCTGCAGGCTCTATTGCCGTAAGGCGTCCATTTTCTGTGCACCAAATGACACCATCTCCAAATTGTAGAGGTTGCTGTTCGATGAGACCGTGTGCTTTTATGCGAACAGGATCGAGGTTCGCTTGGCTCGAAGAGTTTTTACTCGAATCGCCACCTTCTTCTTTGTCTGAGCTGTTTTGGTTGCGATAAGGATTCACAGGAAGGCGATACATAGTTTTGTCCCAAAGCGGAACATAGACCCAGTCACCAACTGGAAAGCTTCCCGATGAAGAAGGGGAAGGTAGTCTTCGCTTCCAGAAAATGGAGCCAGTGCGGCTATCAATTCCAAAGGTATTCATGTCCCTGTTGATCGTGACAAGATCACGATCTATTCCCGCAGCTTGGAGGCTATCTTTTGGTAGGCCAAGAGGGGTGGACCAAAGTAGAATTCCCGGAGGTGGTTTACCTGCTTCAGTCGTTTCACCACTACCCGCACGAACCGCGTGTACAAGACCATCCTCTGACTGAGCAACAACCATCCAGCGCCCCACATCGATCTGGTTCAGTCGATATCGATCAGAGTCGAATGGAAGTTGAATAATCCATTCACGAGTGAGCCCGACACGATCAGCCTCAAAGGGATCAGCCGCAGTTCCGTATAGACTCTCGGCGTATGCATTGGACACGGAAATAGTGTTCAATAACACAATGAGCAAAAGCCATGTTCGTACTCTGTTTAACTGAAGCATTTCAAACTTCTCCGTGAAGGATTATCCCCTTGGGTTGAGTTACTCTAAGAGTATTCATTGAGTATTCATTCAAGAATCACCTTTAACGGTAATTCACAGAAAAAATGATGCAAAGAGTGAGATAGAAGCCCTTTTGTTCTCTCTCAGCCGAAACAGTTGCCCCTGCTGCGTATTGATCTGTGATTGGTAGAATGTGGAGGCCGATAGTGACGCGTGTTTGTTGTGAGAAGACAGTCCAGTTTTGTACTTTTTGACGTATGCCAAAGGTTCCCCAATCCGCTGCTGAGATGCCGAATTCATTTGCCCTTCTTCTTGGGTATCTGAATTTTTCCGCTGGTGCCTTTGATGTTTCAGCGTGGAAGTCTATCAATGATCTTTATGCGCAGTTTGAGCCAATTGATGCCAATGGTGACATTGTTGAACGGGCAGATACGGTGGATGGTGTGGCAGATGATTTACGGGAGGCCTTGAAGCGGCTGCACCAAACCGACCCGGCATTTCGTGATGTTGGTCAAGCAGAGGGAGTTCTCAGGATTGTTTTTGAGAATGTGTTGCCAGCGTATCGGGTATTTCACTCTGATCTTTTAGAACATCAGGCGATCGGGGCTATCGAACGCCCATTCTTTCTTATGGCTGTCTTCCAGGCAGTTCTTGAAACTGGTGGTCCGTGGGAAGGGCAAGATGATGTTCTTATAAAAAAGACGCTTCGTAAGATTAATGATTACATGGGTTGGCGACCCGTTGCTGTACTTGAAAATGATCAGTTATCGGAGCCGTATTCTCATGAACGGGTAAGGCCTCTTCCTATTTACAGAAGAGGCGTAGGGGCGGCTCATGGTCATTTTTCAAGACTGGTAGATCAAGCAATCCAAATTCTTGAGGAGGCTCCAAAGGAACTTTTGCAGCAGGCTGATTTTGATCTGGATTTATTAACTGAATTGTCAGTTGACCCTCGTGCTTTTGATTTTTTGCATCCAGCAGCTAGCCGTCCAAATTATCTTTTCGGCCTCTGGGATCCGATGTGTATTGATGCAAGTGGCTACTATCGTCGCCTCGTTATCCAGCAGGCGACACTCGAAGGAATTTTATCATGGTCAGCCCAAGGCCATGCTGGCGTGCCAGTTGAAGAACTACAAAAAGAATCTGCGGCTGTCTTGGCTGGTGTCATGCTGATGGCTTCCGGACTCTCTGGTCGAGGGCCAGGTGCTGTCCAAGCTGGCCTGTCTCTGGCAGACCTTCTTCCTCGGATTGCTGCGTATCGAGATAACTTCTATCAATGGTTGATCACTCGACTTCCTGACGATCATCGTCATCGCCTTGAAAAAGAAGCACAAAGTCTCCAGCAGCCATTCGGGGGCGTGCGCAGACATATCAATATGCTTCTTGCCGATCGACGCGCGCGGCAAGTTGGGAGTGTGACTCTGGCATCGGTTCTTGCCCGTCTTGGACGAATAGATGCGGCCGAGCGTTTGGTGGGTCTTGTGCCGGCAGCAAGTGCACGAATGCTTGCGAGGATCACAAGCCGTATTGTTATCGCTCAGGGACTTTCTCGTCGTGGTGATGAAGATTCTCTCGAAAGGGCGGTCGACACCCTCAGCGAAGCCAAAGATCTGCTCCTGCGAGGGATTGATTGTGGGGCATTGGTTGATCCATGGAATATTCTTGGTTTTGCGGGGCAGTTCCCGCTGCATGAACCAGGTGGCGAGGCACTGCCAGATTCACGCGTGGATGACCTGATTGGGAGTGTCGGTAATTTGCTTGAATGTGCTTGTTTGGTTTGGCAGCGATCGTGCCTCGATTCGAATAAAAAGATTTCAGATCAGGCCAGTGGTTTGGTTGAAGAGTTGGCATCGTGGTGGGATCAATATGCAACAACCTCAGTTGGTGGCATAACCCATCTGTCCGGCCTTGAGATGTTGCAATCTGCCCGAGAAGTTGTTGCGGTTTTGGAAGAACGACGAGCAACTGCTCCTGTTCCGCTGTCTCCCGTATTCTGGCGAGACGCAGTTGCTGATTTTTCATCTGCAAGAACACACGCAGCTGCAGCCGATGCCCTGCTGCAAGAGAAGGACTTTGACGCGGCAATGGGATTACTCGTGCATTGGATAACGCTGCTTGAGGGAGAAGAAATTGATCACTCCGGAAACTCATGGCTGGTAGCAGCCCATCGATGGCTTCGATCTGCCCTTACTGATCTCAGCGATTCAGGCTGTGTTCGTATACGCCGTTTCCTTGAATTAGTTGAAGCGAATACGGCTGGCCTTACTGAAATGATTGATATCGCTGCTTCAGGCCAAGATCCCCTGAAACGAAATAAGTCAGAGAATCCAGTGTCGGATGAAACGGATGACGATCAGATCGGTGCAGATGAAAGTGTTGCCTCGGCCTATGAGTCCATGGTGTGGCAGGACTCGGCAGATGATGGAACAGATGGCGGAATGCTTGACGTTGATCTTCCTGCCGGTGCTACAAATCCTGTGGTGGCGGTAGAAGAAGCGGCCGATTTTTTAACGGGCGTCATTGTGATGCTGCGACAAACCGTTGTCACAGGTTGTCTTGATGCAGCGGCTGGTCGTATTCAAACAGCAACGGCTGAGATCGATTCCTTTGTGGGTTGGCGACAGACGTTAAGACGTCTGCGTCGGGCGATGGTGCGTGCGGCAATGCATATTATTGCTCGAGATCAGGAGCAGCCTCTTGGAATGACGGCTGTAGAGTTTGATCGTCTTCGTTGGCAGCGTGATATAGCGGCAGAAAGACTTCTTGAGGCAGCTCTCCAAACTGGGGAAACGATCTGGATGCTCTCAGCCAGAATTGCAATCGCTCAGGGTGTTGTGCAAAAAACATCACTTCCTTCCGAGGATGTAAAACAAGATCCTTCGAAGAAGATTCCAAAACCAGCAGTTGGAAAGCTGTTGGCCGCTGTGTTTATGGATGACCAACAAATGATCCGTCAGCAGATGGAATGTATTCGGTACCATCTACGTGGCAAGACAGTGCTTTATGTGCCACTGTCGCGAGGTGGTCGGGCAGACCGTGTATTTGCAGCAAGGATGCGAGAGCGACTTCTAGAAAGGCTCGTTGCCGTTTTGCCCCGCCGAGGCCTTGTCGAGGAAACGATAGGTCTCGTCCGTCTCGCAAAAAAGCTTGAAAGTCGGCGACCACCTGGAGCAGCAAGCGTCAGTGAATTTGATAGGGTTTTCGAATCTGCGACGACCGCACTTGTAGGCCGAATAGTAGCAAGTGCTCCAATAGCTGGGCCTGGTGAGTCGGAACCATCTGGTGTCGTGACAACACAACGAATTTTAGATGGACTGGCTATTCTTATTCCAAAATTATTAGAGACGTGGACTACTCATGCTCGGCAGCTTCGACTTTCTGTACTGGAAAGAGTCCGAGAGGATAAAGCGTTTCATATCATCAAAGAATTTATTGAGCGTTATGGTGCAGGACTCTTCACGCAGCATCTCCTCACGCCACCATCGTTGCGAAGTGTACTTCGTGGTGGCGTTCGTCCGTTTCTTGAGCATCTTATTGAACAAAATGCTTCTGGAGCAGATTGGCGGAACTCTGATTCAGATGATGAATACAACAAGACTCATCCCGACAAGTTAATAGATGCAATTAACACGGGTGAGATTTCACTTAAACAAGCAACGAGTCGACTACGACTTGTCCTTGAGAGTGTTGCCGAGAATCATTCAGAATATAGAGATTGGAATTCGACCACAACACAATCTGATCGTGGTGACTACCTTTATGTGTTTCTTGAGTTTCTTCGGATTAAGGCAGAGTACGAAAGAATTGTCTGGACACTTCGTCCAGTAAGTATGGCCCATCGGGTGCTCGTGCGGAGCGGTGCGGCTGAGGCTGCATCTGCTTGGAGGCAACGAATGGAGGAAGAAACAGCAGGAACGGCAAATGATCTGATTGAGCGTCTTTCATCGCTCCAGCAAAAAACAGGCATTCGGTTGGCCAGTGTTGCTGATCGAGTGCAACGACCTTTCACAGCGATGCTCGAGCAGGATGAACTTGAATCACTTGTTGAGCCAGCCGTTCGAGAACTTCTTGCTGGTGAGCCTCAGGGTGCTGGGACTCAACTTGAGATACATGCCGAAGAATTTCTTGGTGTGGCAACTGGCGCAGGAGTTGAAGTGCCGGATTGGCTTGATCACTTGAGCGCAACAGTCGATCGAGTGCTTGAGGAAGCAGAAACAGGAGGATTGGCACCAGATGATAAACGACAAGTGATGCCATCATCACTTGCTGAGCCTTTGTGCTGGAGTCGATTGCCTTGGCCGCAACTTCTAGATGCAGTTTCCAAGAAGCAAGGGCGTTTATAATGGCGTCATTCAGTGAGAAGCCTCGCCAGGATCCAAGTACAAATCAGCGAACGTTGAGTGTGTGGCTTGCAGGACGTCTCCAGCAAGAGGCCTATCAAAGCATGGCCGAGCGGATTGCTTGGGATGTTTCAGAGCCTAATGGGCGATCTCCAACACTTGTTATTTATGAGCCAACTGCAGGAATTACGATTGGGCGGCTTGGGTCACACACTGACATTGATATTTCTTCTGATGAGTTGGCAAGTAAAGGTATTGCAGTACGTTTTGTCGGTCGTGGTGGTGGTGCTGTGCTCCACGGGCCTGGGCAGGTGGGCATTGCCCTATTTGCTCCCCTGAGCAAACTTGGTCTTTCATCGTATGACGTTGGTGGTTTTCTCGAACGATTTGAATTTGGTCTCGAATCAGCTATTCAAAGCCTCAGGTGTTCGACGGCTCGTGACTCACGTCAGCCAGGAATCTTTGGTCGCTCAGGGCTGGTCGCTGCGGTAAGTTTTGCGATTCGCCGGGGAGTTGTTTGGCATGGCGGTTTTGTAAATGTTTGCCCAGATTTGGGGCTTTATCGCCGGATTGATACCGTGCCTGTCGCCACAGGGATCAAGAAGCGTACGATGGGATCAGTTCAGGCGGAAATCCGTCGTAAGGTACGCTTGCAAGATGCACGCACCGCGATTGTTCGGTCACTGGCAGATGCATTTGGGTGTGGAGATGTCTCCATCCAATCTGGTGTACCAATTTTTCAAAACACTGAAACACGAACGCATATTCGAACAAATAAGAGTGCCTGAGGATTTATCCGTGTCGAAGAATGAAATAATGTCAACGAGTGCTGCAAGTCTGCTACCAATACTCAACGAGCAAATGTCCACAGAGCAATCTGGTTGTTCAACTTCTCACGAGCCCTCGATGCTTGTGTCACGGCGGCTTCCGCCGTGGCTACGTCAGAATCTTGGAGAGGGAGGTGGGCACGGAGAAACAGCTGGGTTGATTGCTGAACTTGAATTGGAAACAGTTTGCTCATCCGCGAAGTGTCCCAATCGTTTGGAATGTTGGTCTTCAGGGACGGCAACATTCATGATTCTTGGCAATGTATGCACACGTCCATGTGGTTTTTGCTCAGTGCCAAAGGGAAAAACAGAAGAGCTTGAAGATGATGAACCAGAACGTGTCGCTGAGGCAGCGAGACGTCTTGGGTTGAAGCATGTGGTCATTACAAGTGTCACACGCGATGATTTGCCTGATGGCGGTGCAGAGCATTTTCGGAGAACTGTTGAGGCAGTCAGGCAGGCAACTGGGGCATCAATCGAAGTGCTGGTCCCTGATTTTATTGGCAAATCGGGTGCCCTAGAGCAACTGCTCAAGAGTCGTCCTGATGTCTTTAACCATAACACTGAAACAGTACCGCGACTCTACAGGCAAGTCCGTGGGCGTAAAAGCGTGTATGAGTGGACCCTCAAGTTACTCGCGGATACAAAAAAAATCATGCCGGGTACGAAAACCAAGAGTGGGTTGATGCTTGGACTTGGAGAAACACGAGAGGAATTGCTTCAGGTGTTCACTGATTTATTAAATCACGACGTTGACTTCCTGACGCTTGGTCAATATCTACAGCCAACACTCGACAGTCTTCCGGTTGATCGATATGTCCACCCGGATGAATTTAATGAACTTGGTGAGGTTGCCCGTCGGATGGGGTTTCAGCAAGTTGCATCAGGCCCTCTTGTTCGGTCGAGTTATCATGCTCGTGAGATGGCTGAGGCCTAGGAGATGGAATGCTACACGTCGTGTATTCAGCCCGCCTGCACTGAAAGCATGAACGCCTGTCGGAATCATTTATTCGTCAGTCGACTCATCTAATCCGTGCTCGAGTAGCTTCTTTCTAAGTGTATTCCGATTAATTCCCAGTCTCGCAGCTGCTTTAAGTTGTACGCCATCGCAGGCTGCGAGCATTTGAGCGATGAGTTCTCTTTCAACACGACTGACAACCCGATCAAATAGATTTACATCACCATCTGGTGCAGACGCCATTCCCTGTTCAACAAGGTCACGTGCAAGGCTGTCGAGGTCGCCACCACGGCCAGGCATGGCAACAGCAGATTGCTCGCCACGAAATGCCGGTGGTAAAATTTTAAGTGTAAGCTCATCGCTGTCAGACATGATGACACAGCGTTCAACAACATTTTGTAGTTCACGAACGTTGCCTGGCCAATGATGTCGAGTCAGTGCTTCCATTGCAGATGAATGTATGGTCATCTTGTCCCGTGCATTGTCACGACAATAGGTTTCCAGGAAGTGGTTAACAAGCAGGGGGATGTCGGTTCGCCTTCCTCGAAGCGGTGGTAGGTATATTGGCACCACGTTGAGTCGATAATAGAGATCCTCTCGGAATGTCTCTTTTGCAACTTCATCAAGAAGCTCTCGATTGCTCGCAGCTATCACACGAGTATCGACCTGAATGGTTTCGGTGTCCCCAACACGTTCGAATTCACGTTCTTGTAATACGCGTAGCAGTTTCACCTGAAGTTTCGGTGTCGTTGAGTTAATTTCATCGAGGAAGATTGTTCCCGTATGGGCGGCTTCGAACCGGCCGGCGCGGTTTGCTACGGCCCCAGTAAAGGAACCGCGGACATGTCCAAATAGCTCGCTCTCTAAAAGGCTTTCTGACAGGGCTCCACAGTTTACCCGGACAAATGGTCCGCTTCCGCGTTGCGAGAGTTCGTGGATAGCACGTGCAATAAGTTCCTTGCCTGTGCCCGTTTCACCAACGAGGAGTACCGACGCAGTTGAGGCTGCCACGCGGTGGGTCATTGCGTAGACATCCTGCATGGCAGGACTTGTTCCAATGAAGCCTGCTATGGACTGTGGGTAGTCGTCAGTTGGTTTCCTGAGCATCGGCAGCCGCAGACTGTCTTGGCGGTTGGAAAAGGGCAACGAGGGAACGGTCTATCGAAGAATGACCTCCTCGACTCGAGACATTGTACATATCATTGATGATTCGTAAGGTACTGTTTGTCAGAAGAATACCGTGGATTCGAATACTTTCACCGAGAGCCTCAACCGCTATTTCACGAACGTTTTTGCCTAAATCTGGTGCCCATGCCAAATCAAAAAGTGATTGTTGGGCATCTGGGCTGGGCATGTTTGTCAGCAATCGCATGGCCGGCTCAAATGTTTCAGCATGTTTGAGGCCATTCTGGGCAACGGAAAAAGCCTCCCGGATATCCCACCCGAGGGCGCTCAGCTGAGCGAGTGTATCAAGTGCTGTATGAGCGCGCTGAAGACGATGGCTGGCCTGTATTTGTCGCCAGTTTTGATCAGTTGCCTGAGGTCCAGCGATACGAGTGAGTGTCTCTGGGAATCGAGGTGGCTTGATGACTTCGCGTGCCGTTCCTGGCTGATAGACAGTAGGAAAGAACTGACTGTCGAGCCTGTCTGTTAACAGGGCGTTATCAAAATCAGTAAGACTCAGCACGAGTCTCGTGCGTCGACGGCACGCTTTCTCATCATCAAGAGGATCAAGTACTACAAGTACCGGTAAATGTTCACCAAGTGATTCTTGTTGTAACAATTGGACAACTTCAGAAGCACCTAGGTCCGGTAGGCGAGCAGAGAGGATAACCAGACGGACATCAGGCGATTGTCGAACCCCTTGAACGCATAAACGGCCACTTGAAGTAATTGATGCTTTGAAGCCAAATTGAGCGACACTGCTTTTGAGAAACTCAGCAGTGTCACGATTTGGATATGCAATGAGGACTCGGTCTGTGCCACTTGAGGATGCAAAATAGACCAATCGATCAAAGAGTCGGCTCGATCCTGTAAAGGGAAGGTGTGGTGAAACGGTAGCCAGTGTCTGTGAAGCCTCGAATTGAACGAGTGCCGAAGGGGCGGCCAACGCTCGTACAAGAGGTGGCCGAATTGTAGAGATAGTCGCCGGTTTTAATGTGGATACTTCACGTATTGCTCTCGCTGCAACTGCAGCAGCCAGTGGCATAGACCGGTCGAGAGCATCATCAAGGACTTCTGTTGCTAATTCGGTTGAAAATCCAGTCGGTCCGCTTAACGTTTCAATGATCGCTTCAGTCGGCATCGCATTCAAGGCCGAAAAGTGGTCATCTTGAAAGATGAGCAAAGCTTCGGATTGCGCTAAAAGCACAAGGCGCACGGTGCGTGGATGCACACATCCAAGTCCGGAAAGATCTCGTGCAATATGTCCAGCACGAAGACTTCTGCAAGCGACGGGTGGCAGATAGCGAATCTCCGGCCGGCTCGTTTGCGTGACCCAGAGATACTGCTCCACCGTCGGTCGTGGGCTTGTGATCGATGCTGCGCCCTCGGTAAGGCTGTCAGGAGTTGGAATGCCGATTGGCGTGAGAAGTTGATCAAGTTTTGTTGTCAGCATCTGGCAGGCAAGATCGTGGGTCAACGGTTTACCGCCAAAGTCAGTGTGGCCCCGTTCTTCAAGCTTGACTAAGAGCTGGAATGCTGCCTCTCGTGTTGCTGCAGCGAATTCTGGTGCACAAGCTGGTGCAAAGAGAACGCTTGCCAAATCTAAATTTGCAACTGCATCAGGATTCGTTTGTTTGCCCGCCGGCAAACATCCAGAATTAACAAGAATGTTAAGAGCGTAAATGATTCCCGGGAACCGTTGGAAATCATCAGAGCCAAGCCAAGCGGTGAGTGCCCGAATACCTCGTTCTCCGGAGTCTTCAATAATTGTTTCAGCAAGCGTTCTCGTCCGAAAATCTGCCTCGGATAAAGGCGTTTCATTCAGGGCAGGAACTGTTTTCATAAGAATTTCAACGAGCATTGGAAGCGCATACGTTCCGCCCTCTATGAGCGTAGTAGCAGCTTGTTGCCGCGCGAAAACATTGTCAGAACCCAAATCAACAGCGGCTTGTTTCAGCCTCGAAGTATCTGTTCTTTTTCTCTGAGCAGCGTTTTGCAGTCCATCAATGAGGAACGCTACTGCTTGTACCTGTTCGGGCTGAGCCGTTTTCTTTAAAAATCTCTCGAGACGACTCAGTTCAGCAGTCTGGAAAGACTCACCAAGGTGCGCAAGAGTTTCTTCCTTGTCAGGCTCTTTTTTCAAGGCTTCATCGAATTTCTCAAGAAACTCTGAGGTGGGATCAAGGGCCTCCACAGAGGCAGCACGTATAGCGGCATCAAGCAGTTCCTGTGGTGTTGTCCGTTCCGGAAATTTCAGGGAGTCAACAACAGCCCTCTGAAAAGGGTCAAGTGGATCAGGATGCTTTGTATCCTCAGTCGTCTCCGTAAAAGCTGGGGCCGACAGCACCACAACAATCGCAAGAGCCAACCACCAAGTGAGCCAACCATGTCTAGCCACGAGCCGTCCTTTTACTGCGTACGAACTTACTTCGTGGCAGTCTCTAATTTCTGACGCCACGCAGCAAGTTGTTCGGCAACACAAGCCGGAGCGGTCGAGCCAAAACTCACCATCCGTTCAACTACCCGTGAGGACCCCAAAGCCTGACGTAGAGTGGCCTTCCAACCGTCATATTCTGCGCGACAGGCATCATCAGTAAGTTCAGCCAGGCTGCACCCTTTTGTCAGGGCAAGTCGTACGAGTTTGCCAACGGTTTCGTGTGCGGTGCGCTGCGGCACACCTTCAACAATGAGTGCCTCCATGAGTGTTGTCGCATCGAGATGTCCTTTTTCAATTGATTCACCAATCCGCTTTCGATCAAAATGTGTGTCAGCTACAAGTGGGGCGGCAACACCAAGCATCGCCTCGAGCGTATCGATTGAATCGAAGACAGCCTCCTTGTCCTCCTGCAGGTCTCGGTTATACGCAGTCGGGAGTCCTTTGAGTAACACAAGAATTTGCTGCACGTTACTAATAACTCGTGCCGACTTTCCACGTACCAGTTCAAGTACGTCGGGGTTAATCTTTTGAGGCATGATAGAACTGCCAGTGCAGAATGCCTCTGGTAGATTGAGAAAGCCAAACTCATCAGTACTGTAGATGATCCACTCCTCAGCCCACTGGGAGAGATGCACGGCGGTTAGCGAGAGAATAAACGCAAGTTCACAGACAAAGTCTCGATCGCTTGCAGCATCAAGGCTGTTTGGAGCAATAGCATCAAACCCGAGCGCGGCTTGTGTCTTTGACCGATCAATCGGTAGGCTTGTACCAGCAAGAGCCGCTGAACCTAACGGCATGATGTTTGTTCGTTGTCGACAATCAGCAAGCCGTTGTCGATCGCGATCGAATTTTTCGCACCATACCAATAGCTGATGGGCTGCAAGAACAGGCTGCGCACGTCGAAGGTGTGTATACGCGGGTATGACGAGATCGCGTTCTCGGTCACCCATCTCAAGAAAAGCTTTTTGCAACTCAAGGATACCGGCATCTATGCGATCAATTGCACGTCGGCAAAAGAGACGAAGGTCTGTAGCGACCTGATCATTCCGACTTCGTGCTGTGTGAAGTTTCCGGCCAGTATCCCCAAGTTTTTCCGTAAGTGCAGATTCGATATGAAGGTGAATGTCTTCTTTAGCGGCAGTGAAATGAAATGTTCCTTCACGGATGTCTTTTCGAATTTCTTCAAGACCTTCTCGTATAGCATCGGCTTCAGCCTGTGTGAGTAATCCGCACTCAGCAAGCATTTGTGAGTGGGCGATCGATCCGTCAATGTCGTCGTCAGCCAACCGTTGGTCGAAAGAAATGCTCTCCGAGAAGGATTCAACTCGTTGGTCTGTTGGTACACGGAAGACACCACCCCAGGCTTTTCCGTCTGATTTTTCACTCATAATGATATCTGTTAGGTGCGTCGAGGATTTTCCGGGTTAATAAAAGACCAATGTATCTGCAAAACAGGAAAGAGTAGTCTACCAACCGTTCTCATCAGGCGTTTCTACTTTCCGTGTAGATTGTTCGTATGGATTCACCTTCGTCTTTTTTATCGCCGAACGGCCGACTTGCGGCTCGCATTCCGGGCTGGGAACCCCGTCCCCAGCAGATTGTTATGGCTGACCTCGTTGCAGCAGCAATTGACCAAAAAAAACATGCAATTATCGAGGCTGGGACTGGAACTGGAAAAAGCCTTGCCTACCTCATACCCGCTGTGCTGGCCGCCACAGCTGATCAAGCGTCTCAAGAAGAGAACCATCCGGAGCAACAGCAGCAAACTGAACACGAGGATCAAAAACCAGAAAAGACAAATGAGAAGCGGCCTCGTCGGATTGTCATCGCGACTCATACGATTGCATTACAAGAACAATTGGTGAAGAAAGACATTCCGGTGGTATCGGCTGTCATGCCACATGAATTTTCTGCCGTGCTGGTCAAAGGGCGTGGGAATTATATCAGTCTTCGTCGACTGGCACTTGCGAAGGAGCGAGAGGGAAGTCTGTTTCAATATGATGAAGAAGTCTCGGAACTGGAAGGACTTCTTGAGTGGTCAGGAAATACACGTGATGGTTCCCTAGCAGACCTGCCAACAATTCCGCGCAGTTCAGTGTGGGATGAAGTTCATAGCGACTCAGGGAACTGCATGGGCCGTGCCTGCCCCCGGTATAACGAGTGTCATTATTTTGCGGCTCGAAGGCGCATGAATAATGCGCAGGTCCTTGTTGTAAATCATGCCCTTTTCTTCTCAGATCTTGCGTTGCGTCGAAATGGAGTAAGCCTTCTCCCTGAGTATGACATTGTCATTTTAGATGAAGCGCACATGGTCGAGTCGGTCGCAAGTGATCACCTCGGTGTTGGGCTGTCGAGTATTGCGGTTGAGCGGCTCCTGTCACGTCTTTACAACGAGCGGACAAATCGTGGTTTGCTCGTGCACTATAAACTTGATGATCTGCGTCCAGACGTTATTCAGGCTCGTCGTATCTCGGAGGATTTTTTTTCCGGGGTAATTCACGCTGTGGCGGATCGCGGTGATGGGCCTTGGCGAATCTCAGAACCCAATCTTGTTCCTAATTCGTTAGGAGATGCTCTTCTGTCATTAGGGCGGAAGATAAGAAAAGCATCGAATCGGCTTTCAAAGGATGCCGAAAGACAGGACTTTCAGTCACTCGCAGATCGGCTGACATCACAAGCTGGGTCCATCCGTTTTTGGCTGGAGCAGGATGATCCCGGAAGTGTCTGGTGGGTTGAACTAGCAAGTAGTCGCCGTGGTGCACCACGCGTAAAACTCGCAAGTGCACCGATTGATGTAAGTGGTGTTTTGCGGCGAGATCTCTTCGGCAAAGTAGACACAGTGGTGCTTACCAGCGCAACGCTTTCAACAGGAACTCAAAGCGAGGTGGCAGACGAGACTTTTGATGAAAACTACGAACATGATGCCAAACAGACAGGTTTTCATTATTTGTCTCAAAGGCTTGGCGTCGAATCAGCAATCAAGCGTCAGTTGGACAGCCCATTTAATTATGAATCACAAGCAGAACTTGTTCTTGTGAACCGGCTGCCGGACCCAAGCAGTAGAAGCCAGTACGATCGTGCAGTTGCAGAAATGCTTCGTTCCTTTGTGGTTGATCAGCAGGGCAGAACGATGGTGCTTTTTACAAGTCATCAAGCACTTTCCAGAGCATCAAGTGAACTCACTGGATTTTGTATTCGCAACAAGATTCGACTTGTAAGCCAGGCCGATGGACTTTCTCGAGGGCAGATGCTTGAAGAATTTCGTAATAGCCCACAGGCAGTACTCCTCGGTACAGATGGCTTCTGGCAGGGTATTGATCTTCCCGGTGACCTGCTCACTCAGGTGATTATTCCACGCCTCCCTTTTGCCGTGCCCGATCGCCCACTTATTGCTGCCCGTATCGAAGCTATCAAACAAGCAGGTGGGAATGCCTTTGCAGAATACCAATTGCCTGAGGCAGTGATTAAACTCAAGCAGGGGTTTGGCCGATTGATCCGAACGCGAGAGGATACAGGGCGAGTAATTATTCTTGATCCTCGAATGATTACCAAGCCGTATGGAAAAATTTTTCACAAGAGTTTGCCACCTGCTCGGCTTCGTATTCAATCATTAAACGACTCGTTGGAAGTTCCCTATTAGACGATTGCACCAAACGAGTGGGCTGCGTAGATTCCAGCCGCTGCATTTTATTGTTAAAAAATGTTTTGTAAGTTTTATCTAGCGGGTAAGTAGCAATTCGGCCCAGGTTGTTGGATCACTCTCCCAGGGAAATTCGGGTGTCCCAAAGGCAGGTATCTTTCCGAGCCGTCGGTCAACGGTTGCAGCAAAAAATCGCAGTCGTGGGCTCTCCTCAGGATCCCATCCTGGAAGCGCAGCCGCAGTAAGGAACGCTTCTACTTGCCAGCCTGTTTCAGATAGAGCAGATTCAATGAAAACCGAATTGGGAGGCAAGTCTGAGGCCTCTTCACTCGTCCGGGGGATTTGTGCAGCAACAGCCACTGGTTTGTCAGCAGATTTTCCACCACCAGTTGGAAGGAGGGCCAGTCGTCGGCAGAAACGACCGGCACGGTGGCTTTCGCCTGTAGGTCGAGTTGCAATCCAGAGATGAAGCCCGTCACTATCCTCGGGTTTTGCTGGCTGACACCAGCGGTTCCCCGAAAGTCCTTCAACGTGTGCCCGAACGCCTAGTCCTGCTTCGTTCCAGCCTATGGCAATTTCGAGAATATCCGGCACACCCGCTATGCCTGCTAGCCGGGGTAGGTGGCACGACGTGTCGAGATGGCTTTCCGCCGGAGGCCAGAGGCGGTCCCTCCAAAGACAGGGAAATCGGAGATTAAATACGCTAGTGGGGTTTACAAGTGGCATATGGAACACCTTCCGAGGAAGTCATCTCCAAGGCTGGAGGGTATGCTACACAGTAGCGTGTTTCGTTCATGATCGGTAGGAGAAAGTGTCTGAGGAGAATACTGTCGGGATGCGGGTACTGCAGATTTCCAGCGAGGCAACACCGTTTGCCAAGACCGGGGGGCTTGCCGATGTCGCCGGTGCGCTTCCAGAATCACTCGGGCGCGGGGGCTGTGACTGCACGCTCGTTGTACCAGCCTATCGTGAGGTTTTTGAAAAAAATCTGCCAATCAAAAAAACGGACATGAAGTTTTCGGTTCCTGTTGGAAAGCGAAATCTTGAAGCAACTGTGTATTCATGCTCCCTTCCAGATCAAAAACATAATGTTTTTCTTGTAGGGAATACGCATTGCTTCGATCGAGACACCCTGTATGGTGGTGCTGAAGACTATGCTGATAATGCCGAACGGTTTATCTTCTTCTCGAGGGCCTCGCTAGAGTTGGCTGCTCGACAACCCCAAGCCTTCGATATCATTCATTGCCATGACTGGCAGACAAGTCTTGTCCCTGCCTACCAGAAGCTGCTGTACCAATCGTGGCCGACACTGTCAGAAGCTCGTTCCGTTCTTACAATTCACAACGTTGCCTATCAGGGAATGTTTTGGCACTGGGATATGCTTCTGACAGGATTTCACTGGAAGTACTTCAACTGGCAGCAACTCGAGTTCTATGGCCAACTCAATATGCTGAAAGCCGGTATTGTTTTCGCTGATCAATTAACAACAGTGAGTCCAACCTATGCTCAGGAAATTCAGGCTGATCCTGGTGGTTGTGGGCTCGAAGGCGTGCTCGCAGGGCGTGCTTCTGATTTAACTGGCATAGTCAACGGCATTGACCTTGAGACGTGGAACCCAAGAACAGATGAGTTG
>Ga0228639_1000511_pt1 | contig 17568 bp, 8 predicted proteins | sample 50DmetaG_FD_190532 | JGI IMG/M metagenome (GOLD analysis project Ga0228639, IMG submission 190532) | Seawater microbial communities from Monterey Bay, California, United States - 50D | ecosystem: Environmental > Aquatic > Marine > Coastal | place: USA: California | collected 2016-10-18
TCTTTGTTTTCTTGAAAGTTATTTATTTTAAGTCCATTTCTTTTTTCCCATTCTTTTACATATTCAAAATTAATTTGAATAAGCGCAGCAGGCATTTTTTGAGCCTCACCAATAACCATAACTTGGTCTATAAAACGAGATTTTTTTAATTCACTTTCTAGTACTGTTGGAGCAATATATTTTCCACCTGAGGTTTTGAAAATTTCTTTTTTTCTATCCGTTATTTTTAAAAACCCTTCAGAATCAATTTCTCCAATATCTCCTGAGTGAAGATACCCATCTATTATAGTTTCATAGGTTAAATCATCTCTTTTATAATAACCTTGCATAACACAATGTCCTTTCATTAATATTTCTCCATCATCAGCAATTTTTATTTCAATTCCTTTTAGAGGTTTTCCAACAGTTCCAATTTTTAAACCATTATTTCTCAAATCATTTAATGTAGCTCCAGGTGATGATTCAGTCATGCCATAACCCTCATAAACAGGAATTCCAGCTGCTGTGAAAACTCTTATTAAACGAGGTTGAAGAGGAGCACTTCCCGAAATCATAAATTCTAAATTACCACCTAAAGCATCTTGCCATTTTCCAAAAATTAACTTTCTTGCAATACTGAGTTGAAAATGATACCAAAATCCATTTTTGTTGTAAGGTTCATATTGCTCTCCTAGTTTTAATGCCCAAAAGAAAAGATTTTTCTTTATCCCTGATAACTTACTTCCTTTGTCCACAATTTTATCAAATATTTTTTCTAAAAGTCTTGGAACAACAGCCATCATATTGGGTTTAACTTCTCTTATATTATCACCTAACAGTTCTATGCTTTCTGCAAAGTAAATATTAATGCCCATCATATGTGAATAATATCCAGAAACTCTCTCAAAGACGTGACTTACAGGAAGGTAACTTATTGTCCTTTTACCAGAACCATTAAGATCCAATCTATCTGCAGTTACTTTAATATTTTGAACAATATTTTCATGAGACAACATTACTCCTTTGGGAGTTCCTGTAGTGCCTGAAGTATAAATTATGGTAGCTATATCTTGAGGACTTATATTATTTTTAATTTCATCAATCTTAGATTTAAGTTTTTTATTTTTTCCAAGTTCTAAAAAAGATTTCCAGCCAATTTTAGAGTTGTCATCAAGACGATAAACTTCTTTAAGTTGGGTTTTACTTTTTACAGCATTAACTTTTTCATAAATATCATCTCCAGCAATAAAGCAATATTTAGAATCTGAATGATTCAGTACATATTCATAATCTTTTTCAGATAGTGTAGCATAAAGAGGAACATTTTGTGCACCTATTTGTAAGATACCAATGTCTAAAAAGTGCCATTTTGGATGGTTTACAGAAACTATAATTGCAATTTTATCATTTGGCTTAATTCCTAAGGTTAGTAGAGAGCTACTAACTTGATTGGCAATTGAAATAAATTCTTCACTAGAATAACTTATCCATTGGTCATTCTCTTTGTAAACTAATGCTTCTTTTTGAGGATAGTTGCAGTTTTGATATTCGATACAATCAAAAACTCGAGTTATTTTTTCCGTCATAAATTATTTTATATAACGGCAAGATAAAAAAAATAGGCTTCATTTCTGAAGCCTAGATAATTGATGTAAAAATTTTTACCCCTAAAAATGAAAAATCAATCACTACAAATCTAAATAAAAAAAATATAAAACAAAGTATTATTTAAAAAAAATATAATAATAGTTCACTATTTTTTATTTAACCATCGCCTAGCATTTACAAATGCTTCTATCCACGGAGAAACTTCATCTTTTCTATTTTCAACATAATTTGCCCAATTCCATTGATATGTAGATCTTTCTATGTGTGGCATAGTAGCTAGATGTCTTCCTGTCTTATCACACATCATGGCCGTATTAAAATCAGATCCATTTGGGTTGTGTGGGTAGGCTTCGTAGGTATATTTGGCCACAATTTCATACTTATCTTCAGTATATGGGAAGGTAAACTTACCTTCACCATGAGATATCCAGACACCGAGTGTTGAGCCTGCTAAGCTTGATAACATCACGGAATTATTTTCTTGAATTTTTACAGATGTAAATGCGCTTTCATGTTTTTTAGAATCATTGTAAGTCATTTTCCCATGAATTTCATGTTCTGGATTTATTAATTCCAGTTCCATCCATAACTGACATCCATTACATATTCCTACACTCAAAGTATCTTCCCTATCAAAGAAAGACTTTAGTGCTTTTTTTGCTTTTTCATTATATAAAAAAGCACCAGCCCAGCCTTTTGCTGATCCAAGAACATCAGAATTAGAAAAGCCTCCAACAGCTCCAATAAATTGAATATCTTCTAATGTTTCTCTACCAGATATTAAATCTGTCATGTGAACATCTTTAACATCAAAACCTGCTAAATACATAGCATTTGCCATTTCACGTTCAGAATTACTTCCTTTTTCTCTAATAATTGCTGCTTTTGGTCTAGGTAACTGATCATTAATCTTTGGAAGTTTTCCTGAAAAATTTAAAGGAAATTTAAATTGTAGAGGTTGTTTTTTAAAATTATTGAATCGATGTTCAGCTAAACCATTTGAAGTTTGTTTTTGATCCAATAAAAAAGAAGTCATAAACCATTTATCTCTAAGAGATGAGATGTTTAAAGAGAAATCATCTTTATGATTTTTGATTGTTAGAACTTCTTCTTTTACAACCTTACCAATAGTAAAAAATTCGATATTATTATTAATCAAGGTTTTTTCTATTTGAGCATCAGCTTGAAATACAATTCCAGCATTTTCTGAAAATAATAGTTTGATAGAATCATTTTCAGATAATGAGGTAAGGTCTATATTAGCCCCAATATTATTATCTGCAAAACACATTTCTAGTAAGGTTGTAATTAAACCTCCAGAAGCTACGTCATGTCCTGAGTGAATTTTATCTTCTTTGATTAGATTTTGAATGGTGTTAAATGTATTTTTTAAAAAGGCTGCATTCTTTACATCTGGAGCTTCATTACCAATAGTATTTAAAACCTGATTAAATGAACTCCCTCCTAATTTATACGAATCTTGTGATATATTAATGTAATAAATAAGGGTATTGTTATTTTTCAGAACTGGTTCAACTACTTTGCTTATTTGATTACAGTTTCCTGCAGCAGATATAATTACTGTACCTGGTGATATAACCTCCTCATTTGGATATTTTTGTTTCATAGATAATGAATCTTTACCAGTAGGAACGTTAATACCCAATTTAATTGAGAAGTTTGAAATTGCTTCTACAGCCTCATAAAGTCTAGCATCCTCACCTTCGTTTTTACATGGCCACATCCAATTTGCTGACAAAGACACACTTTTTAAATTGTCTTTCAATGGGGCCCAAATCATATTTGTAAGTGCCTCAGTAATTGCATTTCTACTCCCTGCTTTGGAGTCTATTAAAGCAGCAATAGGGGAGTGGCCAATAGAAGTTGCTACTCCTTCCTTTCCATTGTAATCTAATGCCATTACACCAACATTATTGAGCGGAATTTGAAGGGGTCCTACACATTGTTGTTTGGCAACTCTTCCACCTACACATCTATCTACTTTATTGGTTAACCAATCTTTACAAGCTACTGCCTCTAGTTGTAATACTTGTTCTAAATAAGTGTGTAAATTTTTGGTTTTATATCTAGGGTTTTTATAATTTCTTTGTACAGTTTTATCTGTCATTATAGTTTTTGGAGAGCTTCCAAACATATCCTCTAATGCCAGATCCATTGGGGTGTCACCATTAGTTTTAGATGTAAATGTAAATCTGTTATTGCCTGTAACATCTCCAACTTTATACATTGGTGAACGTTCTCTATCAGCTATTTTCTGAAGCATGTCTGAATGTTCTTCTGCTATAACCAAGCCCATTCTTTCTTGTGATTCATTTCCAATTATTTCTTTAGCAGATAATGTGGGGTCACCAACAGGGAGTTTATCTAAATTTATTTTACCTCCTGTATCCTCAACTAATTCGGATAAACAATTTAAATGACCACCTGCTCCATGATCATGAATTGAAACTATGAAGTTTTCTTCACTCTCTATCATTCCTCTTACTGCATTTGCGGCACGTTTTTGCATTTCAGGATTAGATCTTTGAACAGCATTAAGTTCAATTCCAGATGCGAATTCTCCAGTATCTGCTGACGACACCGCAGCTCCTCCCATTCCAATCCTATAATTTTCTCCACCTAAAATAACAATTTTGTCACCTTCTTTAGGAGTATCTTTTATGGCTTGATTAGCTTTTCCGTACCCAATACCTCCAGCTTGCATAATAACTTTATCAAACCCAAGTTTTCTTGCAGTTGAAGAACTAGAAGATGGATTTTCTTCATGTTCAAATGTTAATACAGATCCAGTTATGAGTGGTTGTCCAAACTTATTTCCAAAATCAGAGGCTCCATTAGATGCTTTGATTAAAATATCCATAGGAGTTTGATATAACCACGGACGTTCTTTCATTTTTTGTTCCCAAAATCTATCTTTGGTTAGACGTGAATAGGATGTCATATAAACTGCAGTTCCAGCTAAAGGTAAAGAACCTTTTCCACCTGCCAGTCTATCCCTAATTTCACCTCCAGATCCAGTAGCAGCTCCATTGAAGGGTTCTACAGTTGTAGGGAAGTTATGGGTCTCTGCTTTTAAAGAAATTACAGAATCAAACTTTTCTGTTTTGTAATAGTCTGGAATGTCAGCTCTTTTTGGCGCAAATTGTTCTACAGTGGGTCCTTTTATGAATGCCACATTATCCTTGTAAGCAGAAACAATATCGTTGGGGTGTTGCTTAGAGGTTTCTTTAATCATCTTGAAAAGAGAGGTGGGTTTTTCTTTACCGTCAATAACAAAAGTTCCATTAAAAATTTTATGTCTACAATGTTCAGAATTAACTTGTGAAAATCCAAAAACTTCAGAATCGGTTAGTTTTCTATTAATTTTTTTAGAAACACTCTCCAAATATGTAATTTCTTCATCGTTTAAAGCCAATCCTTCTTTACTGTTAAAGGAGGCTATATCGTCAATCAAATAAATGGGTTCTGGTTTAATATCTATGGTAAATATTTTTTGATCTAAACCTGAAAATTTTTGAAATATCATCGTATCATAATCAGAAAATTCTTTACTAACTTGATTGAATTCCTCTATTCTTGTGATCCCTTTAATCCCCATATTTTGAGTAATTTCAACAGCATTTGTACTCCATGGAGTTATCATTGCTGATCTTGGACCAATATAAAAGTTATCTATAGATGTTATTTGTTCATTAGTTCCCTTTGAAACTAGCTCAGAGCATGAAAATAACCAAGTTAGTTTTGCTTTATTTTCATTACTTAATTCTTCTGTTGTTTGAACAGCAAATATTTTGCTATTTGAGTTTCCAAAGAAATTGATCATTCTGAATATGATTTGTTAAATTATTCTAGCAAATTTAAAAACTTTCACTCTTAAGTTTAACAATCTAAACCTCTTTTTTCAAAGGTTATAAATCATTTATCAACAAAAAATTAATATATTGAATGAATATATTTAAAATTATGTTTTTTAGCCGATGATAGAGCCTCTAGTTTAAACTATTGGAAAAAATCTTAGTCTAAGTAAAAAATTATTACGATGAAAAAAATCTCAAAAACAATAAGTTTATTAGGTCTTCTTTTTATTTTGATTAGCGGAACCATAGATCTAGATGACTTATTTAATTATGAGAACCAAGATACTCCCTCTTATATAACCAAAGATAATACACCAGAGTCCAATCAGATTAATAACCAAATAACTACTTTGGGAAGAGTTTTATTTTATGATAAAAATCTATCTGAAAATAATACAACAGCTTGTGCTAGTTGTCATCAGCAAGCTTTTGCTTTTAGCGATCCCTTAACCTCAAGTGTAGGATTAAACGGAGGCAATACTGGAAGACACTCCATGCGATTGGTGAATAGTCGATTTTCTAATGAAGAAAATTTTTTTTGGGATGAAAGAGCTACTAGTTTAGAAAATCAAGTTACTCAACCCATTCAAGATCATATAGAAATGGGCTTTAGTGGAACTAATGGTGACCCAGATTTTAATGATTTAATAACAAAGCTTTCGGCAATAAATTATTATCAAATATTGTTTGAGTTTGCTTATGGGAATTCTACTATTAATGAAGATAAAATTCAAAGAGCTTTGGCTCAGTTTGTAAGAAGTATTCAATCTTTCGATTCTAAATTTGATGAAGGTTTTGAGCAATCTCCAAACTTAAATGCCCCTTTTCCAAATTTTACTCCTCAAGAAAATTTAGGAAAACAATTATTTTTAAATCCCCCACCTAATGGAGGAGCTGGGTGCGCTGGATGTCATGCTCCTCCTGAGTTTGATATAGATCCTAATGCATTAAATAATGGAGTGATTGGAGTTATTGGTAATACATCTGAAATAGATATAAATAATACTAGATCTCCATCTTTAAGAGATATAGTTAATCCTGATGGCAGTTTAAATGGCCCAATGATGCATGATGGCAGTTTGACTTCTTTATTGGAGGTTATAGAACATTATAATAATATTCCTAATCATCCAGACAATACTAATTTGGATAATAGATTACAGAGACCTGGTAATCAAACTCAACAATTAAACCTAAGCAACAATGAGAAAAATGCATTAGAGGCTTTCTTAAATACATTGACAGGTTCAGATATTTACACCAATGAAAAATGGTCTGATCCTTTTGATGAAGAAGGAAATATTTCTATTGTAGGCGGTCAATTGTCTACAAGTGAAAATAGTTTTGAAAAGGATATTACTGTTTTTCCAAATCCAGTAGCGACTGATATGAATATTCAATTAGAATCTGGAAATTATAGCGTCTTTATTTATAATGTAAAGGGTAAAATGGTGTCTAAAAATAAGATTATTGGAAATGAAAGTTTAAATTTAGAAACCCTAACAAAAGGAATTTATCTCCTATTAATTAAAGACATTGAATCTTCTAAAGTCTACAAAAAGAAGTTTGTGAAACTGTAAATAAAATAGTGTAAAAGCTTTTATTTGTATTAACCACTTGACTATTATTTTTTAATAAGCTTTCTAGTTATTGTATTGTAATTATTAGATATTTTAATTATATAAATTCCTTTATTCATGGAAGAAATATCAAGTGCATTATTTTCAGGATATATAGTTCTTTTAAGTAGCTCTTTTCCTAAAATTGAATATACTTTAACGGTTACTTTTTCTTTACTAAGAATTTTAATATTGTTGCCAATAGCTGGGTTAGGGTATATTGATATTTGATTGCTTAGTTGGTAATCTGAATTTGAAAGCAATGAACCCCAAATTGAATCCACATATTCTGGATAATCTATAAATGGATTTCTGTTTCCTTGAAAGTTATATGCTTCATTATTTCTCTTAATTTCACGAGCGCTCACAGGATCTTCAAGATGCCATTTATGAAGTAATTGTAAATACCATGTTTCGTATACCTGATTGTTAGTTCCATTTAATGGATTATTAGTTGTCGTATAATCATCCCATGAATCGTCTGTTACTTCATCTTCATATCTTACTGCAAAATATAATAACATTCTTGCAATATCCCCTTTAAATTCATCTATGGGTTCAAAAACAACTCCAGAATACGATCCAAAAGTATTTTGACCAACTTTTGAACCATTATTTGATATCCAAGTGTCGTTAGTAACTTCACCAAAGGGATAGTTAGCTCTCCTATTATTTACATAACCGTCAGTAGGTACAACATGATGAATGTCTGTTCGCATGGGAAGTTGCTCATTGAAAAAACCTTGAGGAAAAATATGTTCACGATTATAACAATCATTTTCGGAATTATAATTCCCACAAGTTCTATCGTTATGATTGTAATTATAGGAATCACTTCCAGTAGGGTTTTCTGAATACATATCTAGAACAGTATTGTCATTTTCATAGAATGTGTCATTGTCACTATCTATGTAGGCATCATATAAAGCACTATATCCTTGATCTATATGACCATTAGTTATGATTATTTTTAATTGTGTTTTTAACGTATATCCACTTCCAGTGGCAGAATTATAATAGCCAGGAGGTATCTGGGCATAAGAATTTATGCTTAATGTGATTAAAATGAATGCAAGTATGTTTTTAGTCATCAAATTTTGATAATTTTTGTTGATAAAGACAATTCTTTATGTGAAATTTTAATAAAATAGATACCATTAGACAATGATGATATATCTATTAAAGAATCTAAATGATTAATTTTTGTTTGAATCAATTTTTTTCCAAAGATACTAAATACTTCTACCTTAGCATCCTTATTAAATTTAATATTTAAAAAACCGTTTAAAGTTGGGTTTGGGTATACAGATACTTGTTCCCAAAGAGATTCCTCTGTACTTAAAGTAAGATGAGTTCCACCGATATCATCAAAAGTATCTGTAGGGAAAATTTCCCATTCAGTATCGAGATCAAAATTTATATTAGGTTCAACCACTGTTGCCATTCGTCTCAGTGTAACATCTTTTGCGAAATTTGAGTTACCTCCCCCAAATTCACCTACAATATCAATCAGAATATCATCCTTGAATAAGCCAACAGGATCATTTCCATTAAAATTTAAAGGTTCTCCATAATTAGTACTTTGGTTATTTGCAACTATTATATCTGCCTGATCAATAAGGGTTTGAGAATTTGCATTTCCATTTATAATGACCAAAACATCTCCTACATTAATAGTTCCAGTTAAATCAAATTTTTCAGACCATTCACCACTTCCATTACTATCTCTTCTAAGGTTGTATCCATCAAGTTCTACTGGTGTTGTTATTAAATTTGCAATTTCAATTGCTTTATTGTTACTGCTGCCTTCTACATATTCTGAAATTAAAACCTCCTTAATAGTATTTGAATTACCGTCAGTTGTTGTTGCATTTACAGGAGCACTTTGAGCTGACGTATTATTTACTTCATCCACTGCTTCGAGAGATACAATATACGTTGTAGATGCTGTTAAACCATCAACAGTATAACTATTAATATTAATCATGTCATAGAATATATTATCTATGTAAATATTATAGTGAACAACTTCTGTATTATCTGTAGATGGATCCCAAGTAATCTTAAATGAGTCCTCTGTTTCATCACTTATAACAATATTCATAGGAACTGAAGGAGCTTCAATATCTTCCTGTGTTGTTACTGTTAAAGGTGAACTTTGTGCAGATATATTATCTGCAATATCTCTGGCTGATACAGTAAAATCATATGTAATATTTGATGATAGTCCAGTACTTGTATAGTTTGTGTTTGAGGTTGAGGCTTCTAAATTTCCATCAACATAAACATCATAGCTACTAACTCCTACATTGTCAGTAGAGGCATTCCATGAGAGTTCAATAGAGTTCGTTGTAATATTAGAAGCATTTAATCCTGTAGGGACAGATGGTGCTTCAGTATCTGTATTGGAATAAATTCCCCAAATGTCTTCAGCTTCTGGACCACCCCATATTCTTGTGGCTAATCTGGGATTATCTATAAATGGATTTCTATTTCCTTGTGCATCAGAATTAGAAGTATTTTCATGGTATGGATTACGTTGTTTTTCAATATCTGAAACTGGGTCGTCAGCATTCCATTGTAAAAATAAATCAATCATATCATCTGGAGTATCTGAATTATTTCCAATTCCAACATTTGATGGTAAAGTTCTGTCATCATACCTCAAATACATATACATGATAATTCTTGCAACATCACCTTTCCATTCATCACCAGGATACCAGCCTGATCCTGTTGGACCAGAATTTCCTGACCCTGCAATAAATTTTTTATTACCTCTTGAAGAATTTCTTTGTGAGTCACAAGGTCTTAAATTATGAGCATCTGCATAAGGTGGGCCATTTGTTCCATCTTGATCTAAATCTGGAGTTGCTAAAGAGGTAGGATATACATGCTCTCTATTCCATAATCCAACACAACTACTTGATGTGCAATTATCATTAATATTCCTTTCGCGATCATTTGTGCTATCTGAGTCAGATCCGTCCTCAAATCCATACACAAGCAATACTTCATTAGAGTTTAGAGGATTCATATCAGTAACCATTAAAGCATTCCATATGCCCGGAGTATATGATAAATTATTTGTGTGGGTTGTTATAATTTTGGTTGCTAACGCTTCTTTTAAACTTATTCCAGTAAGATTTAAATCTACATCGTTATAATAGCTTTCCTGAGCTAGAATAAATATTGAATACAAGCTTAATATTAAAAAAAGTATTTGTTTTTTCATTATTTTTTAATAAAAATTAATAATTACTCAATCTCTTGAGTACTTCTTAAAACAAAACTTTTTCAATGCAATTTTTTTTCACTTTTCACATCTTAAGATGTTGAGCATGTGATGCTCACTTATTTTCGCTCTAACTGAGCCATATAAAACCCATCAAAACCTGAAATATGAGCTAATACCTTATGGTCTTTAACTAATTCAAAATCTTTTCCTGACTCTGAATCCAAAAATTCAGCTATTTGATTCTGATTTTCAGACGGCAGAACGGAACATGTAGCATAAACTAATTTACCACCTTGTTTTACCATCTTAGAATATTGTTGTAAAATTTCTTGTTGTACTTTTTTTATATTTTCGAGAAATTCAGGTTGAAGTTTCCATTTAGAATCAGGATTTCTTCTCAAAACACCTAATCCTGAACAAGGCGCATCAATTAAAACCCTGTCTGCCTTACCATGTAACTTTTTAATGGGTTTTGTAGAGTCTATAATCCTTGTGTCTATATTATGAACTTTATTTCTTCTCGCTCTTACTTTAAGTTTTCTTAATTTACTTTCATAAATATCCATAGCAATAATTTGTCCTTTATTTTTCATAAAAGAAGCTAAATGCAATGTTTTTCCTCCAGCACCAGCACAGGTGTCAATAACTTTCATTCCAGGTTCTACCTCTAAATATTCTGCTACCAATTGTGAGGAGGCATCTTGTACCTCAAAATATCCATTTTTAAAAGCTTCTGTTTTAAAAACATTGGCTCTTTCAATTAATCTTAATGCATCTTCATGGTTGGGAATGAATTCAGTAAAAATACTTTCATCTTGGAGTATTTTTTGAAGTTCTTTTTTTGTGGTGTTTAATGTGTTAGTTCTTAAAATTACTTCTGCTTGTTTGTTAAGAGCTGCTAGTTCTTTAGTCCATAATTCTTCTCCAAGTTCCGATATAGCAACATCATCTATCCAATCTGGAATAGATTCTCTAAATTTTCGAATTTTCGATAATTCATCAAATTTCCCTTTAATTCTTCTAGTAGGAGTGGGTTCAATTTGATTCCAATCTGGTAAAGCTATTCCTTTTAATACACACCAAACAGAAAATATTCTCCATAAGTTATTTCTATCAAAAGGTTCTTTAACATTTGCTATTTCAGCATATAGTCTTTTCCATCGAACTATTTCATAAATTGTTTCTGCAACAAATTTACGATCGCGACTTCCCCAACGTTTATCTCTTTTTAATGCTTTTTCTACTGCTTTATCTGCGTAAACACCTTCATTAAAAATATCACGGATACTATCTATAACGGTATATACTAAGTTTCTATGTAACCTCAATATTAAAAATTTATCGCTGCAAAGATAACAATAGACTTTGAGTAAAAAACCTTAATCGTTTTTCTTTTTGCGTATCTTTTTTATTTATTATTGAACACATATAGAATTAAAAAAAAATTAATTTAATATGATTAAATTCGCCTTATATAGTCTGATTTATGAATTTAAATAACCCTATTTATTACATTAAAGGTATTAGTAACGTTAGGGCTAGTTTAATTTCAGCTGAACTTGGCATAACTAAAATAAAAGACTTACTTCATTTTTTTCCCTACAGGTATATAGACCGAACTAAGTTTTATAAAATAAATGGCCTTATTGATAATAATTCTGACATTCAAATTATTGGAAAAATCACCTCGCTTAAAACAGTTAAACAAAAAAAAGGTAGTCGGTTAATAGGAAAATTTCAAGACGAAACAGGGACTATGGATTTAGTTTGGTTTAAAGGTCATAAGTGGTTAAAAGATTCAATTAAAATAAATACTCCTTATGTTATTTATGGTAAATTAAATCATTTTAAGGGTAGTTTTTCAATTGTTCATCCGGAGATGGACTTACTAGAAGATTATAAGAAAAAATTACAAACAAAGTTACAGCCGGTTTACTCATCAACCGATAGGTTGGTAAATAGCGGTTTAAGTAATAAAATTTTCAGAGGTTATATTCAGAGTATTTTACTTCAAATTTATGAACAAATTCAAGAAAGTTTATCAACTGAAATAATTTCTAATCATGGGCTTATTGGAAAAAAAGAGGCCTTATTAAATATTCATTTTCCTACATCACCAGAAATGTTAGAAAGAGCTCAATATCGATTGAAGTTTGAGGAACTGTTTTTTATCCAATTACAACTAGTTCGAAAAAAAATCATTAGAAAAAATAAAATCAAAGGATATGTTTTTGCGAAAGTTGGAACTACTTTTAATGAATTTTATAATAAATATTTACCCTTCACCCTTACTAATGCTCAAAAAGCAGTACTGAAAGAAATTAGAAATGATGTTGCTTCAAATGCTCATATGAATCGTTTATTGCAAGGTGATGTTGGTTCTGGAAAAACAATTGTAGCTTTATTAGCCATGTTGTTAGCCATAGACAATGGTTTTCAAGCCAGTATTATTGCTCCAACTGAAATTTTAGCTACTCAACACTTCAAAGCCATTGATGAATTATTACAAAACGTAAATGTTTCTGTTGCCTTGTTAACAGGTTCAAGTTCGATTAAAAAAAGAAGAGAAATTCATGAAAGTTTAGAGAGTGGTAAGCTAAATATATTAATTGGAACACATGCATTATTAGAAGATAAAGTTAAATTTCAGAATCTCGGAATTGCTATTATAGACGAGCAGCATAGATTTGGTGTTGCACAACGTTCTAAAATGTGGTTAAAGAATAAATTACCTCCACATATTTTGGTCATGACAGCTACACCAATTCCTAGAACACTTGCTATGAGTGTTTATGGAGATTTGGATATTTCTGTAATTGACGAATTACCACCTGGAAGGAAAGAGGTTAAAACTGTGCATAGGAATGATAGCAATAGGTTGGCTGTATTCAAATTTATGAAACAAGAAATACAAAAAGGCAGGCAAGTATATGTAGTATATCCATTAATTCAAGAATCTCAAGCCATGGATTATAAAGATTTGATGGATGGATATGAGAGTATTTCAAGAGAATTTCCTGTTCCAAAATATCAAATCAGTATTGTACATGGTAAGATGAAAGCTATCGATAAGGAATATGAGATGCAACGTTTTGTAAAAGGGCAAACTCAGATAATGGTAGCAACTACTGTAATTGAAGTAGGAGTTAATGTTCCAAATGCAAGTATTATGGTTATTGAAAGTTCAGAACGTTTTGGTTTGAGTCAATTACATCAATTAAGAGGAAGGGTAGGTCGAGGAGCAGATCAGAGTTATTGTATTTTATTATCCAGTTTTAAATTGTCAACTGAGGCAAAAACTAGATTAAAAACTATGGTAGAAACATCAGACGGTTTTAAAATTGCTGAGGTAGATTTGAAATTACGTGGACCTGGGAATATGATGGGAACCCAACAAAGTGGGGTATTAAATTTAAAAATTGCAGATGTTGTAAAAGATACTCCCATTCTTTATGTGGTCAGAAATTTAGCCCTAGAAATTTTACAAGATGATCCTACTCTTTCAAAAGTTAAAAATAATGTGATTAAAAACACTTACTCTGAAATATCTAAAACAACAGGAGCTTGGTCAAATATCAGTTAGTATTCCATTTGGGGTTCTTCTTTAAAATTTTTTTATATATGTGACAATTTTTTTTGTGGGATCCTTTTAAATATCCAGTACTCATTAGAAATTCATTGGTAATTTCTCCTCCTGTAAATTTAAATGTTTTTTTAAATAATTTAACCCATTCTTCTTTAGTTTTTGGATGATTATTATTTAGCCAAGATTGAAAAGAACCAAACTTTTTCTGGATATCTAATAGTATTTGAGCATTATAAATAACTGCATCTACTTTAAGCTTATTTCTAATAATGCCTGCATCATTCAATAATCGTGTACGTGCTTTATCGTCATAATTTGCGATTACTTTGATTGAGAAGTTTGAATAGGCTTTTCTGAAATTATCTTGTTTATTTAAAATGGTATTCCATGATAGACCGGCTTGATTTATTTCTAAGATCAATCTACCAAAGAGTTCATTGTCAGAATTTAAAGGAAACCCATATTGAGTGTCGTGATAAATTTTATGAACATTATTTTTATCTAAGTTTTTTGTGAAATTGCAATAGGTAGATTCGTCAGTCATCTATAAAAGTATTTTTTGTAAAAAGAAGTTTTTATTTTTTTAAATTTTAAGATAGTTATTTGTTTTTTAAGTTTATAATTATGCGGGTAATTAATAATATTTTTTCCCTTAACAAGATATTAAATTTAACGCACTGTAAAATCTTAAAAATCTTCTTTTAAAAACTTTAATTTCTTTAAATTTGCATCAAAATCTAAAACATTAGATGAAGATATCATATAATTGGTTAAAGCAATTTTTACAAACTGATTGGGAAGTTAATAAGACAAGTGAATTATTAACTGATCTAGGTTTAGAAGTTGAAGGAGTTGAAACTATCGAATCGATCAAAGGAAGTCTTGAAGGCGTAGTTGTTGGAGAAGTATTGACATGTATACAACATCCTAACGCAGATCGTTTAAAACTAACAACTGTAGATTTAGGATCTGGAGACCCTGTTCAAATTGTTTGTGGTGCTCCAAATGTTGCTGTGGGTCAAAAGGTTCCTGTTGCTACAATTGGAACTATGTTATATGATGATTTAGGGGTTGGTTTTAAAATTAAGAAAGGAAAAATTCGAGGTGAGGAGAGTCATGGAATGATTTGTGCAGAAGATGAGTTAGGTTTAGGAGCTAGTCATGATGGAATTTTAATTCTTGATGATAAATTAAAATCAGGTACCAAGGCTGCTGATGTTTTTAACATAGAGGTTGATAAAGTTTTTGAAATTGGTTTAACTCCAAATAGGGCAGACGCCATGAGTCATTATGGAGTTGCCAGAGATTTTCGAGCAGGATTAATTCAACATGGGATTAATTTAGAGCTAATTACTCCATCTGTTAGTGATTTTCAGGTAGATGAAAGAAGACTGAGAATAGATGTTGAAGTAAGTAAAAAAGAATTAGCTCCTCGTTACTGTGGTATATCTATTGTAGATGTTGAAGTAAAAGATTCTCCCGAATGGATTCAAAACCGTTTAAAATCTATTGGTATAACACCCAAAAACAATATAGTAGACATTACTAATTATGTCTTACATGAATTAGGACAACCCCTACATGCATTTGATGCAGAAAAAATAGAGGGAAATAAAGTTCTTGTAAAAACATTAGAATCTGGAACAAAATTCACTTCTTTAGACGGCGTGGAGAGAGAATTGCATTCTGAAGATATTATGATTTGTGATGCAGCGTCAAATCCATTGTGTATTGCAGGTGTTTTTGGAGGAATAAATTCTGGAGTAACCGAAAAAACTACCTCTATATTTCTAGAAAGTGCTTATTTTGATCCTGTTTTTATTCGAAAAACAGCAAAAAGACATGCATTAAATACAGACGCTTCCTTTCGTTTTGAGAGAGGTATTGATATTAATTTTACAAAATATGCGTTAAAACGAGCTGCAATTTTAATAAAAGAATATTCTAATGGAAAAATAGCATCAGATGTGATGGATTTTTATCCTGAAAAAATGGAAGATTTCCAAGTTTTTCTTTCCTATGAAAATGCTTTCAGGTTAATTGGTCAAGAAATAGATAAAGAAACTATCAAAAATATTTTAGCTTCTTTAGAAATAAAAATAAGTAGTGAAACTGAGGGAGGTTTAGGGTTAACAATACCTTCATATAGAGTAGATGTTCAAAGAGAAGCGGATATTATTGAAGAAATTCTCAGGGTTTATGGTTATAATAATATCAAATTTTCTCATAAGTTAAATTCATCCATATCTTTTAACAATAATAAAGATATTTATTTAGAAAATATTATTGCTAATCAATTGACCTCATTAGGTTTTAATGAGACAATGGCAAATTCTTTAACTAAAGAGGATTATATTTCTCTTTCCAAGAATTTAAAAACAGAATTTAACGTAAGTATGTTAAATCCTTTAAGTAATGATTTAAAAGTATTAAGGCAATCATTATTATTTAGTGGATTAGAATCTATATCCTATAACATTAACAGGAAAAATAATTCCCTAAAATTATATGAATTTGGGAAAACATATCATAAATATGATCATGGGTATCAAGAAGATAAACACCTCACATTATTTATCTCAGGTACAAGAACTAAAGATACTTGGACTAATTCATCACTAAATTCTGATTTCTTTTATTTAAAAGGAATTATAACATCTATTTTAGAACGATTAGGTATTTCAAATGTAAAAACAGGCCCAACAAAATCTGATATATTTTCTGAGGGCATAGTATTTAGTTTAGGGAAAAAGAAATTGTTAGAATTTGGTGTTGTTAATAGACAAATACTCAAAGAATTTGGAATTAAGCAAGAAGTTTTATTTGCAGATTTTGACTGGTCAAGTATGCTTTCTATTTCTGGTAAAAAAACAATGAAAGTTTCTAATTTAACTAAATTTCCCCTTGTTAAAAGAGATTTGGCACTTTTACTAGATGAAAAGGTTACATTCAAAGAAATATATGATTTGGCATTTCAATCTGAACGAAATTTATTAAAAGATGTAGATTTATTTGATGTTTATCAAGGAGAAAAACTTCCTGAAGGAAAAAAATCGTATGCGGTGAGTTTTGTTTTACAAGATAAAAATAAGACACTAGAAGATCGTCAAATCGATAAAATAATGCAAAAATTACAACAGTCATTTGAAAAAAATTTACAGGCTGTTTTAAGATAATAATAAGCTCCTTTTTGGGGCTTTTTTTTTAATTTAATATGTACAAACTATTTATTCGTCCATTTCTGTTTTTATTTGACCCTGAGAAGATACATTATATAACTTTTTCATTAATTCGCTTTTTATGTAAAGTTCCTCTAATGCCCTCAATATTCAGAAGTATATATAAAATTGAGGACAAAAGATTAGAAAGAACACTTTTTGGTATTACATTTAAAAATCCAGTGGGTTTAGCAGCAGGTTTTGATAAAAATGCAGTATTATTTAATGAATTGGCAAATTTTGGTTTTGGTTTTATAGAAATTGGAACAGTAACTCCTCTAGGCCAGGAAGGTAACCCTAAAAAAAGACTATTTAGATTAAAAGATGATGCAGGTATCATTAATAGAATGGGTTTTAATAATGATGGTTTGGAAATTGCAATTGAACAACTAAAGAAAAATAAAGGAAAACTTATTATTGGAGGAAATATTGGAAAAAATAC
>Ga0228639_1000517_pt1 | contig 17511 bp, 15 predicted proteins | sample 50DmetaG_FD_190532 | JGI IMG/M metagenome (GOLD analysis project Ga0228639, IMG submission 190532) | Seawater microbial communities from Monterey Bay, California, United States - 50D | ecosystem: Environmental > Aquatic > Marine > Coastal | place: USA: California | collected 2016-10-18
AGAAGACTACGGGCATAATACTACGAGATTTCTTGTAATGTCACAGTCGCCAAATTTAGAGCGCCGAGGAAATAATAAATTAATGACAACTTTCGTTTTTCAGGTTCGAAACATACCTGCCGCCTTATATAAAGCGATGGGAGGGTTTGCCACTAATGGTGTAAACATGACCAAACTTGAAAGTTATATGGTAGGAGGTTCTTTTACTGCAACGCAATTTTATGCGGATATTGAGGGGCATCCAGATGATGCAAACGTTGCTAGAGCGCTTGAAGAATTAGGTTATTTTACCGATAGCTTGTCTATACTAGGTGTTTACCCTACAGACGAGAAACGGTTTTAAGCGCTGTATTTTGTAAATTACATTATTCAGTCATGTAAGCGATCTGAAAGCCATTTTTCCAAAAGGAAATTAGCTATTGATCCTTTTCGTGCAGGAAACATACTTTGATTTAAACCTGCAAAAATATCTAGAAGCTCTGATTTTCCAATCCACCTAGCGTCTTCAATTTCATTCGTATCAATTGTAATTTCTTCACTTTCAGCGATTCCATGACATCCGAACATTAGGGAATTAGGAAAAACCCAAGGCTGGCTCGCCAAATAAGAGACATTCCCTACTTTAATACCACTTTCTTCCATCACTTCTCTTCTAACAGCCCCCTCTATTGTTTCTCCAGGCTCTACAAAACCAGCTAACAAAGAGTACATCTTTTCAGGCCAATTGGGCGACCTACCAAGCAAAACCTTATCACCTTTTGTGATTAACATGATCACAACTGGATCTGTTCTAGGGAAATGAGAAACTCCACAATTCCCACAGTTTTTTTGCCATCCAGAAAGTGCGGTTTTAAGTAATGAACCGCAGGAGGAACAAAATTTTTGGGTGATATTCCAGTGAAACAAGCCCTTAGCAATTGAACAAAGCTCTGCTTCTCTTTTACTCAGATTTAACATTTGGCCTCTTAGTTCACAAAAGGCATATTTTTTATCTAACCTTGGATGGAGCTGTTGAGTTGGATCAAAAAATAAGTTTGAATCAGGCTGATCTCCACCAGAAGGCTCCCATTGAGAAATATCAAAAGCAATATAATTTTTTTGGTTTTCAGATCCTAAGAAGATTTCGAGAGCACCTTCACATAGCGGATGGGGAAACTCAAACCTTGCCAAAGAAGGTTCGCTCTCTAGATCCATTAAAATTTTGCCACGCCAGACAAAGATTATAGAATCACCCTTTGAAGCTCTTGCCTTTTCTGTTCCGCGAGAAGCTGCAGCCCTGTTTAAACCAGAACTGCCAAAAGTTACGTCTTCAGCATTTTTCACAAGGCTATCTCCACTAAAATCCTTTTTATAGTGATAGAATACTTTTTATTAGAAGCAATAAGGTTACAGTAAAGATCTTGAATAAAGACCGGAAAAGTTGTAAAGAGAACCTGAGAGGTTGGTCGGGCAAGCGCCTCGCCAACCCGGTCAGGTCCGGAAGGAAGCAGCCGTAACGAGCCCCGTTTGGGTCGCACTTAACCTCTCACCTTCAGCATTAATTATTGCTTGAACTTAGTGACCTTGCCCAGTTTTCTTGGTCTTTTGTCTCGACGGCACATGGGCGAATTCTGCGAAGCCTCTGTAATGCTTTGTCCGGGTTCTCTCCAAATTCCACCATAATCCTTAAAACAATCATGCCTGTCCTTCCACAACCTCCTCGACAATGCACCAGAATTCTACTTCCTTCATTAATTTTTTGATGCACATTTTTTGAGATTGTGTCCCATAAGCCCTCCCTCTGCTTATCAACTATGCCAAAATCTTTTATGGGAAAATGCAACCACAATATATTTTTGTTTGCCATCAGAGAGTGAAAATCTCTCATACCAAGATTTTCCATTTCTTTTTTCTCTGTTAAAGATATTATTACAGAAGGCTTCCAATTTATAATTTCTTCAATATCAGCTGGAAAGTCCCCATTTAGACCTGGAAGAGGGCTCAACCCTAATAGTGCAGGTCCAATCGATATTTCAGTAACTTCAAAAGGCTGCATAAGAATTTTCTTTTTCCGTTATATTGATGACTGGACGTCTAGCACACAAACACATAGCTTATAATTACCTTTAATTAAGAACAAAGACATGAAAGCAGAACAAACAACAAATTATCAAGTATTAGCAAGAAAGTACCGTCCAGAAACATTTTCTGACCTAATCGGGCAAGAAGCCATGGTTAGAACGTTAAAGAATGCCTTTGAAGCTGATCGAATTGCTCAAGCCTTTATGATGACTGGTATTCGTGGTGTAGGCAAGACAACTACTGCTCGAATCATAGCAAAAGGTATGAATTGTATTGGACTAGAGGGGAAAGCAGGCCCTACAACAAATCCATGTGGACAGTGTGAACACTGTGTTGCAATAAGCGAAGGACGGCACGTTGACGTATTAGAAATGGATGCTGCCAGCAGGACCGGTGTAGATGACATAAGAGAAATAATTGATAGCGTTCATTATCGCGCTGCCTCTGCACGCTTCAAAATTTATATTATCGATGAAGTGCATATGTTATCAAACAATGCCTTCAATGCATTACTAAAGACCCTCGAAGAGCCACCAGCGCATGTAAAATTTATATTCGCAACTACAGAAATTCGAAAAGTTCCCGTTACAGTTTTGTCAAGGTGCCAAAGATTTGATTTACGTCGAATTGAGCCAGAAGAAATGATTAAAATGCTTCAAAATCTCGCAAATCTTGAAAATGCCAGCATTTCAAATGAGGCTCTCGCGCTCATCACACGTGCATCCGAAGGTTCTGCAAGAGATGCACAATCATTGTTAGATCAAGCTATCAGTCATGGCGCTGGTGAAACTAATGTTGATCAAGTGAGATCAATGTTAGGTTTAGCCGATAGGGGAAGGGTTTTGGACCTATTTGAATTTATCATGCGAGGGCAAGCAAAAGAAGCATTAAACGAACTTGGTAGCCAATATTCGGATGGCGCTGACCCCATTGGAATAATTCGAGATCTTGCCGAAGTAACACATTGGGTATCAGTTATTAAGATCACTCCTGATGCAGCCAATGATCCAACCGTTTCACCTGATGAAAAAACTCGAGGGCAAGTGTTTTCGGAATCCATATCAATGCGAATACTTACAAGAACCTGGCAGCTGCTTTTGAAGACCCTGGAAGAAATTTCATCGGCACCAAACTCAATGATGGCCGCAGAAATGGCAATCATCCGAATAACACATGTTTCAGATTTACCTAGCCCAGAAGAACTAGTCAAAAAACTCACCACTAAACAAACTGAGAATGCGTTGGTTAGTAAAGGGATATCTGCAGGGACTGCAAACAATACTGCTACTTCCTATCAAAAATCAGCTCAACGAACAAAAAAAAACTCTATTCCGAATGAAGGTAACATAGCCGTTGCTTTGGATACCGAGACTTTAGCTTTACAATACCCAAATTTTGAAAGTGTTTTAGAAATAATACGTAAATTTCGCGATATGAAGCTTTTGATTGATGTAGAAAATTCAATTCGCTTGAGTAACTATGTACCGGGAAGAATTGAATTCACGCCCGCAGAGCATGCTCCAAAAGACTTAGCACAAAGACTTGGTCGACTGTTGCAAAATTGGACTGGCTTTCGATGGACTATTACAGTTGTAAGCGACTGTTCAGCAGAAACAATTCAAGAACAGCGAAACGCGGAGGAAGAAGGTTTAAAAAACGAAGCGAAACTGCATCCTTTTGTTAAAACAGTTTTTGAAAAATTCCCAAAAGCGTCTATAACAGAAATCAAATCACAGGCACGAATTATTGCAGAAGCAGAAGAAACTCGATTGCCAGAAATTGAAGGCGAGTGGGATCCTTTTGAAGAATGAAATTAGGAGAGTTAAATGTTTAAAGGCTTAGGCGGATTGGGCGACATGGGAAAAATGATGAAAGCAGCCCAGGAAATGCAGGGGAAAATGTCCCAAATGCAAGAAGAGATGGTAAATATTATGGTAGAAGGCCAAGCTGGGGCGGGTATGGTCAAGGCTACTTGCACTGCAAAAGGTGACTTAAAGGCGTTAAATATTGATCCGACGATTTTTAATAGCGATGATAAGGAAGTTGTGGAAGACTTAATCGTTGCAGCAATTAAGGATGCTCAACAAAAAGCTGGCGAAAAAGCAAAGGAAGAAATGGGCAAGCTTACAGAAGGTTTAGGGTTGCCACCCGGAATGAAACTTCCATTTTAACAAATGAAAAATAATCGAGATCTTGATGTTTTAATCGAGCTTATGGCAAAACTTCCAGGGCTCGGACCACGGTCAGCACGTCGCGCTGTTTTACATTTGATTAGAAAGCGTAACTCGTTATTGCTCCCATTAGCAGATATGCTTTCTAATCTGTCCGAGACAGCCAGGGAATGTTTAAACTGTGGAAATATTACTACTACTGAATTGTGTGAAATATGTAATGACCAAGACAGAGGTAACGGAGAGCTTTGTATTGTTGAAGATGTCTCCGACCTATGGGCTATGGAGAGAGCCAACATTTTCAAGGGTCGCTACCATGTCTTGGGAGGTACCTTGTCAGCTCTTGATGCAGTAGGTCCCGAAGAATTACGTATACCAAAACTGGTGCACCGCGTTTTATCAGAAAATATCACTGAAATCATTTTGGCTCTAAATGCGACAATAGAGGGGCAGACAACAGCACACTATATATCTGAAGAGCTTGAAAATTCAGTAAAGGTTACATCTTTAGCGCAAGGAGTTCCGATCGGTGGCGAACTAGATTACCTTGACGAAGGCACAATAACCGCTGCACTCAAAGCTCGGCGGCAAATTTAAATTATAAAGCAGCACTATTTTTTTTCAGCGTTATCATCATCTTCTGGAAGATTGAAAAAACTATCTGCATCAGAAAAATCCTCAGTATTTTCTTCTGAATCCTGCGACTGATTTTCTGTTAAGCTAAATGCTTCTAACCCTTCCATGCTTGAGGGTATTTTAGGCTCAGTAGGCATTTCCAGCGATTGTTCAGTGCTTACCAATTTACGCCGTTCATCATCAGACATGATGGACCCATCAGTGGCCTTTTTCCCTGCCGCTTTTTGTACCGCAGTATCCAATTCAGATTGCTTACAGAGCCCTAACGCAACGGGATCAATAGGCTGGAGGTTTGAAATATTCCAGTGTGTCCGCTCCCGGATAGACTGAATAGTTGGTTTAGTTGTTCCTACAAGTTTAGAAATTTGACCATCCGTTAATTCTGGGTGGAATTTGACTAACCAGTAAATTGAAGCAGGTCTGTCCTGACGCTTGGACAATGGAGTATACCGAGGGCCCCGCCTTTTTTCCTCACCGAGAGCGGCAGGGTTATGTTTTAAATTCAATTTATAGAGAGGGTCCGCCTCAGCTTTTTTAATTTCATCAGCATCTAATTGGCTGTTAGTAACAGGATCAAAACCCTTCACCCCAGTTGCTACATCTCCGTCAGCTATACCTTGAATTTCCAATTCATGCATTTCAACAAAATCTGATATTTGTTTGAATGTCAGCGTGGTATTATCAACTAGCCAAACTGCTGTAGCTCTTGCCATTATAGGTCTAGCCATTTTGTATCTCCTTCACACAATCCATCACCACCTGAATTCAGGCGCCCAACCTAAAGGAATTATCCGATAATAGGGAAAGTTATTGTCGCTATAACGATTTTTTTATAAAAGTGAAGTCCTATTAACAAATTTATTATCAATCTTTATTTTATCAGATTGAAGCCAGAAAAATAACCTAACTCCAATAAATGAGCGATATAAAGTGCAAAAAGTCTGCTTCAAAATGGAAATTTTTTGTTGAAAAAAATCTATTACGAAATATTTTAACAATATCGGGACAAATTTAGTATTTTTGTTGCTCTATAGTTCCTAGATCACTAAAAAGTAGAAAATTTTGAGGAGACTCGCTTTATGGCTCACGATGGACAGCATGACCTTACAGTCGCAATGCCAATTTTGGAGGATATTTTAGGCTTAGTAAGTGAAGTTATTAAGCCTTTAGAAACACTTAACGAAAAAGCCATAGATAAACTGCGAGACCTGGTCACAATAGATGGAAAGGTCTCTTCTCCGATGATCGAAACACATCAAACTGCTGCCCACGGAGTAGCTTGGCTAGCGACCTACAAGGAGAGCATTAGCCAAATGGTTAAATGGGCTGAAAATCTTTCCGAAGAAAAGAAGTTCGGGCAGCCAGAACAGCTATTACTGCAAATTGGGGTAGGCGAATACCTAGGGCAGATTGTTGGCGGGATTATGATGAGCCAAGGTGAAATTTTTAGACTTAATGATATTGGCTTATCCAGTTTTGATTTATCTGAGTTTCAAACACAGGCAGTGCTAGAGCTATCAAGTAAAGGCAACACTCAGCAAGCTCGCACACTTTTGGTTGATATTATGCAGGAGCATTCAGCTAACATTACCGTCGGTGATAGTGGTTTAGACGAAGATCTGGAAATGATAAGAGAGCAATTTAGAAAATTTTCTATCGATAGAATTGAGCCTTATGCACACGAATGGCATTTGAAAGACGAACTAATTCCTCTCGAAGTGATTTCAGAGTTATCAGATTTAGGTGTTTTTGGGCTGACCATCCCCGAGGAGTATGGTGGACTTGGTTTAAGTAAGGCTTCAATGGCCGTAGTTTCTGAAGAATTATCTAGAGGATATATAGGTGTTGGCTCGCTGGGTACTAGGACCGAAATTGCTGCCGAGTTGATTTTATGTGGTGGGACAGAAGAGCAAAAATCACAGTGGCTACCTGGTTTAGCCAGCGGTGAGATTTTACCAACTGCAGTTTTTACAGAACCCAATACAGGCTCTGACTTGGGCGCGCTTCGAACACGTGCTGTAAAATCCGACAGTGGTGATTACCAAGTTACTGGTAATAAAACTTGGATTACGCATGCATCTCGTACTCATGTCATGACGTTATTAGCTCGAACTGATCCTGACTCAAAAGATCATCGAGGCTTATCAATGTTTCTAGCCGAAAAACAGCCCGGAACTGATGAGAACCCTTTCCCAAACAAAGAAATATCTGGTGGTGAAATTGAAGTCTTAGGTTACCGGGGTATGAAAGAATATGAAATGGCCTTTGATAAATTTACAGTGGCTAAAACAAACCTTTTAGGTGGTCAGGAAGGAAAGGGATTCAAACAACTCATGCAAACGTTTGAAAGTGCAAGAATTCAAACAGCAGCACGGGCCGTTGGTGTTGCTCAGGCCGCTTTAGACGAGTCTTTCAATTATGCAAAAGATAGAAAACAGTTCGGGAAAGCACTGATTAAATTTCCTAGGGTTATAAACAAATTAGCAATGATGGCGGTAGAAATAATGATAGCGCGACAACTGACTTACTTTAGCGCATATGAAAAAGACAATGACCGCCGATGTGATCTAGAAGCCGGTATGGCTAAACTACTTGGCGCAAGGATTGCCTGGGCTGCGGCAGATAACGGACTTCAGATACATGGTGGAAATGGGTTTGCCTTAGAATATAAAATTAGCCGTATTCTTTGTGACGCTAGAATTTTGAATATTTTTGAAGGTGCTGCTGAGATACAAGCTCAGGTTATAGCACGCAGATTATTAGAAACTTAAATGTAACTAATCCGAACCTGGATAAGAGTTGTTAAAACTATAAGCTTACGCTTGGTAAAAACTCAGTTGGAATATTATTTATATTTTGTAGTAAAAATTCTGAAAAAACTTTCCCCATTTGGGGGGCCATACCTAACCCTATTTTAAAACCACCATTCATGATAAATTCTGAAGGGTAAAGTGGGTGTTCACCCAATACTGGTGCTCGAGAACGTGAACGCGGCCGTACATTTGCCCAAGTACAGATCGGGTCTTTCCCCTTCAGTTCCGGTAATATGTTCGACGCCTTTATAATCAAAGCCTGTAAATTGCCGTCATTAGTATCACTATGTTCAAAACTATTTTCCGATGTTGAACCGACAGCAAGTGTACCATCCAAATGTGGAATAAAATGCAGAGTTTCGGCAAAAAGCTGTGCCGACCTCGGTTTTTTTAATTTAAATAATGCCGCCTGCCCTTTTACTCCGTTGCCAAAATTTTTTTCAAATTTTTGTGATATCCTACTAAGGTCGTGAACGCCCGTTGCCCAAATAACTTTACCTTGATTTTTTCCTTCTAAAAGGAACTCACACCCCTTCTTGTTCAAGGCTTGAGCCAAAGATAAACAAGCTAATCTGGGATGGATTAATGCAGACAAATTATCAAAAATCCAAAAGCCTGTGGGGGACATTAATTCCCACTCTTTACTATTATCTATGATATCCCAAGTCGCAAAATTCTGCCAAAGATCCTTTGCCGTTTCTTTTCTCTTCTTAGCCAAGATTACGCTAGATTCATCCATCAGAGGCTGCAATCTACCAGTCCGTTTATATCCACTTTTCAAACCAGAAATATTATCTACATCTCTCCAAAATTTCTGGCTATAAAGCAAACTTTCAAGCTGGAATTGTTTTTTAATGTTCCAATTCTCTGGAACATGCGGCGCTAACGCTCCAACGATACCACCACTGGCTCCATTAGCGATTCCATTTGGATCAATTACTTTCACTGACGCACCCAAATTGAGACAATGCCAGGCGAGTGTTAGCCCCATTATTCCAGCACCTCTAATCGTGATGTCTATCATTCGCTCTTGTCACCTGCTAATACACGAGCGATAGAGGTGACAAAAGAAAAGTGCAAGCCTTTGACCAACTATACTTACGCAGATCTTGTTTGGCGAAATAATCGAATACCCATAGCTCAAAAATTTGATGACCCGTACTATTCTCTGGATAACGGTTTGGAGGAAGTGCGTCATGTTTTTTTAACAAGCAATAAACTTCCTCATAGGCTAAAAGATGAATTCAAGATTGCAGAATTAGGATTTGGAACTGGGCTAAACTTTTTGTCAACTCTGTGGCAATGGAGACTCAAAAAACAAAAAGGAGTATTTTTTTATACTTCCTTTGAAGCGTTTCCTATGAGGCCAGAAGAGATGATCAAAGCACAAAGTGAATTTCCTGAATTGAGCAGTATTAAAAATGAGTTTTTGTCTCTTTGGAGCGAGCTCCTGGAAAAAGGCAAGCTTAATGGTAAAGACTACAGCTTGAAACTTATTTTGGGTGATGCAAGGCATACAATTAAAAACGCCAAAATAACGGCTGATTGTTGGTTCTTAGACGGTTTTTCTCCAGCAAAAAACCCAGAGCTCTGGGAAGAAGAATTATTGAAAGATGTCTATAGATGTACCGCTGATAAAGGTACATTATCAACTTACTCTGCCGCGGGAATTGTGCGCAGAAATTTAAGTTCAGCAGGATTTGAAGTTGAACGAGTTCAGGGTTTTGGACGCAAGCGACATATGACAAAAGCGATCAAAAAATAATGAAAAGTAATCCGAAATTAGGAATATCACTTATGGCTATAACTATGCTAGTCTTTGCTATTCAAGATGGGATATCGCAATATCTGGCACGCGAATACAATGTTTTTTTTATTGTTATGGTTCGGTACTGGTTTTTTGCAATATTTGTATTCATTTTATGTTCAAGACAACCTGGTGGGCTACAAAGAGTCGCGTCAACAAAACAACCGTTTTTACAGATTTTTCGCGGGGTATTGCTCGCCTTCGAAGTTATTGTGATGATAACAAGTTTTACTTTGTTAGGCTTAATCGAGAGCCATGCTGTTTTTTCAATTTACCCACTATTGGTAGCAGCATTATCCGGACCAGTTTTGAAAGAATATGTTGGTTGGAAACGGTGGTCTGCAATTTTTATTGGTTTTTTTGGCGTCATGATTATATTGAAACCATCCAATAATGTTTTCTCTTTGGAGGCTATAATTCCTTTAATTGCTGCACTTATGTTTGCTTTGTACAGTCTCCTTACAAGATATGCAGCTCGCCAAGATGGCGCCATGACGTCATTTTTTTGGACTGGAATAATTGGAGCAATTGTAATGTCAGTTATCGGCAGTGGTTACTGGGCTCCCTTGAAACCGATCGACTGGGCCTGGTTAGGTCTGCTTTGTATTTTTGGGTGTTTAGCTCACTATTTACTAATAAAGTGTTACGAAGTATCAGAGGCTGGCTTGCTTCAGCCTTTCGCTTATCTACAACTCCTCTTTGCAACAATTATTGGTCTTTGGATATTCAGCGAAAAACTAGAGACACATCTTATGATTGGCGCATTTTTTGTAGTACTCGCTGGATTATTCGCTTTTTGGCGCGAGAGGCAAAAAACCTGAACCTTTTAGGTAGAAATAAAAAGAATTAGGGGGGTTTTTATTCAGTCGCACTTTGTAGTTTGGAAGACTTTCTGAAACTCGCATAACATAATTACGAGTTTCTTCGAAAGGAATACTTTCAACCCACTGAACCAAATCAACTTTTGGACTCCGCGGATCTCCCAGAAGCTCAATCCAACGGTCAGCTCGAGATGGCCCGGCATTGTATGCAACTGCCATTAGAATTGGATTGCCTTCATACCTTTCAGAGAGTTCTTCTAAGTATGCTACTCCAATCTTAGCATTGTATTTCCAATCTGATAACATTCTCTCAGATGAAAATTTCAAGCCTAGCCTTTTTGCAACTTCTTTAGCAGTCTTAGGCATTACTTGCATCATACCGAGAGCCCCAACAGGTGATGCAACTTTCGGATAAAATTCGCTTTCTCGACGCGCTATAGCCAATGTCATTTCTGGAGGAATTCTCTGTGGTATATCTGCTACCGGGTGAAGCGCAAAATAAGGCCTTGGAAAAACCTTACTTTGACTTGCCGCTCTCTTTGCAACCATGACAAGCTCATGGGATTTTTTGTTTTCCTCCAAAAAATTAACCAATCTTAATATATTTTCATCAGATAATGTCTCTGTTAAATGGGTGAGAAAGCGCTCTGCAAGCACTTCTTGATTTGCAGAAAACAATAGCAAAGCTGCCTTAAAAACTGATCCATTTGAAAAACTCGCTTTCCTCCAGGGATTGGAGTGAGAGGTGTTTAAAACTGCTATATCTACTGTCCTTCCCACTTTTTCAGCTGCCAGCAAACCGTAATAGGTTTCCCAACGATCGGCTCCAATTTGATAAATTTGTTGCGCAACATCCATCTTGCCTTGCTTTTCGTATGTTCTGCCGAGCCAATAGAAACCACGACCCAACGAAATTGGAGCATCTACCGATACTAAAAAATTCTTAAAGTGATTCAGAGCCAGCTCTGCATTATTCAACTTTTCTAATGCTAAATATCCAGAAAGCCATTCGAGAACAGCATACGTATCACCTTCTTCAAGATAATGATTAGATGAAATACTATAGGCCTTTGTGTACTGTTTACTATACATCAGGTCACGAGCTAAAATTTCTCTTCTTTCAGCCCATTTTGACGGCTGAGCCAAATACCTAGCCGATTTACTGTAATTTTCTAAAACCTGCAGAGCCGATTCACGAAGATTATTTCTTAAGCGCCATTCAAAACGCGCATGCATTACAACAGGATGTTTCTTCCATTTTGGAGGTAAAGAATTAATTTTTGAGGACACATTTTTTTTATTCGCATAGAGGGAAAAAACCGTATCGGCTACTGCCTTCTGAATATCACTCAATAAAAAAGACATTGCATTCAACGAGGCTTTATCTTTTTCCCACAAAAGAAACTCAAATCGATTATCTTTAAAAGGAAGCAAATTTGTTCGAAAATTTTCAAAAATCTCTAAAGTTGTAGCCTTATTCATACTTTGATCGGCCCAGGCAGCTTGGGCAACAAGGCCTGCTTTAAATTTTTGGTCGTCCCTTTTCAATGCGAGTGCATAGACTAAACTCCCCAAACCTGTTTGCGGCTTTCCAATTTCAAAAAACGCTAATATTTGATCATCCGGAGCATTAAGAAAGGATTTTTCGGATCTTTTCCTGAGATAAGGTAGCCCTGGCCAATCAGAATTTTGTTTCAAAAAATTCAAGACTTGATCTGGCCTTCCTAAACCCTCTCTTAAGTAATGCCATAAAATAATAGAATGGCCTAAATCCCCATCTTTATCTGCAAGTAGAAAGGCTTTATCCCAATTTTCCTTTTCCATAGCTCTGAAAGCAGGCTCTAAAGGCCTCACTGGCGCCTGAGCATCTGCTGAGGTGAAAAACAAAAAAAGAAATAATATAATATATCGCAACTTCGCTTGCATTTTTGATCCAGAACCTAAATACGATAGTTTAAGTGTACTGTGCATTTTGAGTTAAGCAATGTGGCTTTTCAGGAAAATCTTAATTTGCAAATAAACTATAAGGAGTGTTTCATGTTTAAAGGATCATTACCAGCAATGGTCACACCGTTTGATAACGGAAAAGTAGATGTGAAAAGGCTAAAGAGACTTGTTAATTGGCATATAGAACAAGGAAGTCGTGGACTTGTGCCGGTAGGCACAACCGGTGAAAGCCCGACCCTCACACATGCTGAACATGAGCAGGTAGTCAGCGAAGTTATTAATGAAGCGGGCGGTAGAGTCCCCGTTATAGCTGGTGCCGGCTCCAATAATACTGCCGAGGCAATTAGATTTGTGGAACATGCAAAAAATGTAGGAGCAAACGCTGCTCTGGTTGTTACACCTTACTACAACAAACCAACTCAGGCAGGTTTAGTAGCACACTTCACTGAGTTAGCAAAGATTGGTCTTCCAATAATCATCTATAATATTCCTGGTCGATCTGTCGTAGATATGTCACCTGAAACTATGGGTGAATTAGCAAAATTGACTGAAATTATTGGTGTTAAAGATGCGACAGGCGACTTAGCCAGAGTTTGTGATCAACGTTTAACCTGTGGTAATGACTTTATACAATTGTCTGGAGAAGATGCGACAGCACATGGGTTTAATGCTCAAGGAGGTGTTGGTTGTATTTCTGTTACAGCAAATGTTGCTCCAGGGCTATGTTCAAAGATGCAGGAAGCAACCCTAGAAGGTGACTATTCATTAGCTCTAGAGATCCAAGACAAACTAATGCCTTTGCATAAAGCTATTTTTACAGAACCAGGCCTAGTTGGCGCAAAATACGCGATGAGTAAATTAGGGTTATGTAAAGATGAAGTGCGTCTTCCACTTACTCCACTCTCTGAACCGACCAAACAAAAAATTAATTCAGCACTTAAGCATGCGGATCTAATATAATCAGCATTACAACCAAGCAGTTTGTTTAATTTAGCTTGATTTTAAACGTAAAGACCGCAAATCTTTTACTATGAATAAACTGACTCCATTTCCTGGCCAAAAATCACTTCAAGTAATTTCGTTTGATCGAAAAGAGCTTGCAGTTATATTATCCATTTATGGCAAAATGGTTGCCGCTGGTGAGTGGAGAGATTATGGCATTTCGGCACTTTACGACGTGGCAGTTTTTTCAATTTTTCGTAGAACAGCAGAAAACCCCCTTTATCGAATAGAAAAACGCCCAAAGTTACGGAATAAACAGGGTGAATACGCAGTAATAGGAATGAATGGCCAAGTTTTAAAAAGAGGTCATGATTTGAAAAAAGTAATACATATTTTAGAACGCAAATTAATCAGATCTGTCGTATAAAATTGTACAAAAAAATATTGTGATCGAAACATTATTTCAAAAATAATACAAAACACAAAACTACTACTAGACAAAGAACAAAACAAGAACATATTTATACGTATGTTTGCTGAATTGTCAATAATATCAAACTTTACATTTTTAACTGGAGCTTCACACCCTGAAGAATATATGATGCGTGCTGCACTTCTTGGCCTACCGGCTATTGCGATAACTGATGTCAATTCAGTTACTGGAATTGTGAGAGCATACAGTGCAGCACGCGATATAAAGCGCTTTGTAAAAGACCGTCAAAGTAAAAACTCAATAGGGCCTCCCCGACCCCAAAATATTCAAAAGCCTCCTTCATTAAGTTTAGATACGATACCGCGGTTGATACCCGGATCAAAATTCAAATTAATAGACGGATTTGAAATAACAGTATTGCCCAAGTCACGTAAAGGGTGGGGCACATTATGCCGGTGTCTCTCTAAAGGTAGATTACGCAATAGCAAAGGTTTATGCGATTTGGTTATTAGTGAAATTAGTGAAGAACTAGATGATGTAGTACTCCTTATTCATTCACCAAAAATTCCATGGAACTTGAAAAAATCAAAACTGTGGTTAAAAAATAGCACCCTTCTTAAGAACAAATTTAATCAAGATGTTTATATAGTATTAACACCAGAATATGATGGAATCGATCATAAAAGATTCGAACACACCAAGAAACTATCCAAAACTATTAGATGTGATCTCGTTGCTAGCGCACATCCAATTATGCACCATAGCAAACGCCGCAAACTGGCAGACGTTCTAACCGCAATTCGCCTAGGTAAAAGTGTAGACCAGTTAGGAAAAAATGCACTACCAAATGCAGAACGGCGCCTACGCTCATATACTGAAATACTTCAAATTTTTTCTGGATACCCAGAAGCAATAAATAATACGATCCGCATTTTGGATAAATTACAATTTTCATTAGACGAGCTAAGATATCAATATCCTCTAGAAATAAACAATGGGGAAACACCACAAAAACGTTTGGAAAGATTAGCTATTGAGGGACTCAATTGGAGGTATCCTTCGGGAGCCTCCCAAAAAGTGCAATCCATGCTAAATCATGAGCTAAAACTTATAGGAAAACTAAAATATGAACCTTACTTCCTAACTGTTCATGACATCGTTACTTTCGCACGGAGCCGTAACATTTTATGCCAAGGTAGGGGTTCTGCAGCAAACTCAGTTGTTTGCTACTGCCTCGGGGTGACATCAGTCAGCCCAGAAATTGGAACAATGGTTTTCGAGAGATTTGTTTCTGAAGCACGCGACGAACCCCCTGATATCGATGTTGATTTTGAGCATGAACGTAGAGAGGAAGTTATACAGTACATTTATAATCGATATGGGCGACATAGAGCTGGCCTTTGCTCAACGGTGATTCATTACAGAGGCAAGCGCGCCGTTCGAGAGGTTGGTGCTGCAATGGGCCTCAGTAAAGATACAGTCAGTGCCTTATCATCCCAGCTATGGGGATTTTTCAGCACAAAAAAGTTAGAGGAAAAACGTATACGTGAGATTGGTTTAAATCCATCAGATCATCACTTAAACCTCACACTCAAAATTATTGACGAAATTATTGGGTTCCCAAGACATTTAAGCCAGCATGTCGGTGGCTTTGTAATAACTGAAGGACGCTTGGATGAGTTAGTACCAATTGAGAATGCCTCAATGGAGGACCGAACTGTCATAGCTTGGGATAAAGATGATATTGATACTCTTGGTATATTAAAAGTAGATATCCTTTCATTAGGCATGTTGACCTGCATCAGAAAAAGCTTTGACATGATTCAACAATATTTTGGTGATGATTATACCTTAGCGAATCTACCCGCCGAAGATCCCAAAGTTTATGATATGTTATGCCGCGCTGATAGTATTGGTGTTTTTCAAGTAGAAAGTCGTGCTCAGATGAACTTTTTACCTAGAATGAAACCTCGCTGCTTTTATGACCTTGTTATTCAAGTGGCAATTGTGCGGCCAGGACCAATTCAAGGTGATATGGTACACCCGTACATCCGGCGCCGGAATGGTGAAGAAATTGTCAATTTTCCATCAGACAAGCTTGGAGAAGTACTAGGTAAAACTCTTGGCGTTCCTCTTTTCCAAGAGCAAGCAATGCAAATTGCAATTATAGGTGCTAATTTCAGTCCTGATGAAGCTGACCGCTTAAGAAGAGCGCTAGCAACTTTCAAAAAACATGGAAATGTCAGTGAATTCTTAAACCGGTTTATTAATGGTATGCTCGAGAATGGATATGATGAACACTTTGCAAAGCGATGTTTTTCTCAAATTGAAGGTTTTGGCTCATATGGTTTTCCTGAAAGTCATGCTGCTAGTTTTGCACTATTGGTATATGCAAGTGCGTGGGTTAAATTTCATTATCCACAAATATTTGCTTGCGCCCTACTAAACTCTCAGCCCATGGGATTTTATGCACCCGCACAAATTATCAGAGATGCAAAAGAACATAATGTAACTATAAACCCCGTATGCATAAATCATAGTCTCTGGGATAACACACTTGAACCAGACGGCTGTGGGGGTCATGCTATTCGGCTTGGTTTCAGGCAAATTAAAGGGATGAAAGAAGAGGATGCAACCTGGATCAATGCAACCCGAGGAAATGGATATTTCTCCATTCATGACGTCTGGCGCCGTGCAGGGATATCGCCAAATTTATTAGCTCGTCTTGCAGAAGCAGATGTTTTTTTTGCTCTTGGATGCTCTCGCCGCGAAGCTCTTTGGGAAGCAAAGTCGATAAAGTCTCATAAACCCCTACCCTTATTTTCAGGCGATCTTGGTGATGAATTTATAAACGAACCCACAGCTAATTTACCAATCATGACAACCGGTGAGGAAATTATTGAAGATTACGCTGCACTCCGGTTCAGTCTTCGCGCACACCCTATTGCTTTGTTGCGTTCATATCTTACTCCAGTTCATTGAAGTAATAGTTAACCGATCAAACTAAAATGGCGCTTTTGATCGAAAAGACATGCCTCTCCCATTCTCAGGATGGTTTAACCTTAACTCTTCTGAGTGAAGCATTAATCTATCATAGTTAACTGCTTCTCCTTCTGCATACAAAGGATCGCCTAAAATTACGTGTCCCATAGTCATACAATGTAAACGTAATTGATGTGATCTACCCGTCTTAGGATTTAATTTCAAACGACTTTCTTTTTGATTAGCTCTGACACAACGCCAGTTTGTTATTGCCGGTTTACCAGTCTCATAGCAAACTTTCTGCAACGGCCGATTGGGCCAATCAACAATGATCGGCTTTTCAATTATTCCTGATTTTTCATATACTTGTCCCCAAACACGAGCAACATAAGTCTTTTTAATCAATCTCTTTTCAAACTGCATAGACAGTTGTCTTTGCGAGTGTTTGTTCATGGCAAAAATAATTAACCCTGAAGTATCACGATCCAAACGGTGAACTAATAGAGCCATTGGGAAGAGTTCTTGTATTCTGTTAATCAAACAATCTTGTAAATGTAGACCACGACCAGGAACCGACAGCAAACCTTCCGGCTTATTTACAACCAAAATATCAGAATCTTCATAAACTATATCTATCGGTGTAGATGGAGGAGAATATTTTTGCTGTTTCATTTAAAAGCCGTTACGAAATTTTAACCAAACACACAAGTCCATCCATTCAGTGTCAACACTGGCAATGTATTTATATCTTTAACGAAACTATATCCCTTTTAACGTATTCAATAGATCATATATAAAATATGTAATTATATCACTCAATGCAAAGCAGTTTATCAATGACCCTAGAAGATTGGATTATTTTTACAGGCTTTTGGACACTCTTTGTTACAATGCCTGG